>Ga0209702_10003693_pt1 | contig 23657 bp, 19 predicted proteins | sample FRY01_FD_187210 | JGI IMG/M metagenome (GOLD analysis project Ga0209702, IMG submission 187210) | Freshwater microbial communities from Lake Fryxell liftoff mats and glacier meltwater in Antarctica - FRY-01 (SPAdes) (version 2) | ecosystem: Environmental > Aquatic > Freshwater > Ice > Glacier... | reverse complement strand
CAATAAACTCGCTTATCCCGTGGGCTGCGTAGATCTTCATGATGTGCCAGAGCATCGGCTTTCCGCCGATCTCGACCATCGGTTTGGGCTTGAGGGCCGTCTCTTCGCTTAGACGAGATCCGAGGCCCCCAGCGAGAATTACGACTTTCACGTCTGCGAGAGTAGACGACCCGGGCTATCGGCGCGCGGCAGCTGCTTCGCTGCGGCTTCGGCGTTTCCCCAATTCGAGCAATGTCGTCTCTGGGTCTACCGGCCGTGCAGCTACGCTTGAGCCAATGGGCGTCAACGACGGGTTCTGGGACGGAAGGCGGGTTCTCCTCACTGGCAACACAGGGTTCAAGGGCGCTTGGCTTGCACTCTGGCTGCAGGAGCTCGGGGCAGAGGTGACCGGTTTCGCCGACGGCGTCCCCACGGAGCCTTCGATCTTCGAGCTTGCCGGTTTACGCGACAGCATGAAGACGGTGTGGGCCGACATTCGGGACCCTGCCGCCGTAGCTGGCGCGGTGCAGGACTATGCGCCGGAGGTCATTGTTCACATGGCGGCGCAGCCCTTTGTCCGCCGTTCATTCGTTGAGCCGAGGGAGACCTACGAGACGAACGTAATGGGGACGGTGAACGTACTCGACGCGGTCCGCCGATCCGGACAAGTTCGCGCCGTCGTCAACGTCACCTCCGACAAGTGCTACGAAAACCTTGAGCTTGGTCGGCCGTTTCGGGAGGACGACCCGAAGGGCGGCCACGACCCGTATTCGAACTCAAAGGGTTGTGCCGAGCTGGTGGCGGATGCCTACTGGCGGAGTTTCTTCCGTGATGACCCCGATGGTCCCCGACTGGCTTCGGGGCGCGCTGGGAACGTGATCGGCGGCGGCGACTGGGGAGAGGACCGCCTGATACCAGACGTCGTTCGCGCGGCGGCTTCGGGCGAGAGCGTTCTTGTCCGCAACCCCCGCGCCATCAGGCCCTGGCAGCACGTGCTGAACCCGCTTAGCGGATACCTGCTTCTGGCGGAGCGGCTCTGGGAAGAGCCCTACGGCACGCTGGGCTGGAACTTCGGGCCTTCCGATGAGGACGCGCTCGAGGTAGCCGAGGTCTTGCGACTTCTGGGGGACGCCTGGCCCGGCGGGATTAGTTGGGAGCCTGACCCGCAGAATCATCCGCATGAGGCCCAAACTCTCTTTCTTGATTCCGCCAAGGCTCGCGACGAGCTCTCGTGGTCTCCTGGATGGGACCTCCCTCGCGGGCTGGAGGCGACCGCCAAGTGGTATGCAGGCTGGCGGGCGGGGGATGACGTCCGGGAGCTATCGCTTTCGCAGATTCGCGCCTTTTCCTCGTCGGGCGCCTGAGGCGAGCTGCCGCATGAGCAAGGACCGCGTCACGCCAAGGGATCCAACGGGGATCCTTGGCACGGAGGAAGTCGGATCGGCCGCTCTGTGCGGGTCCACCCTGCGTGTCCGATCGTATGTGGTCGGGCTCCTGCTTGCCTTGCTGGCCGCTGTGGGGCTTTCACTGACGCTCGTCGCTGGAGGGGGATCTGAAGGCGCGGCGGTTGCGGCTGTTGTGGGAGAGACGCTGCTCGCCGCAATGAGCATGATCGTCCTAGTCTGGTCCGGACGGGAGATGCGGCTCCCGTCCGCAGGTGTCCTCCTCGTTCTCGGCTGTGCCGGACTCGCGCTCGGGGCAGGCTGGCTCCTTGAGGAATGGCCGGTGGCTGGCGTTGCTTTGGCCACGGCGGTGTTCCTACTCGGGCTCAAGCTTGTCCACCGCTTTCCGCCCGAGATCAGCCATGCGTTCGGCGCCCACGGGCCGGGCGCGATTTTAGCCCGATTGCGACCCTCCCAGTGATCGCGGTATGCCACTTGGTGAGAGCGATAAACGGCATCGAGCCATTCGAGCGCTTCGTGCAGTCCTTCGAGTCTTACGCTGCCGGCGCCGATCACGAGCTGGTGATGATTTTCAAGGGCTTCGCGGTCCCTTCAGAGCTTGCGCCATTCCGAAGACGGCTCGCCGGCCATCTCTTCCATGAGGTCCATGTGCCTGATGACGGGTTCGACATCGGGGCCTACGTGGCGGCGGCGCGAGAGCTCGACCACGAACGCGTCTGTTTCCTGAATTCCTTCAGCGAGATTTTGGCCGCCGACTGGCTGCGGCATCTCGACTCGACCCTGGCACTACCGGGTGTCGGGCTGGCGGCCGCGTCTGGCTCCTGGGGAAGCCACCGATCCTTCATGCTGAGTCGTCTCGGCCTGCCAAGCGCCTACGGCGCCAGTCTCGGGAGTCCTGCGGTCGTCGGCTCGGCTTTCGGGCTGGCCTCTGGGGGGCAGCGTTCCAGGTCTCTCGTTCGTCGTTTGGCATCGGTGCCGGGGGAGGTCCTAGGCTACGACGGATTTCCTTCCCCCCATCTGCGAACCAACGCCCTCGTGGTCAGAAGAGAGCGCTTGCTCGAGCTGGATATTGGCTCGCTTTCGACCAAGCGGAGGACCTACTTGGTTGAGGCCGGTCGAAACAGTATCTCGGCTCAGATGCTTCGCGCGGGCGCGAAGCTTGCCATGGTCGGGAGGAGCGGCGCCGTCGACGACTGGCGTGACTGGGCGAAGGCAAACGTGTTTTGGCAGGGCAATCAAGATGATCTGCTTGTCGCGGACAACCAGACGCGGGCCTACGGCAAGGCGAGCCCGTCCGAACGCGCAGTACTTTCCAAATTTGCTTGGGGGCCGGCGACAGCGCCCTGGCCCGCGAACTCTAGTCATGGAGGGTAGTCATCGAGGAGAGGCCGCCGCGGGATCCGCCGGTTCGGTCGGCGAGGTGGTCGTGCCCTGCGGCAACTGTGGGGCTCCCCAGGCGCCGTCTTTCGCGGTAGCTGACCTGAATAGAGGGATCGACACCGAGCAGTTTGATTACCTGAAGTGCGAGGGCTGCGGGACGTTTGCCTTGCAGAATGTCCCCGACGACCTCTCCCGCTTTTACCCGACCGACTACTACGAGCTGCCCCGTAAGGATTTACTCCCGTCGTTGGCGCCCAACGAGAGCCACAAGATCGGGATGATTGCGCCTTGGCGTTCCTCGGGCAAGCTCGTTGAAGTCGGACCTGGGGCTGGAGTGTTCTCCTTCTGCGCAAAGCAGGCGGGCTTCGATGTCACCGCAATCGAGATGGACGAGCGCACGTGCACGCACATGCGAGCCGCCGTCGGCGTTGACACGGTCCAGAGTGAGGAGCCCGCGGAGGTCCTGCGGGCGATTGAGCCGGTTTCTGTGGTCGCGCTTTGGCATGTGATCGAGCACCTGCGCGATCCATGGGACTTCATTGACGCGGCTGGGGCAAGCCTTGAAAGTGGAGGAGTACTTGCGCTTTCGGCTCCGAACCCCGATTCGCTGCAGTTCAGGGTGATGCGCGGTCGATGGGCCCATGTCGATGCTCCACGCCATCTCTTCTTGATCCCCCTCGAGGCGGTGGCCGCGCGGGCCGCGAAATCCGGCCTTCGACTCGCGTTTGTAACCACCAGCGACCCCTCCGGGCGCCATTGGAACCGCTTCGGTTGGGAGATGGCACTTAGAGGTAACCGACGAACGGGACCGTCAAGTCGCTTAGTGTCGCTAGCTTCTCTTGGGATGACGATGGCGATGATGCCGGTTGAGGCAACCGCGCTGCGCGGCGCAACCTATTCCGCAGTGTTCGTCAAGGACGACGGCGGATAGCGCGTGCCCCGTTACTCGATCCTACTGCCGACCAGAAACGGGGCCAGCCTCCTTCCTGGCGCCATCGCCTCTGTTCTTGAGCAGGACTATGAGGATTTCGAGCTGGTTATTTCGGATAACGCCAGCGATGATGACACCCGCGAAATCCTTGCCGACGCGAAACGGGACCCGCGGGTTGTGGTGCGTCGCCAGGAGAGTCCCCTGAGTGTCACCGACAACTGGATTCAGACGCTAAATGCTAGTTCTGGCAGCCACTTCACCCTGATCGGCGACGACGATCTTCTGCTCCCCCGCTTCTTCGAGCGAGTCGACAGGCTCTTGGGAGAGAGCGGGGATCCGGACGTGCTCATGTACAACGGGTACGCGTTCGCGTGGCCGGGCTTCCTGGGGTCGGCCGTCGCGCAGTATGCGGACCCATTCTTCTCGCCGGAGCCTCCCGTGCCCCGTGAAGGCCCACTGACAAGTGCTTCACGGGATTTCGTCATTGCTTCCCTGTTTCGCTTCGACTTCCCCCTTCCCCTCAACTTTCAGAACGTAATCGTCAAGCGGTCTGTCGCGAGCCTCCTGCCTGGTGATTTCTTTCGCCAGCCATTTCCCGACTTCTTTGCCCTTGTCGGGCTCATGCTCAGGGCGCGAACCTGGCACATCGCGCCTGAACAAATGGTGGTCATAGGCGTCTCGCCGAAGTCATTTGGCCAGACAGCTCATTCGAAGGAGTCAGGGGAAAAGGCGAGATCCTACCTCGGTATCGACCCGGATTTCGAAGGTTGGCTTCCCGGCAGTGAGGTCATGAACGGTCACTACGAGACCCTTATTGCCCTCAGAGAGGCCTTTCCGGCGGAGCTTGGTGCGTTCCAAATTGACCGGAGCGAGTACGTCTGGCAACAGGCCTACTCGTGGTACGTCCAGTACCGGCTCGGCTCGCTCGGCGCGAGCGAGCTTCTGGCTCGCTTTCGCCTCCTTGCGCCGAGTGATGCCGCGGGCCTGTTCCGCCTCTTTGCCCGGCGCTTTAGGCCGGCGGCGGTCCGCCGACGCGCGAGCGTTTCACCGGGTCAGGCCACCGAGGCCCTCTGGCCGGGCATGCGTCCGGCGCCCGACGTCAAGGACATCGCTCACTTCGGCCGATGGATCACAGGCGGTTCCGGCTGACCTCTGCTCATCGGCGCCGGCGCGCGCTGCTTCCCGGGCGCAGCTGGCCGGGAAGTTCTAGGAACGTCGGTACGCCGCTCGTCGCAGCCGCAAGGATTCGAGGAAGCCAATCTGTTCATCGATGGCGGCGGCGGGCGGGCGTTTTCGCCTAGGCAGCCCGCGTGCCGCGTGCCACCCGGCCAGCCTTCCGGCGAGTGCGGCCGTGTCTCTTGAGATGACCGCGTCGGTCACCACTACGAGCGCCTCGGTCAGGGCGGCGCGCGGGGCCGACCGGCTCTGTAGGACGCCGTACCTGCGGAGCAGGTAGCCGCGCCCGAAGCCCCCGCTGCGTATCTGGAACTCGGAGCGATGGAGGAAGGTCGCCGACCCTAGGTGGACGGCCATGGCGTCCGGTGCGACCGCGGCGCTCCAGCCTGCTCCGCGCAGACGCAGTGCCAGCTCAAAGTCCTCCATGTAGGCAACTAGGTTCTCCTCAAGCCCACCGACCTCTTCCCAGGCGCTCCGACGGTAGGCGGCTCCCGCCCCCGCAGGCCCGGCGAGAACCAGCGCGCAGTTCAACGCGCTGGATCGGGCCAGCCCCTGATGTCGTGGGAAGCACGCCAGAGTCGGGTCAGCAGCCAGGCCGATGCTGTCCACTCGCATCCTTCCGGGCTGGAGAAGCAGCGCTGCCGTCGAGCCAGCAGACCGATCCTCCTCCAGGGGGCGAACCAGCTCCTCAAGAAAAGTCGGATCGCAATCGACGTCGTTGTTCAACAGCACCACAACATCCCCGTCCCCGGCGGCGACGCCAATGTTCGTGGCTTCCGCGAAACCCCGGTTTGACTCGAGCTCGATTACGCTGGCCGCCGGGAAGTCCCTGCGGATGGACGCGGCCTCGCCGTTCACCGATCCATTTACCACCACCGTCAGTTTGTGTTCCACGGTCTGTTGCTTAAGGTGGGCGAGGCAGCTCGCCGTCAGGTCGTAGCGGCCGTAGGCGGTAACAACGACATCGATTTCGAACGGCATTGGTGAGGGAGCGTACCCGCTGCCCGCTGCTCGATCCGCCATGCTTGGAAGGTGTCTCTGCGGGTTGCGCTCAACTTGGTCTTTCTAGTTCCCGGTGAGACCGGCGGCATGGAGACCTATGCGCGCGAACTGATTCCCCGCCTCGCGGAGCGCGATGACCTTGAGCTGACATGTCTCATTAACCGCGAGGCAGCCGCGGCTGGTGGCGGCCCATGGGGGGAAGCCTGCCCCGCCGCAGTCGTTCCGGTCTCCGCCCGCAATCGCGTTGAATGGGTCAAGGGGGAGCAGTGGTTTGTTCCACGCGCGGCGGCACGCATCAACGCTGCGCTCATTCACAGTCTCGCCAGTACCGCACCTCTGCGTGGGCCACAGGTTCGCGTCACGACTATCCATGACCTCAACTATCTGCTCGTGCCGGACGCGCACTTTGGCTTGCGGGCTAAAGGGATGAAGGCACTGATACCCGCAGCTGCCCGGCGCTCGCGACGGATAATTACCGGCTCAAGGTCAACGGCAAATGACCTGGAGTCATTCTTAGGAATCTCGCAGGACAAGATCGACGTCGTCCCTCACGCTGCTCGCGTTGACGATCGCGTAAAGGCAACCCCGGAGCCGGAGCTTCGGCAGCGCCTCCAACTCGGAGGCCGCCGCGTGATTCTTAGCCCGGGCGCGAAGCGGCCACACAAGAATCTGGCGCGCGTGCTCGAGGCCCTTGCTGAGATACCGGCAGAAGTCCGCCCGCTTCTTGTTGCCACCGGTTATCCAACGCCGTACGAAGCTGAGCTGCGCCAGCGGGCGCGGGATCTCGGTGTTTCTGATGACCTTCGGTTTCCCGAGTATCTCGACGCTGCTGATCTCGAAGCGCTCTACCGGCTTTCCTCGCTCGTTGTTGTCGCGTCGACCTATGAGGGCTTCGGCCTCCCGGTTCTAGAAGCGATGGCGCGCGGTATCCCGGTTGCCGCGTCGGACAGCTCGTCGCTGCCTGAGGTCGCTGGGAACGCTGCCCTGCTCTTTGATGCTCAGCGCCCCTTGGAGATCGCGTCAGCGATTACAGCCGTCCTGAGCGACCCAGCGCTGGCGTCCCGTATGAGCGATGCCGGCCTCCGGCGCGCGGCGACGTATTCATGGCAAGCGACGGCTGATCTGACCGCTGCTAGCTACTTCCGCGCGTTGCGTCAGCGGGAGTAGCTGGCCGCGACGATGCTTAGCGAGTCTCCGAGCGAAAGTCGCTTCGCGTTTGCGGCAAACCACGCTGCTGTGCTCTCACGCAACGGCTGACCGGCATCGCGGATCGCGATGATCGCGTCGGCTAGGTCGGCAGCACTGGCCGACTTTGCGATGAAGCCGTTAACTCCCGCCAGCACCAGCTCGGCGGTGGCGTTGTCGGGGTGGTCGATGACGACCACCGGCGTGCCGTGCGCCGCCGCCTCAACGACGACAAGCCCGTAGCCCTCGCGCGATGAGGGGTGCACAAGGCAAAGTGCCCGGCCCATCGCGTCCTCAAGCTCCTCGTTGCTTACAAAGCCGGGCGCGTCGACTACGTCCGTCAGGCCAAGCGCTGCTATTCGTTCATGGACGACTGCGTGCTCCGGCCCGTCCCCGAGTATCAACGCGTGAAGCGGGACACCGCGAGCCCTGACTTGCGCGACCGCTTCGATCGCCGCAGGAATATTCTTCTCAGCAATCTGGCGGCCGGCGCAAAGTACTAAGTCCTCGGCCGCTCGCGTTGGCTGAGGCTCAGTCGGGCCGCCGTAGAGACCGCCGATAATCACTGGGGGTGACTTGAGCCCCTGTTCTGCGAGCCGCTCAGCGTGCCGCGCTGAAAAGCAGTGAGCGACTTGGGGCGCGCGTGCACAGGTTTTCTGAACTTGCAGGCCGATTCGCCCACCGACCGGCCCGAGATAGCCACGCCAGTATTCAGGCGACCAGACCTCAAACCAGTCGACAACTAAGCGAAAGCGTGCGAACGGCCGAATCAGCGCAGCGGCCAGCACGGGGAAGTACGGGAAAGAGCAAAGATGAACGACGTCGTAGCCTCGACCATTGCGCAGAAGATGGCGCAGCACGCCAAGACCAAAGCGCAGTGGCGGACCGGCGAGGCGGTTGCCGTCCGCTCCGTACAGCTCGTCGGCCCGCGACACCGCGATCACGCGAACGCCGGGGATCTGCGGTCGATCGTCGTCGGTCCATTGGCGCCGCGTCAGGTAGGTGACCTCGTGGCCATCGGCGGCGAGCCGCTCGGCGAGGTTCCGGTACCAGCGCTCGGCGCCGCCGACGGTCCACGGGAAAAGGCAGTCGTAGGCGATGCAGATGCGCACAGCGTGCAGTGTGACGCAGCGAGCCAACCGGCGACGGCTGGAGCTCCAGCTAGCCTATGCGAAGGATCCCGGCAGCCGCCTAGGTTTTAACGGTAAAAAGGCTGCCAACATCAATGACGACTCAGCCCGATCAAACGGCAGTTCTGCCTGCCGATGCTGCGCCCGCGTCAGACGACCTGCTCGTCAGCGTTGTGATCCCTTGCCTTAACGAGGAGGAGAACATTGAGGCGTGCGTGACCGAGGCGCTGACGGCGATGCGCGACGCTGGAATTGCTGGCGAGGTAGTCGTCGCTGACAACGCCTCGGATGATCGCAGCGCCGAACTGGCGGTGGCCGCCGGTGCCCGAGTGGTCCGAGAAGAGCGCCGCGGCTATGGCAGCGCCTACTTGGCTGGGTTTGCCGCTGCCAAGGGTCAGTACATCGTCATGGGGGACGCCGACCTGACCTACGACTTTGACGAGATCCCCCGCTTTGTTGAGCACCTCGAGGGAGGTGCCGACCTTGTGATGGGCGACCGGATGGACAACATTCAGCCCGGCGCGATGCCGTGGCTGCATCGATATGTGGGGAACCCGATCCTCTCCGGCTTCCTGAACCTCCTCTACCGGACAGGGGTCCGCGACGCGCACTGCGGGATGCGCGCGATTCGAAGGTCCAAGCTGGAGGTTCTCGACTTGCGCACGCCCGGTATGGAGTTCGCCAGCGAAATGGTTATCCGCGCCGCCAAGCGCGGCCTGGTGATCGAGCAGTTCCCCATCGACTACCACCCACGCGGAGGCGAGTCGAAGCTCTCCACTTGGCGAGACGGCTGGCGCCACCTGCGGTTCCTTTTGGTTCACGCTCCTAACTACCTATTTTTGCTCCCCGGATTCGTCATGACGGTCGCGGGCGCTCTCGTAATGGCGGCTTCAATCGCACAGGTCCCAATCTTCGGCCGCACGTGGTTCATACATGCCGAAGTCGCTGGGGTCCTGCTCCTGATCATCGGTGTTCAGGTTGTTGCGTTGGGGCTTTGTGCGCACGCCTACGGCACCTACTTCATGGGGGAGAGAGACGAGTGGTTTGATCGCATGCGCTCGCGGTTTCGACTGGAGCATGGCCTACTGCTCGGGGGCTTAACGGCGCTTGCTGGAGGGGTGATTGCGGCGATTATCGTTATTCAGTGGATCTCACGAGGGTTCGGGGAGCTGTCGGAGGAGCGCCTAGCGATCCTCGCCGCGACGCTGATCATCGTCGGTCTGCAGGTCTTCTTCTCCTCCTTCCTGCTCAGCATAATCGGCCTGCGCCGCGAGGCTTGAAGGTGCGGCTGGCTGCGTTCGGCGGCCTGGTCGGATTGGCTTTCGTCGCTGCGCTGGCGGTGATTCTGGCCACCGGTGGCCCCGGCCTCGCTGGCTCCTCGGGAGTGCGGCCTGACGCGTTCGTAGTGACTCTCCCGCCGGGTCAGTCAGCTTGCCAAGCAGGCCAGTCCTTGCCACCCGGCGCCAGCTCAGCCCAGTTGGTCGTCGGGACTTGGGCGCGTCCGACTGGGACGATCGCGCTCCGCGCCACGAAGGACCGCGAGGTCGTTGCTCGGGGGAGCATTACGGCGCCTTCGGGAATCGTGAACGTGCCAATTAAACCAGTCTCCCGAGGAACAGAGGGGGTAGTTCTCTGCTTGCGGAATGTCGGTCCCGGGCCGATCGCGCTGGCCGGCCGACCTGACATCGGTGCGATCAGCGTGACTGGGCGAAAGGCAACTATCGCCGCTGCGCTTTCGGTTCTCTACCCGAGCAGCGGCGATCTTAGTTGGACTGATCAAGCGGGTTCAATAGCTGAGCGTTTTAGCCGCGTGCGCTGGGCGCCATTTGGTTCCGCGACCCTCTGGGCCACGCTTCTCGTGGCTTTGATGGCGGGCGCGGGGGGCATCGTCGCGACCGTCCTAGCCAATGACGACTGAAGTGGGAGCAAAGGTCGGCCGGTTTGGCGTTCGTGCGCAGGCGTTGGCATGTTTTCTCTGTGTCATGGCCTCCGCCGTCGCTTGGTCGGTCACGACCCCACCTTTCCAGGCGCCGGATGAACCTCTTCACCTGGCGTACGTCCAGAAGCTCGCCGAAACCGGTCGGCCGCCGGATCCAAGCGACAGTTATCGGCCCGCGCTTTCTAGCGAAGGCGCCCGAGCGCTTGATGCGGTCAACTTCTCTGGAGTGATAGGCAATCCGCTTGCCAAGCCGCCGTGGACCGAGGCCGATCAGAGGCGCGCCGAATCGCTGTTGGTCGGCCCACCGCGCCAGGATGACGGTGGTGGTTCGGCCGCCTACAGCAACTACCCGCCTGCCTATTACCTGCTGGCGGCCGTCCCCTATCTAGTCGCTCAGGCGACCGGGGCATCGCTCATTGACACGTTGGCTGCAGTGCGCCTTGTCTCTTGCCTGCTTTCCGCCCTGACGGCGGTCTTCGTCATGCTCTTCGTCCGCGAGCTGCTGCCGGGGACACCGCGTGCGTGGCTGCCGGCGGCGTTGGCCTGTGGGTTGCTGCCCTACTTCGGCTTCATCGGCTCAAGCGTCAACCCCGACGTATTACTGGCCACCGTCTGCGCCGCGCTGTTCTTCGTGCTGGCCCGCAGCTTCCGCCGCGGCCTGAACGCACGGCGCGCAGCGGCGCTGGCGGCGTTGCTTGTTCTTGGGGCAGCCAGCAAGCCCTCATTTGCCGGTCTGCTACCTGGCGTCGCGGTCGGCATTTTGCTGCTGTTGGCGGTCGCCTTGCGCCGGTCGGGGCCAGCCCCGTGGCGCGAGCTCGCGGTCTTTATCGCCACCGGGCTGGTCGCCGGCGGCCTCTACCTGGCCGTTAACGTGGGTCTGTGGGGGCGGCCAGTGTTACCTGTCGCCGTCGGCGTCGGATCGAGCGCAGCATCTGATCCGGCCCGGCGCTCAATCAGCGGCTTCCTAAGCTATGCGTTCCAATTCTGGCTCCCGCGCCCGTGGTTTCTTCAGGATCAGATCAAGGGCGGCGGTTACCAACTGTATGAGACGATCTTTAAAGGTTTCATCGGTCGCTTTGGCTGGCTGGATTACCAACTGCCAGAGCGGGTCTACACGAGCGTTATCGCCGTCTGGAGCGTCCTCCTTGCGCTGGCAGGACGCGCGCTTTGGGTCAGCAGGTTGCTGCTAAGGCGCAGGGCGGGAGAGTTTCTCGTGTACTCCTTGATGCTTGCCGGCTTGCTGCTAGTAATCGCGGTGCCCGCATACGACTACCGACTTACGACTGGATTTGCGTTTGAACAGGCGCGCTACTTATTTCCGGTGATGGCGCTGCTTGGCGGCCTGTATGGGCTGGCTATCCGGGGAGCGGGTCACAAATTTGGTGGCTACGTCGCAGTCTTACTGGTTGCCGCGACCTCGTCGCTCGACCTCCTCGGGTTGCTGGTCACGGTTGCTCGTTACTACGCCTGACGGGCCTATTGCTCGCGGGCGCGGAGCGCCGCGCGAAGCCCTTGCTCCACTTCAAGCGCAGCTGCATCCCAGCTGTGCTGCGCGGCAAAGTCGAGTCCTTTGACTGATCGTCGTTCCCACAGCTCCTGGTCGTCGATCAGGCGCTCAATGTGGTCGGCAATCGCGACCGGGCTGAACTCGCTCAGCTCCACCGGGCCGTCTTCGCCGAATACTGACTCGGCCGAGAATCCGGCAAGGTCAATGCACGGAAGGCCGCAGGCCATCATCTCTTGAGGCGCACGCGAGTAGTTGGTTACCGATAGGCACAGCCCGACCGTCGCCTCGGAGTACAGCAGCGCCAGTTCCTCCTGCGTGGCTATCCCCAGGTTTTCGAACGGGAAGGTGCTTTCCGGGGGCAACGGGTCTCCATAGATCACAATCCGCGCGTCGCGTCGCCGATTTAGCTCGGCGAGGGCCAGCATTCCTAGCGAAACAGCCCTCCGCGGCGTGGTTGCGCGGCCGTAGTAGGCGATCGTGTCGCGCCTTCGCGGAACCGGCCGCGGGTAGTACATTGCGGCGTCCACGCCAAGGTGGAATACCGATGCCTGCGCGCCGTACTCGTCGCGCATCATCTCAGCCAGCCACGGGCTTGCGCAGATCGCGAACAGGCCCTGCCGGTAGCTGTTCTGCGCCCAGACCGACTCCGCTGAAGTGGCGAAGAACTCAGGTTCGTGATCCTGCACGAAGTAGGCGCGGGCCCGGCAGCCTGGCAGCTCAAGCATCGGGTAGACGGTCTCCCAGCTTGTCGCCAGCGCAACGTCAGCGCCAAACCAGTCGTCGAAGCCCTTGTAGACCGGCGCGTCAAGGTCGACGAACTCCTCGCGGATCCTCTTCCGCACTACGGCGGGCCACTCGTTGTGCATGCGGCCCAGTGGGTCGCTCAGCCAGATCGAGACCGTGTGGCCCATCTGCTCGATATGGCGGAAGATTCGGAAGATCGTGTCGTGGCCGCCGCTCCCCTTCCGGAACGGTGGGATCACGACCGCGACGTGGAGCCGCTCCTTTTCGCTCATCCCCGGCACCGGCGCCAGCAGCTCCGCCACGCCATTGTGCTCGAGGTCGAGAACCTCCGAAAATAGTTCGGTGCGGCGCAGCGGTGCCACCGGTTCGGTCTTAATTGCCGATTGGCGCGCGGGGTCGGCCCGCTCCTCGCCGCGCCCTTCGAGCGACATCGCCCGCTGGACAATCGCGGGTAAGCGGTTCGCCCGTGATCCGGCCACTGCGGCGAGGTGCCTACCGCCGTGGTGGGCTGCAGCGCGCGGTATCCACATCGCTTGCTCGCCGACGCTGTATTCGTTTGCTTTCATCCAGGCGACATCCTGAGCGAGCTGGCTGCGAACGGTCTGGGCCGCTGCCCGTGGTGCAGCGGCCTCAACGTGACCGACTGCCTCGTTTAGCCCGCGGTATTCATCAAAGTAACGACGCATAAACTGTGTGAAGGGGAAGTCGTGAGCGTGCACCACGCTGGCGGCGGGTACGTAGGCCTTTAGCCAGCCCGCGGCAAACAGATCTTCGGCAAAGGCTTGATCCTCGGAGTAAGCGAGGTCGCGGAAGCCGATCTCCAAAAGCACTTTGCGGCGGTAAGCGGCATTAGCGTTGGACAGGAAACCCGGATGCCAGCCATCCTCGTCAGTCGACGCTTGCGTCGTCACTTCCCCATCCGAGTTGAACCCGGCGAAGAAGCCCTCGAGCTCCCTCGCAATCATTGGACTCGTATCGTCACGCGAGAGGTGCTGGCCGAAGGCGGCCCCGATCCTTTCGTTCCGTTCGAAGGCGTCAACGTAGGCGGCCAGCCAGCCGGGGACCGGGCTCGCGTCCTGCGTTATGAAACAGATGATGTCGCCGGTTGCCTTGGCTGCGGCCAGGTTGCGGGTGCGCCCGTGGCCGAACTCGGAGGGAGGGATTTCGATCACCGTGGCGTCGGCCTCACGGGCCATGCGTACCGAGTCGTCGCTGGAGCCGGAGTCCACGACGATCAGCTCATCGGGCCTCTCACGCGCTGTCGCCTCGAGTACATCGCTTAGGAGCTGCCCCCCGTCTTTGACGGGGATCACGACCGACGTGCGCGTCACGAGCCGCGTTTACGGCTGAGGTTGACGACCCAGCGGTAGGGGGCGCGAACAGCCCTTAGGAGGGCGCGAAACTGCGCTGCGCCAGGCTTCTTCATCAGCGAATTGAGATCAAGGTGCCAGCGGTCAAGCCAGTAGACGCGCTCCTCCAGGCGGGCCACGGCTTCATTGGCGCGCGAAGCCTGTTCGCCGAGCTCAACCTCAAGTTCGGCAATCCTGCCGCGCAGGACGGCATTCTCTGTTGCCAGCTCCTCGGCGCGTTGCGCCTTGCCTTCGCTACTCACTTGGCAAAGATTACAGAGCCTTCGGGGCTTGGGCGGGCGCCGCCCTGCGCTGCGCTGCCGCTAGGTTCACGGAATGCGGGTCAGCCAGACAACTCTCCCGGGAGCCCTCCTCATCGAGCCGGAGGTATTCCCTGACGGCCGGGGGTTCTTCGCCGAGACTTTCCGCAAGAGCGTACTGGTCAACCATGGGGTTAACGAAGAGTTCGTGCAGGACAACCATTCGCGTTCTTCGCGTGGGGTGTTGCGGGGAATCCACTTTGCGATTGGAGGCGGGTCTTCCAAGCTGGTGCGCTGTGGTCGCGGGCAAATCTGGGACGTGATCGTCGACCTGCGCCGTGGTTCCCCCACCTACAGGCGATGGGAGGGCTTCGAGCTAAACGACGAAGCGATGCAGGTGCTGTACGTTCCTGTCGGCTTTGGCCACGGATTCTGCGTCCTCAGCGAGGTAGCCGACGTGATCTACAAGCAGTCGGCCTACTACGACCCGCAGACCGAGCGGGGGTTCGCGTGGGATGACCCTGATGTGGGGATCGGATGGCCTCTGGGCGCAGATGAGGTCGTCGTTTCCGATCGCGACAGTGCGGCCCCGATGCTCAGCGAGCTAGAAGGTCAGCTTCCCTTTTACGAGCCCTAGAATGCGGAGTTGGCGTATGCAGTGGTAGCGTACTTTTACGGATGCGGCGAGCGTGAATAACAAGCACAATGGCCAAGTGCCACTTCGACGCGCAGGTGCTCCACGCCTGATTGAGTGGACTGGCGAGCGCTGCGTCCCTTGGGCGCCGGACATTCAGGTTGTCTATGAGCACTTTCACCGGTACCTGTGGGCTCGCGAATTGGCGAGGGGGCTTCGCGTTCTGGACCTCGGAAGCGGCGAGGGCTTCGGTGCGGCCATCCTCTCGGACACTGCCGAGGAGGTCGTGGGCCTTGATATCGACGAGCGATCGGTCACCCACGCGGAACTCAACTGGGCGGGCAATGGTCTTTCATTTATTCGCGGTACCGCAGCTGACCTGTCCGCCTTTGACGCCGACTCCTTCGATCTGGTGGTCGCGTTTGAATTAATTGAGCACGTTTCCGAGCAGGATGTGGTCTTAGCCGAGGTGAGTCGCGTCCTTAAGCCAGAAGGCGTTCTGCTTAGCTCAACTCCGGATCGCGACGTCTACGGTGCCGAGAATCCCACCCCGAACCCCTTTCACGTGAAGGAACTCTCCCGCCGGGAGTTTGAGGCTCTCCTCAAGGCTGAATTCTCGAACGTTCGGCTCTTTGCGCAGCGCATCATTGAAGGCTCGCGCATCGATTCCCTTGAACCGTCGAGCAGTGAGGCAGCTAAGCCGCTCCAGATTGAGCTGAGGGAGGGTGAGTGGCGGGTAGCCGGGCCACCTTCGCCGCGCTTTCTGCTCGCGCTTTCCTCCGCGGGGGACCTGCCTGGCGTGCCGGACAGTTCGACGCTTGCGGACTTCGACCTTCAGCTCATGCGACGGGTCGAAGGGCTCGTTGGTGAAGAACGCAACCGGGCAATAGAGGCTCGTGGGGAACGGGACCACGTGCAGACGCAGCTCGAGGAGAGTCAGACGCAGCTCGAGCTGCAGCGCCGCCAGCGGAACGAACTTCTCATATCCGAGCGCGGGGACCTGACCGCAAAGGCCGCTGAAAGCGCAAGGCGGGCGCAGCTGGCCGAAGACACTGCCGCCAAGAGCAGCGAGCTGCTCGAGCGTTATGAGGCATCCATCTCCTGGAGGTTCTTTCAAAAGGTCAGGAACTCCGCAATTCGGGTGCTGGGTGGCGCGGACGCGCTTTCCGTTCGCCTTGCAAAGGCTGCCTTCAGGGGGGCCCACCGACTGTTTGGGAACTCGAGCCCCGGCGAAGCGAGCGGCCCCCCCGGTTCCGGCAGGAGCGACTTCGACCTCCCAACCTCAAGCTCACCGGTGGCGTCAATCGTCATCCCTGTCCACGATGGCGCGGGGATGATCAGGCAATGCCTCAATTCAATTCTTCATTCGGTCGATGATGTGCCGTATGAGGTCGTTGTCGTAGATGACTGCTCTGACACCGAAACGCAAGCCATGATCGCTTCGATCGGAGGCGTGAGGGTTGTCCGCAACGAGAGCAACCTCGGCTTCCTGAAGAGCGTGAATCGGGGTGTCGCGAGTTCTCGTGGTGAGTTTGTGGTTCTCTTGAACAACGACACTGAACCGCAGCCAGGATGGCTTCGGTCCCTGATCGCATGCGCTGAGCGCAGTGAGGAAGTGGGTGCCGTCGCGGCGAAGCTGCTTTACGGAGATGTGCCGGATCACACGCTTCAGGAAGCCGGCGGAATCGTATGGCGGGATGGAACGGCTTGGAACTTCGGTAATGGCGGGAGGCACACTCACGGCGAGTACAACTTCACCCGAGAGGTTGACTATGGGTCGGCAGCTGCGCTTCTGGTCAGGCGAGAGGCATGGGAACAGGTAGGCGGTTTTGACGAGAGATTTTCGCCTGCCTATTGGGAGGACACGGACCTTTGCTTTTCCCTTCGCGAGGCGGGTTGGAGAGTGCTCTACGAGCCTTCGGCGACGGTCATTCACCATGAAGGTAACTCGATGGGAACCAACACCTCCGAGGACGGTGGCAAGAAGTACCAGCTGATCAACCAGCCCAAGTTTTTCGAGAAATGGCAGCGGGTCCTTGCCGCCCATCCGGCGAGCCCGGGCCCTGACCGGGCGCTTCTTGCGAGCAACTGGCGCCGAAGCCCGACCGTCTTCATTTTTGATCATGATCTGCCTCAGCCCGATCGCGATGCCGGATCGCTCCGGATGATGAACATTGTCCGAACATTCCTGGACAGAGGCTGGCGCGTCGTCTTCGTTCCCGATAACGGCTCGGGGAAGATGCCTTACGTTGAAGATCTCCGTCAGATCGGCGTTGAGGTGCTGAACGACGATTACACCCTTGGTGAGCATCTCGCAGCGATGGCTTCCGATATTGAGCTGGTGATTTTGAGCCGCCCATATGTCGCTGCTCGTTACCTTCACCAAGTTCGTGAGCTAGCACCGGACGCGGTAATTGCCTACGACACGGTTGATCTTCATTTTGTTAGGGAGGGGAGGCGCGCTGAAAGCGACTCAGCCAACAGGCGGAGGATCAGCGGAGTCGCCGATGGCTTCCGGGAGTTGGAGAGAGCCCTTTGCCGCGCCGCCGATGTGACGTTGGTTGTCGGCGATCACGAGGCCGAAATAGTTAGGGGTCTTTCGGATAAACCTGTTCATGTTGTAGGTCTTGCCAATCATGTGTGGCAGGAGGTGCCCGGCCCGGAAGGTCGAGACGGAGTGATGTTCATTGGTGGCTTTTCGCATCCACCCAACATTGACGCTGCTATCCGCCTCGTAAACGAGGTGATGCCGCTGGTGTGGGCCGAAGCTCCCGGCACCTTCGTCAAGATTGTCGGCGCTGACCCGCCGAGTGCCGTAAAGGACCTGAGCTCCCCACTAGTCGAGGTGACCGGCTGGGTGGATGACATTCGGCCGTGTCTAGAGACATCGCGGGTTTCGGTCGCGCCGCTCAGCTACGGCGCCGGCGTGAAAGGGAAGGTCACTGAAGCCTTGGCGGCGGGCCTGCCTGTGGTTACGTCAGTTGTCGGCGCTGAAGGGCTGTCAGACGGAGACGGGCTGGCCATCGGCGAAGATTCTGCCGAGATCGCCGCTTTGACGCTAAGGCTCCTTCAGGATGATGAGGACTGGCTCTCTCAATCAGGGCTCGGCCAGGAACTCGCCCTTCGCACGAGCTCTGAGGGGCACCAAGCCAATGAGTTGAGTGCACTAGTTGAGCTTCTGCCGACGCTGCGGCCTGAGTTCGGTAACAAACTCACCGCCTCAGGCTAACTGTCAGCTTGCCGCCGATTCTTATGTCAGCTAGCAGTCAGCCTACACCTACGAAGAGCAGCCGCCGGACTAATACTTATCGGTACGGCATTGCCGTAATCACGTTTCTTGGTTTGTTAGCCATAACGGTGGTCTGGTTCTGGAAGTTCCGCTCTGAGCCGATGGTCGGTGATGATATTGGTCTCATAAACTATTATTCAGGGGCAGGACATTCGATTGGCGAGCTACTGACAGCCGATCAAGCGGCAAATCGCTGGAGGCCGGTCGCGAACGTCGCTTTTAGCCTTACGGGCTGGCTTTTTGGAGAGCAGTTCACGGCGTGGTGGGTAATTAATGTCTTAATCCTCGCGCTGACGGCCGCCGTCCTTGCAGCTTTGGTCCGACGCCTGACTGCCAGCTCATTTGCGGCGTTTTCGGCGGCTTTGCTGCTTATCACTTCGCGATTTACCCTCTATCAAGTCATCACCGCGACCGGTCAGATAGAAGCCCTTACCACGCTCTTCGCAGTCCTATTCGTTGCCGCTGGTCTGATGTTCCTCCTCGATCGTCGGACGTCCTACCTCTGGATAGCGTGGCTCAGCCTGACCCTTGCTGCAATGACGCATGAGCGATTTCAGGCGCTCCTCGTTCCGGCGCTTCTGATGATCCTCATCGCCGATTCACTTGATGCTCGGCGCAAATGGATTTGGGCCGTTGTTTTTACCGCTCCCGTCCTGATCCTGACGGTCGTCAAGACACAAGTCTTCGCTCTTCCGTTGGCCGTAGGCACGGGTACTGCTTCGGGAGTTGGCTTCTCCTGGTTCTCAACTTGGCAGCACTTGTTTGTAAGTGTTGCCCAGTTGTCGGGTATGAATATTGGGCCGACGTATCTCGTCGGTCTAGAGTTCTCCGGCGCAATGGTGTTCCGCGCGCTCGTTGCACTCACGCTTGTGGGGCTGACAGCGGTCTTGACCGGGGGGCCGGCGGCTATAGCGGCAGCTGTCGAGCCTCGGATGGTGCGGCTTTCGAAAGTCGCTAGCGTCGGCTCGTTCCTTGGACTCACTTTTGTGGCGTGCTTGGGGGCGTCAATCATCACGTCGAATCTGCAACAACGGTGGCTGGTGGTGCCTTATGTGGTGCTGGTGGTCGTGATTGCCGCAGGAGTCGGTTATCTCAGGAAGCTGTCCCCCGGCAGAAGGACGGGCTGGGTGCTTGCAGGCGTAGCTGGGTTCTTTGTGGCGCTGACTCTTTTTGCGAACGTTAAGTACCGTGACGGTTATGATCTCCTCTTCTTCCGAGGTTGGCAGCTGCAAGGCGCGGGCCAGCTCGCAGTGCTTAAGCCGGCGGCCCTCGGTGCAAGCGAAGGCAGCAACGTGATTTATTTAGTTGACCCCAGCGGGAACGCTGCACTAGCCGCCTCGTTCCAAGCCCTTTATCATGCTAACAGCGATTCTCAGCGACTGCCGAGGTTTGTTGTAGTCACCGAGCGTGGAGCAGTGCCGGGAGATGAGCGACAGCCAGTAATAGTCTCGGTGCAGCCCGATGGCATATTAAATAGGGTGCGTTAAGCCAGTTGTCGTAACTACCTGTGACCCTGACCGCGAAAAACGCCGAACCAAGCGCCCGGAACGAGATGGTCGGTTGGAAGTTAGCCTACGTCTGCATCGTGCTGGCTGTCTGTAGCTTTGGGATATATCGACTTGTCAACGCCTGGCCAGACTCACCGATGCTTTCGCAGCTTTGGTTCATTCAGGACCTAGACGCTCTGCTCAGCGGACGGTACGGCGCTGTGAAGCTAGTTGACTTTGGCGGTACCCACGCCCTTACCGGCTATCGCTGGTACCAGTACATAAATGCCAAGGCGTTTGGGCTTAATGGCTCAAGCGAAGTGGTCGCGTATTACCTAATCATTGCAGGCGTTGCACTCCCGGTCGGACTTCGCATCCTAGGCCGAATCTCGGCGGGCAGTTCCGTGGTCGCGAAGCTTCTCGTATTCGTGATCCCCTTCATTCTAGGGAGTTTTGTTGGCGCCGGCAGTCGTGGGATGGAGCTCGGGACGTACTTCGGCGTGGCTGTATTCGTGTGGCTGTTGCTGTTGTGTGGAAGTTCGATCCCTTACAGGGTCTTTCTCGCGGTCGCTGTTACCGGCTCCGTGCTCGTCGTCTTCTTATTCTTAGGCGGTTACGCGATAGGGCCAACCGTTGCGCTGGCGACAGTCTGGCTGATCCAAAAACGACGGCCGATGGTCGATGCCAGTAGTGCACGTCGGTTCGCGGCGCTTACCTTCGCGTTCGTGGCGGCCACGGCAATCTACGGAACAATTATGCTCTTGGTAACCGGGCTCGGTGACGCGGTAACCGCAGGAGGCCAATCCGGCGGCACGCAGCGCCTCTCCGAGCAGATCAGCGCCAGTCCTCTGTTCCCAGCCGAGTTTCTCCTGTCAGGCGAGGCCGGCGGTATCACGTCAGTTCAGACCTTTGAGCTATATGAGAATCTACGCGTAGTCGGGCGTCTCCTAATTGGCGCTGCCATACTGGGTCTGTGTTTGTTGTGTGCGACAGGTTCGCTGCGAAGAGCGCGTGGCCAGTCTGTTGAGCCTTTGGCTCTGGTGCTCTTTCCTTTCGGCATCATTGCCCTGCTGCTTCTAACACGCAATTCGACGGTCGACTTCGCTCAGTCAAGCTGGTACACGTTGCACTTCAAGCTCCAGCTCGTGGGGTGCGTTTGGATGGGCGTCAACTACCTAAGTAATCCCTCGACAAGCAAGGCTGAAACTGCGAGTGATTGGTACCGCGTTTGGCATAAGGTCGGCTTGGTAACCGCCTCCTTTCTAGGCATCATGCTTGCGGTATCGCTCGTCTGGGCAAACCGGCTGCAAATTGATCGCCAGCCGGCTGAACACGCCTATTTCAACGAGATCATCGCAGCGACCCGCTCGCCGCTACCGATGACAACCGACGCAGGCGGCCTCACCAAGATTCTCCTGTCCCCTGATGAGTCAGAGGCAGCAAGAGTGATACTACGCCGCCACCGGCTGAGCATCTTCAGCCCCGAGCAGGCCTCAACTACCAACGGCTCTGAGGCGCCGTGGATCTCCGAAGGTGAGCTTTTCGATGACGGATGGGCCGGCAGCAGCTTTTCGGTTCAGGTGCTCACAGCGTCCTGCCCCGTCCTGCGACTAACGTTTGACCCCGGCCAGTCTTGGGGCGCGAATCGGGTCGTAGTCGATGGTCCGTGGCCGCGCCCTAAGAGTCTGACGCTGAATCGCCGCAGCCGTATCGTGACCGTTCCTGCCTCGGTGGGAACACGCGTCTCGGCGAGGTTCGACCGAACCTGGGTACCAGCCCAGATCGGGCAGAGTAAAGACGAACGCACGCTTTCGGCGCTCGTCAAAGTTTCATGTGCATCTTCTTAGAGCTTTTCGGCAATCCTCGAAGCCGACCGCCCAAAGTACCAGACGCCTAGAGCGAAGCAGATCGAGGCTATTAGGCAGGGAGCAAGTACCCCAGCCCACGATCCAAAAACATCGGAAGGGCTTTCATACTCGGGGCTGACAACAAAGTGGCGCAGTGACTGGATTGCCGTTGCGAGTGGATTTAGCAGCATTAGCCCAGCCGCTCGTGTGCCGATCTTGTCGCTGACCACAGACAGCGAATAGAGGATCGGCGTCCCATAAAAAAGAGCCTGCGAGACCACAGCCCAGATCGGGTCTACATCGCGGAAGCTCACGTAGAGCGCCGAGAGAAAAAGGGAAAGTCCAGTTACGAAGAGCAGCAGCATCGCGATGATCGGTGGAATTGCCAGCCAGCCCCAGCTGATTCGGCCGCCTGCAGCAAATAGAAAAATTGCTACAGGAACCAAGTTGAGCAGGAAGTTAAATAAGGCCTGGAGCGCGCACGAAGTTGGGATCACCGCGCGCGGAAAGTCAACCTTCCGGATCAACCCTTCGTTTGCGACCAGCGACTTAACGGCCAGCGATGTGGCATCAGTAAAAAACTGAAACACGACAATCCCAAGCAGGAGAGCGACACCGAACATTGGTTCGCCTCCGCCTGACTTGAGGATGCCAACGAAGACTGCGTACAGGATCGCGAACAGCAGGAGCGGTCTCATTAACTGCCAGAAATAGCCGAGTACCGAACCGAAAAAACGCAGCTTGAACTCTGTTATCGCCAACGTCCAAGTGAGGTTCCAAAATCGGTGCCGGTCGGTGCCAATCGCAGTCGGGCCGGTCACCTCACGGCCGATCATCAGGTCGCTTCTCTGGATGGTCATCGGCTGACCTCTTGCTTCGTTTCAGTTGGAGAAACGAGCTCCTGAGCGAAAGGGATATCTACGAGCGTGCCGGTGGGGGCTGACCGAGTTACAACGACCGATGCAAGATCCTCCCTGATGCATAGAGCAGCGCCGCCTTGCCGCGTGACGGCGGCGGAAGCGCTGTAGCGGTCGGGGCCCAAGATGTTGTCAAAAGAGACTCGCCACTGAACTGTCTCCCCAGCGGCGAAGGTCCCGGAGTGAGCGAGCTCCCAGCTCGACGACGGTGAGAAGAGGGGCGTGCCGGCGCCGTTCTTAAGGGTGAAAGCGAAAACGGGATCTTCAACGCGACTGGGGAAGTGCACCTCCAGCGTCGCGACCACCTTTGCCCCGTTAGGGAGGGTTCCGGAAATTCCGCCTGATGCGGCTTCGAACTGGAGGCCTAGGATCTCAGCGTCCCCGGTCCCAAGCGATGGCTGGCCACCACCAGCGGGCTGCTCCGCGCCGGCGTCGGCAGCGGCGGCTTCCGACGCGGCGAAGTTAATGTCTAGGTAACGGTCTCCTATCTCTTCTGAGCTGCCGGAAGCCAGAACCCGTCCCTTGTCCAAGAGGATGCCGTGGTCGCAGAACCTGCGCACCGCGCCCATGTCGTGAGTTACGAGGAGCACCGTTCGTCCGCTACGCCGGATCTCCTCAAACTCGTCAAAGCACTTTTGCTGAAAGGCTGCGTCGCCCACAGCCAGCACTTCGTCAATCAGCAGAACGTCGGCGTCGATCTCGATCATCACCGCGAATGCCAGCCGTACCATCATCCCCGACGAGTAGTTCTTCAGCTTCAGGTCAGAGAACCCGCGCAGCTCGGCGAAGTCGATTACTGCATCGAACCGCCGCCGTGCCTCTCGGCGCGACAGGCCAAGGATCGCACCGTTGATGGCGATGTTGTCGCGTGCGGCGAGGTCCGGGTTGAATCCGACGCCTAGCTCAATGAAGGTGGAGACCCTGCCGTCGATCCGGATCAGTCCGGAATCGCTCTTGTAGATGCCGGCCAAGCACTTCAGTAGCGTCGATTTGCCCGAGCCGTTGCGGCCTACAATTCCAAAAAAACCACCAGTCTCAACTGCGAAGTTCACATCACGGAGCGCCTCAAATTCCTCGATCCCGCTTCGGCGCATCGGATGGAGGACTCGCTCTTTGAGGGTGTGAACCTGGTGCTTAGGGACCCTGAAGCTCTTGGAGACGCCTTCAGCAAGAACCGCCGTTGAGCCTTCTGATCGGGAGTGCATCGAGAGCAACTCTACTGGCGCGGCTGGCGGGTCTGGGTTCGATGCCGAGGCTTCAGAGTCTGCTTTCTCTCAGAGGTCCTCAGGCGCAGCAGTCTCAAGATCGCTGCGGCCGAGGATCCAGCCGCCCCGCCCGTCCGACCGACCAGAGCATCGCCAGCCAGGTCAGGGTTGCCAGCAGCACATGCACCCAGACAAGTTCAGCCGGTACACCGGTGCGGTACTGCGTAACGCCAACGATTGCCTGAACGACGAGCAGTCCGGCCAGCACGGACAGCGGCCTTACGGCCTGGCGG
>Ga0209702_10003690_pt1 | contig 23664 bp, 13 predicted proteins | sample FRY01_FD_187210 | JGI IMG/M metagenome (GOLD analysis project Ga0209702, IMG submission 187210) | Freshwater microbial communities from Lake Fryxell liftoff mats and glacier meltwater in Antarctica - FRY-01 (SPAdes) (version 2) | ecosystem: Environmental > Aquatic > Freshwater > Ice > Glacier... | reverse complement strand
TGCGTAGGCAGGAAGAATCGTCGTGACCAATACGAGGATATTGACAAGAATCATTGCGGCCAGCACAAGCGTGACAACCCACTTGCGCCAGCGACCGGCCATCTTTACCCAGCCCAGCGCGACGAATATCCCGATTGTTGCCAGGGCTGGGTAGAAGTAACGCCCCTGGGGTTGTACAGTCGTCAGGTTGAAAAATACAAAGAGCAGGCCAACCAATACAAATCCAGCGAGCAGTAGAAATATGCTCAGTCGTTCTCCTGTGTCTAATCGAGCGCGCTCTTTCCACAGAATCAACGGTGACGCTGCCAGGCCAATCAGCCCAATGGCATCCAGCGCCCAGACAGTGTAGCGATCCATCAGCAGATTCATCCAGCCAAAACGCCCCCAGAAAGACGAATGGGTGAGGGGCAGAATCGTTTTGGTAAAGTGTTCCAGGCTGGCGAATTCGGGCCGGAAGCCGGTGGCCTGGGGTGAATGGAGCAGGCGATTCAGCAGATCGGGCCAGAGCAGCCAACTGGCGAGGGGGGCCAGCAATGCCAGCGCGCCAAAGAGGGCGATATCGCCGAGTATGCGGGTGCGTTTCCCGGTTGTCATCAGCAGCAGAGAGAGGGCCAATAGCCCGGCCAATGGGAGCAGAAACCAGGCGGTCATCTTTGTGGCCAGGGCCAGGGATGTGACGATACCCGCCCACATCCAGGCGCGCCGCCGGGATTCTGGCGATGAGAGGGCGACGAATACCAGCGACCCGATCCCCGCGGTTGTCAGGAAAATAGCGAGGGTGTCATTTGTCACATAGGCGTGCAGGAAATTGAACTGAGGGATAAAAGCCACAAAGCCCGCGGCCAGCTCCGGCAGGTATTCTTCTTTGGGGAAGAGTCGGCGGGACAGAAAGTAGATTGTAAGTACAGTCCCCAACCCGAAAAGCGCGGAAGCGATGCGCAGGAGATGAATTTCGCTGAAACGGAAGGGCTGTGTCACAAAGAGACGGACGACAAGGGGGAACTCCGGGCTGATCTCCGGGAAGGCGTCGAAACGGGGCAGGAGGTCAAGGGAACGACTGGCGGCAATGAGCGGCGCTACCAGCGCATAGTAGAGTGGCGGTTGATACCACTCGTACCCCGACGTGACATAGCCGCTTTCCCAATACCTGCCACCGCGCTGGGGTGGAGAGGGGGGTGGCGGCGCGCCAGTCTCGGCCAGAGAGTTGATGTAGAGAAAATGGGCTGGCTCGTCCGGGGCTTCCCACAGGGGAATGGCGAGCGCGTAGGCGAGGGTGAGGGCCAGATAAACAAACCCGATAGCAGCGAAAGATTTGGTCATAAAGGAAGTATAGCACAGATGGATGGGGGAAATTTACGCGTCGGAGCCGGACACAAATTACACTTTCATTGCGTCCGGCTCCGAATTACTGATAGATAGGATTCATCGCACGGGATAGTGTCTGTCGATCCGCTACCGTTGGAAGAACGATCCCTATTTGCCCATCAATGGCAAGTAGATGTGTTTGTCCAGCACCAGCGGTACGCCAACTGTTAGTGTGCCGGAGCTATAGCTGGACCCAGCACTGCTGCCAGCGCCCACAATACCGTAGATGTAGTACTTACCAGCTTCCATGGCAGAAGTATCCCATGCATAGCTGCCGGCAGATGTATTGATACCACTGGCAATGCGCTGCCCGTCCAAGCCACTGTTGTTATCGTCGTAGTAGAGCGACATTGTCGAGCTGCCCGCATTTACGGATGTCCACGTCACCGTATGTTTGGAGGAATTGGGTATTACCAGCTTCACCCAGTCGATCTTGAAAGCAACGCCCGCTGCACGAACCGGGTCCATGCGCAGCCAGCCAGCACTGCCGGTCCAGTTGGCGTACGAACCCAAATCTATGGTGTATTGATTCCATCCCGCCAACACAGTATGAGGATTGCTGCTGTGCCAAACGCCTTCGCTGGGCGACCAGAAGACGGCTCCCTGGGACTCGGCACTGGAGTACATGTAAAAGACCAGTTTCTTGTATTGGCTGGTGCTGATTGGCTTCGCCCTATCGACATTCAACCAGAAATAGGGATTCCCGTTGGCTGCTGTGCCAGAGAAAGTAGAGCTATCATACGTTGGCGACGAGATGCCATCAGTGAAAATCACATCATTCGCTGCGTTCATATCCCAAGCGTTGCCCAGTACGGCGAGTGGGTAGTTTGTGCCCAGGGAAACGCTTGGATTGGAAACACCCGGTGATGTCAGCGCGATGCTGGCCAGGCGTTCGATGGTGACAGGCAATTCGCTGTAGCGCCCTACCGTATTGAAACCATCTTTGGCAACCAGATGGATATAGTAGGTGCCGGGCGTCACGCCGGATGTATTCCAGACGTACTTCAGTGCCGTAGCCGACACATCGCTGGCAATCAGCGTTTTAGTAGACGGGTTCGTGTCCGTGTCATAGTAAATGTCTACTTGGGTTGTAGCCAATGTTCCTTGCTCTTGCGCCGCGACAACAGTCGTGTCGAGAACACTGCCCCGATAGCAGGGGTCCACAGTCGAAGTATCGTTGTAGAAATCCACCCAGCGGATGGTAAACGAAGCGTCCGCCTTCTCTGGCGCGGTCAGCGCTACACAACTGAGATGGACATCTACCTTATCGACAATTTCGTTTGGATCGAAGCGGAAAATTGTCTGGGTGCCAGACCATCCACTGCCAGGACTGGTATGCTCGAATTGCGCCGTAGCCAAGTCTGTCTGATAGAGGTTCCAACCTTCGTTGACAACCATATCTTTAGTTACAACGCTATCAACGGCAGCGCCTTTGTTCCACCAAAGCAGACGCGAAACCCATCCAAGCACGGTATCTTGCAGGCCACCGCTCTGGGCTGCGCTGCCATCTTCTTTGTAATACCAAGTGAGATATTTGTGGAGGTCAGCGTTAATGGGTGTCGTGGTATTCAGACCACCTGTGCGCAGGGTGATGCCTGGATCACCGGTGGGCGGGCTGTCGGAAGTCTGTACGCCATCTGTACGAGCCGTCAAAATACCGTTGGCGAAATTTGTTGACAGCAGATGATCGGTCCTGTCAACGTCGCTCGCCTTGTCCATATCCCAGGGATCACCCAGGGCCAGATTGGCCCAATCGTCGCCGCTGGTTCGGCTGGGTTTGGTGATGTTCAGGAGAGGCGCTTTCTGCACGATAATCGGACCAGCACCATAGGCGGTTTCGACAGCCAAATCGCCTTCATTGGCCGGGGTTGATCCCGTACTGACTGACACCCAATCAAGCTGAATGGTCGCGTTGACTGATCCAGAGGCAAAGGGTTTGAGGTGAATCCGTCTGACACTGCCAGTCCAGGCAGCCTGGGAACTCAGATCGATAGTATATATCTGCCAGCCAGATTGAACTGGACGAAGTCCCCCTGTCAAGCCATGGGGAACTTCATTCGAGTCCCACCAGTTCAAGTACCAACCCTCATTGGTGGGACTGGCAACGCTGGAATTCATGCGGAAGGTCAAGCGGGTGAACTTGCTGGTATCGATCGGCTTCTCATTGGCATTACGCAGCCAGATATAGGCATCATTCCCAGTAGTTGTATAACGAAAGATACCGCTATTAAATGTCGGATTGGAGACATGCGCACTGGTGTGTGCCACGTCGGTCGCTTCTTTCATATCCCAGGCGTTGTTAAGGACAAGGCTGGCGAAATCGCTGCCCGACTGGGCTGCAATTTGATAATCGGCGCCAGGCATACCAATCGTTTCCCAGCTATAGGAGCCAGTGGAGAGATCGACATTTTTGTCGATCACAGAATAGAAACCGTTGTCCGGGTTTGTATCCGTATCGCTGTAGAGCGCGGCAGTCCCCGTGCCGGTGAATTGAATCTGGTAGTTGGTGATGTCTGTTGCACGTTCCACTACTGTTGTATTGGGTGTCAAACGTACCCAATCAATTTTGATATCTATGCCATTGGCGGAGGTCGGGTCCAGGCGGAGGCCCTGAATCTGTCCACTCCAGTTGATCGTTCCCTGTTGTCGGCCAATGGTGCTTAGGTCCAGGCTATAGATGTGCCAGCCGGGTTCCAGAGTGAAGAAATTGGAGAGACCCCAATCGTGTCCACTGGCCCCCAGCCAGGAATCCCGATACCAGGCCACTGTTCCCCGATCCGAAGCAGCGACAGCGCTGAGGTACATACGAAAGGTCAGACGCTTATATTTCGATGTGTCGATCGGGGTATTGACGCCATACGTACCGATACTATCAATTCCGACATTTTCAAAGCCAGGGTAGATAAGGAAGAGGGCGGGATCGTCAGAACTACTTGTGCCTGTCACCAAACCGTCTTCCGCCTTCATGCGGTTCGTGCCAGCGGTACTGTTGATGTTTTTTGTCTGCTCATTATAAGTATCGGTGATTCCAGCCATATCCCAGGGATCGCCCAGGACTGTCGTGGCAAAGTCATCGCCTTCCGGCAGCGTATCTCCAACGCCATCGGGTTGCGTAACCGAATGGCTATCGATCCCGGTATCGACTGTGGGTTCATCCTGAAAGCCGATAGGCCCGGAGGCCAGGGAAACCTGGGGTATTCCGAGCAGAGAGAATAGTAGAACGAATAGTAACACTTTACTTGCTTTGGGACGGTTCACAGCTTGCTCCTTTTGTGGATAAAATGGATCGACCAGCGAGTTATTAAGCCTTTGTTCCGAATGGTAGAAATTGAGCTGGTTTTTCGACAGATCACAGAGACTCAATAATCGTTGTCCGTGACAAATGCGTGACAAGCAAATTCAGATCGTACCTGTACAATTACTTTCGAACAATCAGATTCTACCGTGCGGCCTATTTTGTGGTCAAGGGCAGATAGAGGGGGTAACCGTCAATCTGCCTGCTCGTCCCGCCAAATGTACCGAACCAGCGCTGAGTAGAATTATCTGGCAGAATGGCAAATACATAATTATTGACAAGGCCATTGGCCGTAGTATATGTCTTCCAGTTGGCACCGTCGAAACGGCTGACTCCATCGCCGTATGTGCCAAACCAGGCAACGCCACTGGCATCCACCGCAGCCGAAACCACTGCATCCCCGGCCAATCCGTCTGTGCTGCGCCAACTATTGCTCCACGCCCCATTCGCAAATCTGCTCACGCCGTTATACGTTCCGGCCCAGATTGCCCCGTCCGGTCCTTCAGCCAGGGCACGCACTCGATTATCGATCAGCCCGTTAGCCGTAGTATACCGCATAAATTTGTTATCGTGAAAGCGGAAAATCCCACCCAAAGTGCCGATCCAGACGGACCCATCCCGGCCTGTGAGCAAATCATACACGTACTGTCCGGCATTGTCATCGGCCAGTTTATCGGTTTGCCAGCTAGTGCCGTCATAGATGCTGACGCCCAGCCAGCTCCCCATCCAGATACGCCCGGAGCGGTCTACGGCCAGGGCGGTTGTATTGTTATAGGCCATACCGCCGCCCGGCTGCCCTTCTGTATTTTTCACTGTGAATGCGGTCCAGGTTGTGCCGTCATACTTGCTCACGCCTTTGTCTGTGGCAAACCATCTGTTCCCTTGCCCATCAAAAGCAATGTCCTGTACCCGATTGCTGAGTAATCCGTCGTTCGTTGTATAAGTTCTCCACGCCGAACCATCGAATTGGACTGCGCCGCCGGGGGTGGCAAACCAGACGTTGCCTGCGCCGTCGCGCACAATCGCTGTCACATAATTGTCCGCCAGCGTTTCGGGGAAGGGGGTGCCAGTCCAGGCCGCGCCATCAAAGCGGTTTAAACCGCGGGCCGATCCAGCCCAGACAGTTCCCGATCCATCCACCGCCACCGCGGCCACTTCTCCATCCAGCAGCCCTTGCGCCGTGCCGTAGGAGTGCCAGGCGGAGCCATTCAGACGGCTGACCCCGCCGCCCTGTGTAGCAAACCAGAGCGCGCCCGATGGCTCCTGGGCAATGCCACGCACGTAATTGGCGGCCAGCCCATCGGCAACGGTGTAAGTCGTCCAGGCAGAGCCACTGTAACGGCTCACACCCGCATCCGTGCCGATCCAGAGCGCGCCTGTTTTGTCCAGATGCAAGGCCCAGATGTGGTTACTGACCAGTCCATCGGCTGTTGTCCGGGTGGTCCACTGTTGCCCGTCAAAGCGGCTGAGACCGCCCCCATCTGTGCCAGCCCACACAACACCGGCGTCGTCGATGGCGATGGCGCGCACAATCGTATTGCTGAGTCCATCCGCGGTTGAGAAGTTTCGCCAGGTCGTGCCGTCCAAGCGGCTGAGACCCGCCTGTGTGCCAAACCACTTGCGCCCCTGGGCATCCACCGCGACGGCATAGACCCGGTTGTCCGCCAGCCCGTCGTCGGTTGTATAGACGGTCCATTTTTGTCCGTCGAAATGGGAAACGCCGTTGCTTGTGCCAAACCACTTGCCGCCGTTTTTATCCATCACACCGGCATAGACGATATTATCACCCAATCCGTCAACAGTAGTCGCATAGCTGGCGGAATTGCTTGCACTGTCCCAGCGCATAATTCCGCCGCGTGTCCCCGCCCAGATTGTCGAGCCGTCTGCCACCAGGGATGTGACCATTTCCAGATCGGTATATGCGCTCCATTTTCCTGGCGTCGCCCCGGCTGCTGCCTTTGCTTTGGCGGGCATTGCCGTTTGAGGCGAGGCGCTGGGCCGAGTCGTTGGACTGGATGCGCGGGATAGGGAATGGCGGATGGCAACGGGTGTCTCGCTGTAATGGCCTGTGGCGTTGTAGCCATCTCTGGCGACCAGATAGATGAAATAGTCGCCCTGGGGAATGGCCGCAGTGTTCCAGGTGTAGCTCAACGACTGGGCAGAGAGACCGGTTGCAATCGGTGTCTTGACAGCCGTATCCGTATCGGTGTCGTAGTAGAGATCGACCCGATCTCCCGGCCCATAGCTACCATCCCAGCCAATCGAGAAAGAGGCGTCGGCCTCGTCTGCCGCGCGCAGATAGACAAAATCCAGATGGAAGTCGGTGGGGGCCAGGGTTTCGTGGGGATCGAAACGCAAGGCCGAAATTGGCCCTTTCCAATCCGCCGAGTTGGACTCGACGCCACTCTCACTCAAATCCAGCCGATAGGTATTCCACCCTTCGTTGACAACGATATCCTTGTGGGTAGAGACACCGGTATTTCCCCACCAGAGCCAGCGGGTGACCCAGCCGTAGAGGGTGTCCTGTTTGCCCTCCACATAAAGACGATAGGTCAGGTATTTGTAGCGGTCAGCGTTGATGGGTGTGGCTGTCTGAAATCCGCCCGTGCGCAGAAAGAGACTGGGATCGTTGATGCTGCCGGTTGCCGCATTCAGAATGTCGCCGTTGTAATTGACATCGAACAGATCAAAGGAATTGTCGATAGAATTGTTGTTGCGCATATCCCAGGGTTGGCCGAAAGTGGCTGTTGCATAATCCTCGCCGCTCTCCATACTGGGCCGGGTGACGCGCAAATTGGGCGCGGCCTGGACAGTGAACGGCCCGTCGCTGTAGACGCGCTCTACACCCAACTGGTCTTCCGATGCCGCAACGCCACCCGATGTCAAAGCAATCCAATCGATCTGAATATCGACGGTTGTGGAATATACGGGTCTGATCTGGATATTGCGTATCTCGCCACGCCAGCCTTCCTTGCCCGTCAGATCGAGGGTATAGGTGTGCCAGCCCGCCACTGTTGGCATAGATTGGGTGCTGTAACTGTAGGGTGTCTCGTCCTGATTCCACCAGGCAAACGCCCAGCCGTCGGCGCGGCTGGAATACATACGCATTGTCAGGTGGGTGAATTTGGATGGATCGATGGGCTGCCAATGATCAAAGCGGGGAACGATAAAAGGCCAGCCTTCGCGTGTTCCGGGTAAATGAAGGATTCCATCCTCAAATGTGGCTGCACCCTCATTGTAGAACTGGGCGATGTCATCCGCTTCGCTCATATCCCAGCTATTGTCAAAGGTCAAAGAGGCGTAATCGCTGCCTGTCTCTGTAACCACATAATATGCGCCAGGTGGCAACGGGGCCGTCTGCAAGGGGAAGGTGCGCGCTGCGGAAGGGTAGGTGGTTGTGACAACAGAAACGATGCCATTCGACCACTCGGTGTCCGTATCCGTATACAAATTGGTGAGCAATTTTCCGTTGCTCTCTTCCCAGGCAATCGGGAATTTGCTCTCTGGTTTATCAGCCGTCAAGCGCACCCAATCCAGTTTGATCTCTGCACCGCTCTGGTTGATCGGGTCCAGACGCAGCCCTTGGATATTCCCCGCCCAGGCGAGCGCGCCACCGGCCTGTTCCAGCGTCGCCAAATCCAGTGTGTAGACGTGCCAGCCGGTTCGAACGCGAAACCAGGTTGAGGTGCCAAATTGGCCTTTTGCCAATTTGGCATTCTGAAACCAGGAAATTTGCCCATTGCCTTCCTTGCTTGCATACATACGAAAGGAGAGCAGCCGATAATAATCAGCCTGAATCGGTGTATTGACGCCATACTTCCCGATGCTGGGCAGTTCGTCAAGAAAACCGGGCCAAAGCAGGTAAATGCCGGGGTCTTCGCCAGTGGTCGTCCCGCTCAACACCCCGCCAGAGACTGTCACATCCCGCATCTCCTGGGTTTTTTCATTGTAAATATCCGTAATCGAATCCATATTCCATGGATCACCTAAGACCGAGCGCGCAAAATCGTCCCCTTCGCCGAGGATGTCATCTATACCATTGGGTTCAATACCATTGGGTTTGATAACTGATTGTATCGCTGTTTGTGATGCGGAGAATACGCGAGAGGTGTTTGTGATAGTAAGGACAAACAGGCCAAGCACAAATCCCAACGTTACTGTTAATTGCAGTCTACGGCGTGAAAAAAAATGGATTTCAAACATGTTTTCCGTCCTTGAAGATCACCCATATAGGGAATCAGCCCGACCAATTCGATAACTTTTTAGGACATTCGGTCGTTCCTCGGAATGAGATTGAGCAGCTACGTAGAATCCGCAACCTCAGGATTACTTATTTAGACGCCAACGAACATATTTCTGTACCTGGCGCATAAAGCCAGACACACCTTCATCTGCTATCGTTCTCAGCCCTTTGCGAAAAAGACCATATGTATCAGGAGCAACCCGACCGGCTTGTCTGCGATCCACTTCCCCGATAGTAGCAAACTTTGGCTCAATCACCGGCCAACTGTTGAATTGAGCTACCGCAGATGTGTCCGCAGTTTTGTGCTTAAGAAAAGGCTGCCCGCTGTCAATGCAGGTGGCGACGGCAGAATGCGCACGACCTTCTGTCTTGGCCCACAGCATCAGATTATCGGCAACGCCCAGATTTAAAGGGTCAGGGAATCGCTGCTGTAGTTCCGGCATTGTTTTCCAGATATCCAGAAGATCGCCCGGAATTACCTGGGAATCAGTTTCAGCCAGGCCTGATTTTACACCAAAAACGAAGGTGCCGGCTGCTGTTTGCAATGCCCGTTCTTCTGAAAAACGCGCGTCATAGTTGCCCAGAGGATGATTGAGTACTTCCTGGAGCAAACCCTGCAATTCAGCCACATTGGGGTCTCCATCATTCCCCAGGTCTCATCGATACGTTTCGAGAACCATCCGCAACGCAAATGATGGCATCTGATAGGGAGCCACGCCTGATCTCAATATACGAAACGGCTCAAAGACCATCTCCAGTCCCTGTTGAGAGGCATTGAAGTAGTGGTGTGGATAGCCGTGATAGGCGAAAACAAAATTACATTCGCCATAGATGTAGCCTCCGGGGCGGAGGATGGCGTACATTTCTTGAGCAGCAGTAAAAGGTTGACGCAAATGTTCGATCACAGCCAGGGAAAAAATAAAATCGAACACCCCCGGCAGGAATGGCATGAAATGGGCATCACCCACAACGTCCACAAAAGGTGTCAACGTCACATCCATACGCACGACATTGGGCAAGTTTAGCGCCATATTGCCTGCACCCAAATCAAGCACCGGGGAGGAAGGCAACAGGGATTGTAGGACAACCCGATGTAGCCACGGATCATAGCCCTGGCGCACATTCAGTTCGTGTTGGTGTTGTGTAATCGGTATACTCCCATCGGGCAATAGTACCGGAACGCCATCCACAATCGGATAAACGCGCCCACACTGAACGCACGTGAGCGATTTTGGCTGACGCTGCACCGACACCTTACAGTGTGGGCAAGCCAAAATATCATACAAATCCATAAATACCTCGTTAGCGTCTAATGAACAATAGTAGGAGACAAATGAGCAGGCCAAATCCTGACAGAATTGCCCAGAGTGAAAAATGAGATGGTCGAAATATAAGCTATTTGGGCGTACCTACCCAGAACGCAAAATCGGAAGGGAGAACGCCTTCATCAATCAATGTCTCTTCAAAAAAGATGAGCAGTTCTACCAATGGGGCATATTCGGGGGCGATAAAATTTCCCGCCATATCATTGAGCAGCATATGCAGGATTGAGCCACCGAAGGGTTTGTAGTCACTAATCGTAAAATGTTGCTTCATTACTCGAACGATATCTTGCGCTCGAACCCCCTCAGTGGGATCAATGGACATTATCTCATCTAGCGAGAGCGCTGCTTTTCGTTCGTGAATTGCGCCTGGATTCGTCAACGAGCCGCGTAGCCCTGGTGGCAGCATCGACATAATCCGGTTGATATAGTGTAGCTGTTTCGCACTCCACTGGTGATGGTTTGGCCCGACATACTCGTGGTTGATAAATACAGTGTGGGGCTTGCAAACCTGGCGACACTGAGCGATTAGATGTTCAAGATTCTGAATGTGGTGGAGACCTGCCTCATTGAGAATCGCGTCGAAAGCGGCGCCAGGTGGAAATTTGCCCGTATTGAGATCGAGCTGAATGAAGGTCAATTTGTCGGCAAGACCCTCATTTCTTGCCGTTTGATTGGCAGCATCAACACATTCCTGGCTGAACTCGTAGCCTACAATTCGGTCAACGTAGCCCTGCTTTATGAGCGATATCTCTATTTGCCCAATGCCTGTACACAACGAGAGCATTGAGATTGGCCCACGCTTCCGAAGGGGCGCTAGATAGCGTTGAGCCGTGTATTGGAAGACATCTTTCTTGGGATCGCCAGAAATACGCCGATTCATATACTCGGCAACCTGGGGCACCTGTCCCCAATGGATAAGTGAGTGCCAATAATTGGGGTCTAAATGGCGTTGGGCCCAAATATCCTGAACTTTCGCCCTGTCGCGGAAAGGCTCGATTGCGCGTAATCCCCAGCGAACAAGCGGAACGCGATGTCCCAGCCGTGCCTCGATCTGTTGCAACGAAATACCAATCTTCCGAACCAATTTATTGTTGGTGATGTCCATTACGATTCCCTGAAACCGACACGGGCAGTTCCCTGCTGCGACCTGCCTGGTCCTTCCCCTTGAATAGAATGTCTAGCGTCCATTCCTCCACGTCTGCTTGCGCCATTCGATATAGCGCCGGGCTTCCCATTCCAGCGTACGCCAGCCGCCCTGACTCAGGGATTTCAGCGCCTTGCCCGGCAGGGAGAGGACGCCCTCCTTTGGCGCAGCAATCGAATGGGGCAACGAGCGCCGGGCCAGATCGTCCTGCTTGTCTGGGGAGAGGGACGGATTGTGGCAGAAATCCACAATCGTCCGCACGGCTTTTTCCCAGGTGTGTTCCTCGCGCAGAGTGTCGAAACCGGCCCGCATCGCGCCCGCCCGCGCCGGGTCCGCCAGCCCGTCCAGCATCTCCAGAATGGCCTGGGCGATGGCGTCGGGATTCTGCTCCGGCACAAGCCGGGCCACACCCGCGCCAGCCGCGGCGTCGGCCATCACATCCCCCTCGGTCAGAATCATCGGCAGACCAGCCCAGATGTAGTCCAGAATGCGGGTGCGAAAAGCAAAGCGCGTCTCCACGTGGTCCAGGTGGATGCTGACGCCAATGTCGGCTTCCAGCAGATAGTTCTGCCGTTCGTCATAGGCCACCCAATCACCGAAAAAGAGGTGGGTGTCCAGCAGACCCAACTTCTGGGCCAACGCCTCCACCTTGCCCGGCATCCCCATCCCCGGCACAACCGACGGGTCAAAATGTTGTTTGGCAAAGAAGAAGAGCTTTACGTCCGGGCGAATTTGCACGACCTGGGCCAGGGCGTGGACCAGCGAGAGCGGGTCGAACCAATCCCACAGACCGCCCCCCCACAGAATCAGTTTGTCGTCGGCGGCAATGCCGGGATGGACGCCTTTGAGCGCTGGCTTCGTCTTCTGCGGCGGCGTGGAGGGCAGCCCAAAGGGTGCAATATCAATCAACTTACGCAGGGATTTGTCCGCGGCGTAGTTGCTGGGATTCACCCGGCCATTGGCCCCCAGCATCCCCAGCCAATAGTCCCGCTGGCGTTCGCTGGCACAGATGAAAAAGTCCCCGGTCTGGAGTTGCCGGTTGAGGATGTCCTGGTTGAGTTGGTTGATGTCGGTCTGGCGCTCCAGCGGCAGATGGCTGTGAATCTCCAGATTTTCCAGGGTGAAGGGGTCGTAGATATCCACAATCAGCGGCTTGCCCAGATTGCCCAGCGCGGGCAATTCGTGGATCAGATAGCCAAAGGTCAGCACCACATCCGCCGGGTTGAGCAGGTGGACAATGCTGTCCGGCTTGGCCCGGTCATAGCCTTTGACAGCAAAACCCTCGCCTTGCAGACCGGGTTTGCCGTGGGCGGCCAGCGTCACGTCAAAGTGCTGGCTCAGGGCCTTTGCCATCTCCCAATAGCGCACAGCCGGGCCGGCCATTTTGGCGTTGACCTGGTCGTGGGTGATGAGCAGCAGTTTGGGCGAGGCAGATTTTGTGAAAAAATCGGGCAGTCCGAGGTTATTCACCAGCGTCTCCTGGGTGTTCAGATAGTCCATACCGGGAAAGACCGGCTCCAGCATCCGTTCGCCGAAATGTTCAAATATCTGCCGGTCGCTGCGTTTGCGATTGGCCTGAATCCACCTGCGTTTTTCCTGCAAATTGGGCAACTGATCGACAAATTCTTCCATCCCCAGCAAAAAGCTGAAGGCCAGTTTGGGTACGGTCTGGTTGGGTTGGGTGGCTCCGTTGGAGCGGTTGCCAAGCTGGTAATCGCTGTGATTCAGGCGGGCATTGAGTACCCCGCGCTTGACGGCCAGGAGCAGGGCGATGGGCAGCACTTTGTCCAGCGTCGCCTGCTCATAATTTTTGACAATCATTCCCAGCGCGTTGCGTTCGTACAACACCCGCAGTTGGTGGGTGGCGATGCTGCCGCTGGTGCCGTGATGGCGATGATAAACGATGGCCTGGGGCGCAAATTGGATGCGATAGCCCAGCACCCAGAGCCGGTAGCCCAGGTCCACATCTTCAAAGTAGGCGAAAAAGTCGTCGTCAAAGCCGCCCACTGCCGTGTAGACATCCCGCTGGATGCACATACAACCGCCGCAGGCAAAGACCAAATCTACCGGCTCCTGATAGCTCAGGGGCGTGTAGGGTGCGCCAAAATCCTTCTGGAAGCCGTGGCCGGTGAAGTTCATGCGTGTGCCCACAAAATCGACCGCGTGACCGTCCCAGCGCAGGATTTTGGCCCCCGTGCAGATCAGCCCTTGCGCCGGCTGCATTGGGGCAAGCAGATGGCGCAACCATTCGGGCGTCACCCGCATATCGTTGTTCAGAAAGACGATATATTCGCCGCTGGCATAGCGCACGCCCAGATTGTTGCCGCCGGTGAAACCCAGATTCGTGCTGCTGCGCACCACCTGCACGTGGGGGTGATAGCGCTGCATATGCTCCACGCTGGGGTCAGTCGAGCCGTTGTCCACCAGAATCAGATCGACCTGCCCCGGATAGTCGGTCTCGGCCAGACTCTGGAAGCAGGGGTCCAGGTGCATCAATCCATTGTAATTGAGGACGATCACACTGACACTGGGCCATTCGGCCAGATGGGTCGGTTTTTCTGGCCCGGTCATTGGGGCATCTCCTCTGGCAGCGGGCGACGGGCCACGACAAATGCTTCAAAGGGGGCGTCGATCTGGCCGATGAGTAGGCGGGTGGCTTCTTCCGTGCGCCGGGAGACCCGGCCCAGATCGCGCAGGACAGTGCCATAGCGGGCCGCGAGATCGTCCAATTCATCCTGGATTGTCTGGCTGCCTACCCAGAGTTCGGCCATCTGGGCGCTCTTCAGATTAAGCTGTGCGACTGCATCCGTCAGGGATTGGAATTGTTCCGCCGCTTGTCGATAGTGACCGGCGTTTGTGGCCGAGTGCTGGTTGATGTGGGCCACGACGTTGACAAGTTCCTGACTCTGGGTCAGAGACTGTTCGATTGTATCGGCGTAGCTGCCTAGTAAAAGTCTGGTCAACTTGCGGCGCAGACGACCCGCTATCCCCGGATGACTGAGTACCTGCTGTCGGGCGCTGAATGCGCTGTGAATCTGTTGCAGGCGTCTGAATAGTACACTGGGGGATTGGGTAGCAGAGTCATCTTTGGCTGCTGTCGCCGGTGGCTCCCCGGTGGAGATGAGTTTTGTTATGCCAGGGAGGATTTGGGAAATGGCTATGTGGATCGCGCTGAAACCGGCGTAGATTTCGCCAAACCGGTTGTGGCTTGCGCTGCTCTGTTCGGCCAGGCGGCTGTGCTGGGGCAGCAATCCCTCGCAGACAGCTTCCAGCCGGTTTAGCTCGACCTGATGCTCATTCAACTCGCGGATGACCGGGAAAAAGAGGGTGGAAGGCACTCGTTCGTTGGCACCGGTTTCGACGATCGCAAAGCCGGTGTAGTCCAGAAAAAAGCTCAGAAGGTCCGGGTGGTAAAAGGTGATGTGGCCGAAATGTTTGTAATAGCCGTCCAAATGGGCGTGGATGGCCGCCACATTGGGGGTTGCCAGCACAATCACACCGCCAGGGCGCAGGATGCGGCCGGCCTGCTGGCAGAGTTCCAGCACACTGGTGTAGGGGAGATGCTCGACCAGATGGGCGCAGAATACGCCGTCCCAGCCGGGGCGTTTGCCCTGCTCGATGGCGTCGGCCTCGGCGGCCAGCCACGCCAACACATCGGCCTGAATAACCGGCAACCCCAGTTCACGCACCCGCTGCGCAGCCCGGCTGTCGCCGTCTACGCCCAGACATTCGTGACCGTTCTCCTGGAGCAGAGCGAGAAAGTCGCCGTCCCCGCAGCCCAAGTCCACAACCCGGCTGCACCCGGCAAACCAGGCCAGATACCCTTCCTGAATGTAGCGTTGGGTCTCGCTCTGCACGCCGATATAGCGCAGAAAGGCGTCGTCCAAGCCTTCGATGCCGGCAGCCACCGGCGATTTGGGTTGCGAAGAATGGCTCTGATCACTCATTTGTGCGGATTTCTCATTTCGGCGTCATTCATCCGACCAGTGCTGACTTCCGTTCGGATACAGCTTCAGGCGTCGTATCTGTCACACGCCACTGACCATTCAGCGTGACCAGCCCGTGGCGTTCTCGATATTGGCCGGAATGGACCTGAAAAGGATAGGCTCGGTCGTGATAGTCATACATTTCTGTGTCAGGCCGGTTCACTACAGCCACGGAAAGTGTGTATCCTCCTGCCAATAAAGAGAGCGACGGCACGCGATAGATCACTTCCCCTTCACCATCAGCGAGGGGGATTGTGACATTGCCGAAATTTGTATTCGGACCGGTGACCAAAGCCCCGCTGTGGTGGTGGATGGCAATCCCGAAAACCGGGTCTTCAATCGGCGGCTCTGCCCGGTAGCGCAGACGAATTTCCATGGGGTCGCCGGTGGCGAAAACCGAGCGCTGCGCACCGTTGCCATCGCACAACTGCACGTTGATAATCTCTACGCGTCCTGTGCCCCAGCGCTGGCCCTGATCCAGTTTGTCCGGGGTGCGGCGTTGATCTTCTTCGGGGCGGGCGGCTTCGGTCTTTTCCGCCACGTGATTCAGATAGCCCATTACCACTTCGGTCGGGTGGCCGATCATCTGAATTTGGCCGCCTTCGTACCAGATGGCCCGATCACAGATGGACTGGATTGTCCCCAAATCGTGGGAGACGAGCAACAGTGTGCCCCCCCGCTGGCGGAACTTCTGAATCTCGTTCATACATTTGTTCTGGAAGGCGGCATCACCCACGGCCAGCACTTCGTCCACCACCAGTAGATCGGGTTCTGTATGGATGGCGACGGCGAATCCGAGACGGACATACATACCGGACGAATAGTGCTTAATCGGCATATCGATAAATTCGCCCAGCTCGGAGAAGGCGATAATGCTCTCCATCTTCTCCTGGATGTCCCGGCGGCTGAGTCCGTACATCGAGCCGTTGAGAAAGATATTCTCCCGGCCTGTCAGGTCGGGGTGAAAGCCCGCGCCCAATTCCAGCAGGGCCGAGATGCGTCCATTAACACGAATGTCTCCCTGTGTAGGTTCCAGAACACCGGTGATCAGTTTAAGCAGTGTGCTTTTTCCCGATCCATTCGGCCCGATAATGCCCAGGCTTTCTCCTGGCATCACATCGAACGAGACATCGCGCAGGGGCCAAAAGCCGTTCTGGACAGGGCGTTTGCGCAGGCCGAACAGATTGATGAAGAGGTCCTGAAAGGAGCGTTGCTGATCCTGATGGATACGGAAACGTCGGGAAACATCACGCAGGGTTATCCGCGGTTGCCCATCTACGATTCTATCTTGTCGATAATACATTAAAGTTCCTCACCAAAATCACCGCTCAGCCGTGTGAAGAACCAATATCCGATAAACATTACGCCAATCGACGAGAGGGCGGTGCGCAGAAGAAAGTCTATCTCCGTGTACGTGCCCAGGTAAAGGATGTCCCGGTAGGCATTGATTATTGACGCCATCGGATTCAGAATGTTCATCAGTCGATGCACGTTCAGCGTAAAGCCCATTACTTCGTAGCTTTGGGGCAGGATATCCAGCGGATAGAAGACGGGCGTCATAAAAAACCAGGCCAGAATCACCACATCCATAATCATCATTGTGTCTCGATAAAAGACGTTGATCGCGCTCAAAATAAGCGCAAGTCCGATGATGAATGCCGTCTGGATCAGAATGATCAAGGGTAACATCCACAGGCGCGGGCTGACATCCGCCTGGAAAACAATCAGGAGGGCAAAAAGAACAACCAATGCCAGCAAGAAATTGACTAACTGGGCCAACGACGAGGCAATGGGCAGCACCTCACGCGGGAAGTAGACTTTCTTTACCAAATTGGCGTTACTGACAACGCTGTGGATGCTGGTCATGACACCGGCACTGAAGAAGTTCCAGGGGAGAAGACCACAGAGCAGAAAGATGGGGTAGTTGGGGAGCGAGTTGTTGGGCATGATGAGCGTAAATACGACTGTAAATACAGCCATCATCAACAATGGGTTCAGCAAACTCCACAGAAAACCAAGTACACTGCCCTTATAACGCGCCCGTAATTCGCGGACAACGAGATGGTAGATCAGCTCTCGATAGTTATTGAGTTCCCGCAGCCGCTGCCACATGCTCATTCTTTTGCGCGCAGGACGGGGTGGTGACTCTACTTGACTTGGGGCGATTGAAGACAAACCGGGTTTTCTCTTGAATTGAAAGTGCAATTGTGCTTGCGGTTGGGATTGGCTTGGGCAATCAATTGGCGTTGAAACACTTTAGACCGCCAGGCCAATCCCAACAAATTTATGATTCGGATCAATAGGGAGACTTCGAGAGCTGATTCAGATTCCTAAGCGAATAGTCTCGAAAAGCCTTGCCCGTAAGGGTAATCTCTTTGGTATCCGGGTCAAAGAGGTAGTGATACTCGTTGAAGTCAACTTTATGATCCACACTGAACCATACCCAACGTTGAACGAGCCGACAATCATCAGCCGAATAGCCAAGCGAGCAATCGGCCTCGTTTAAAAAATAGTCGAATGTGGCTATCATAAAATTGATTGGCGTCTGGGCATCGTCATTGGGAAGGCCCATCATCGAGTTATGATACAGTACGCCATACTCAGTCACAATCAATGGCTTTTCTTGCTGGCCCCGATCTTTCATCCATTGTCGAAACGCCCGAATTTGCTTGTCAAAGATAGTCATGTCAATATGCTGAAAATTGGGACCATTATGCTCACCTACAGTTGCCGTACTTCCCGGCGGAATTGACGCGCCCCACTCATTCAGCTTCTCCCGCAGAATAAAGGCGTGGATATTCCACACGTCCACCGGCATAGGCTGGCCGTAGGTCTGCTGGTAGGTGTCCCACACTTTTGCCAGGTATTCCAAGCGCAAAGGCGTTGGCTGGACAACACCGCCAATGGCAATCCGTGCCAGGGGATCGGCCCCTTTGATCAGCGTGTACAGCTCGTGATAGGCCACGGCGTAGACTTCCGGCAACATCTCATCCTGGTTGCTGCCAAACCAGTCCATGCGATCCATTTCATTGCCCAGCAGCCACAGCGCGCCGGGGTTGGCAGCAGCGACCTCAGTAATCGTTGCCGCATTCGGGCGATAGGTATAGCTGTGTGGAACTGTGTACGGACAAGCGATACGGTCCGGGGTAGTGCCCACAGGACATTCCAAATCCTGATGAACCCGAATCATCTGTGCGAATTCAATACCTGCCGGTCGCACTGGTACCTTCTGCGTATTCCAATTGAGATACCACCCGGTCCGCAGAGATTCAATTTCAGGATAGTTTGCGAGTGACCCGGCTGTTGAACCAAAACCCAAGCGTGTACTCAGCGCAACCTGTGCCGAAACGAGGGGAAGATGGAGTGTCTGGGAAACAGCGTCCGCTGCTTGAGTTGTAACGCTCGGAAGATGTTCAACAAAAGATGCCTGCGGGCGGTCACTCGCCCGCTCGATTGGAAGCTCCACTGGCTGTGTTGCCAGGTGAGATGTTCTGGTTTGCGCGGCAATCTGATTTTCCAACGCCACAAAAGGCAGCGCCACATTCACATTTGTGGCCGCGCAAGCAGAGAGAAGAAATGCAGAGAGAAGAAATAACGCGACAACAAGGGAACGGGTTTTGGGGAAAGGTAATCGAACACTGCCTGGTGATTGATTGAAAGAGTCTGCCATAATCGGTGCCTATTCTGCTAAAAAAACACGGTTTTTACTTCTCTGAAGTGCGGGGCGAAAAGGGCTGACGCGTAATAGCCTTTTCTGCCAGATGCTTCTCCCCCGTTCCTTCAATGGCATTGCGATGGGTCGCAACGATCTGCCGTCCGGACAAATCCCAGCCAAAGAGCCGTGCGGCCCGCTGCCGCAACAGACGCCCGGTATCGGGTCGCGTCTGCCCGCTTCCCTCGGCTGCAAGCAGCGTCCGACCCAACTCCTCAGCCAGACTGCTCACATCACCCCGCCGGGCATAGACGCCCTCTGCCCCCAGATATTCCCGCGCAACTGGCGTGTCAAAGGCCACTGTTGGCAATCCTACTGCCATATAATTGAGCAGTTTGCCCGCACCCTCTGTCGCGCTCAGTTTGGGGGCCACGGCGATGTCTCCCAGCGCCAGATAGCGGGGCGCATCGGGATACGGGATACGTCCGGTCAGTGTGACAAAGCCGCCAATGCCCAAATCGTGCGCCTGCCGGTGATAGACCACTTCGCCGGGAAAACCCATCAGCAGCAGGTGTACGTCTTGCCGCTGTTGCAGAAGCAAATGCATGGCCCGCAGCAGATGGCTCGTCCCCTGATGCTCGGCCAGCAAGCCCAAATAGACGATCAGCCGCCGCTCTGCCGGGATGCCGAGACTGCGTCGCAGCCCATCCAATTCCCCCGGCGGATAAGTGTCGGCGGGGCGGAAAACATCGGGATTCACAGAATCGGGCAAAGTTTGTACCCGCTCCGGATCACAGCCGAAGCGCTCCACCAGCAGCCGCTCCGCGTTGGCCGTGCTGGTCAAAATCGCGTGGGCCGTCCGGCTGATCCACGTTTCCAGACGCAAAAAAGGCGCAAACAGACGGCTCTTCTCGCTCAGAAACTTGTGGTCCACCATCTCCCCGGTCAGGCTGCCCTGAAAGTCAAAGACGACCGGCAAGCCAAAGAGACGACCCAGCACCAGCCCAATCAACGCGCCCTCGTGCAGATGGGCGTGGATCACATCGAACCGTTCGCGCACCAGCAATTCCAGCGTCTTTAACCCCAATAGCAGGTCAAAGGCGATTTTGTGACGGCTTGATCCTACCTCGTAATCCCGCCGCCAGGGAATAGGCAATGTGCGCCGAATGTCCAGCCCCGGCACGTCTTTGCCGTTGCGATAGGTGACAATCGTCACCCGGTGGCCCATCTTTTGCAGAATGCGGGCCTCTTCCAATATGCGTACGTGGCAGCCGTAGTCGGCGAAGAAGCTGGTCGGGGCAATCATCAGTACCCGCAAGCTTCGCTTCTCGCCTGTGCTTTCCTCGCCTGTGCCTTCCTCCCCTGTCACAGACAGTGGATTTTCTACAGCTTCGGAATTCATCTGCCCATTGCCTTTCGCCCAATACGCCAAATCAAGTCCCTATTGTAGTGGATAGAACGCTCGATAACCAAACATCTTCAGGGACGTAGCGCTTTGCGAAAAATCACAAAATCCGTTGCGGATACGATTCCGCCCCGCCAGATCAGCGCTGTATAGAGTAAAAGAGCCGCTATTGTGGAGACGGGCCAGAAGCCGGGCGCGGGCAAAACGCGATCCAGCCAACTCTGCAACAGCCCCGCGGCCAGTGTGGCCGCCAACAGCAGTGGCAATCGCCGGGGCAGGCCAGCCCGCACGTCCATCCGCCGCAGCAGAAGCAGCCCAACCCCTGCGCTGGCGCTGATGGCCCCAATCATCGCCAGCGCCGTGCCCACCGCTTGCCAACGGGCCGTCAACAGCGGCAGCAGAGAGAGCGCCACGCCGATATGTGTACCCGCAATCAGCAAACTCCCCTGGGGGCGGTGTTCGATCAGCAGCAGATTCACCCCATACGATGCGACCAGAAAGAGGGGCGCTGTCCATATCAGCACGCGATAGGCCGCCACCGCCGCGCTCTGATCCGCGCCCTGATAGACAATGCCCAGCAGCCAGGCCGCGCCGCCGCCACTCAACGCGGCAATGGGCAAAAAAGCCATCAACCCATAGCGAATCGAGAAAGCGGCCAGCCGCTCATACTGCTCCATCCCCTGCACCCGCAGGCGGCTCAGCGTCGGATAGAGCGATTGCCACCAGGTCTGGGCCAGGATAAAGAGCACACGGACGATCAGATAGGCCGCGCTGTAGATGCCAGTAATTGCTTCGCCCGCAAAGATGCTGAGCAGCAGAATATCGAGCCGATGGAGCAGAACATTAGCCAGCGCCAATCCATAGAAAGGGCGGGCGCTGCGCAAAAAGTCGATGGTTCGCGGGCGGCTCGTGTCAGCATCCGTCTCCACCTCCCCTTTGGCCCCACCCAAAATCTGCCCTCGGCCCACCAGCCCGAGACAGAGCAGCGCAGAGATAGCCTGGGTTGCCACCAGAACCCCACACAGCGCCACCACCCCGCCGCCACGCCAGACAACGACCAGACTGGCCCCAACGATCAGCGTATTGATCGCCATCTCCACCGCCATCACCAATTCCATCCGCTCGTTGGCCTGAAAGAGCGTCTCGCAGGCCGATGTGACAGCAAAGAAAGGCAGCGAGCCGGTGATGAGAATCAGCGCCAGCCGGGTCTCTGGCTGATAGGGCAGCAGCCCGGTCAAGCCATAGACAGCGCCCCAAATGAGAAAAGCGGCCCCGACTTGCAGGGGCAGGGCCGTCTGAAAGGAGAGCCGCCGCCGCGCCGGAAAGCGGGCCAAGTCTCGCACCAGCAGTTGGGGCAGCCCCAGTTCGCTGAGTATCTGGCAGACATTTAGCCAGGCCAGCGCCGTGGCGTATTGGCCCAGCCCTTGCGCACCCAGCAGCCGGGCAATGACCATTTGCAGGACAAAGCTAATGCCGATCCGCCAGAGGCTGGAAGCAACCAGCGCGCCGGTGTTGAGTACGATGCGACGGTCGGTGCGCTGGGGTGCGGCCACAGGCGGGGATGGGTGGGAATGTTCGGCGGGAACTGTCATAGAGGAATTGTAGCATTGCTCCAACGGCTGGGGAAGTTGAAATGGAGTCGAATCGATCCACACCTGTCAGGTCTGGCGCACACGACCCATCTCACGTTTCGCGTTTCAGCTTTGTATGGCATTATTTATCTTTGCCAAACCAGCGGAGGTCCCAATGTCATTCGCACGCATCACTCTCGTTCTACTTCTCCTATCGCCCTTTTTTACTGGCTGCGCCGCACCCGCGCCCACCGATCCATCAGGCAAACTCCGGGTGGTGACAACCGTCTCCCCCATCACAAATATCATCCAAAATATCGGCGGCGACCGCATCGACGTGACCGGTATTGTGCCGGAAGGGGTCAACTCCCACACCTTCGAGCCGGCCCCGTCCGACGCCCGGCTGCTGGCCCAGGCGGACATTATTTTTGTCAACGGGCTGTTTTTGGAAGAGCCGACGATTAAACTGGCCGAGGCCAACAAACGGGAGGGCGTCGAAATCGTCTCGCTGGGCGAGCAGACAGTCACGCCAGAGGAGTACGTCTACGACTTCTCCTTCCCCAAAGAGGCGGGCAACCCCAACCCCCATCTGTGGATGAATCCCCTCTACGCGGCCCGTTATGCCGAACTGGTGGCGGAATCTCTGGCAGCGAAAGACCCGGCCAACGCCGATTTCTATCGCGCCAACGCCGCCGCCTTTGCGGAACGAATCGCCGTTCTGGACAGCGCCATCGCCGCTACACTCGCTACGATTCCGGTGGAGAAGCGCCGCCTGCTCACCTATCACGACTCCTTCGCCTACTTCGCCCCCCGCTATGGGATGACCGTCCTGGGCGCGGTGCAGCCCGCCGACTTCTCCGAGCCGTCGGCGCAGGAAGTGGCCCGGCTGATCACCCAACTGCGCGAGGAGAAAATCCCCGCCATCTTCGGCTCGGAGGTCTTCCCGTCGCCCATTTTGGAGCAGATCGCCAAAGAGTCCGGCGCAGTTTTCATCGACCAATTGCGCGACGACGACCTGCCCGGCGAACCGGGCGACGCCAACCATTCCTATTTCGGGTTGCTGGTGGAGGATGTGCGGGTGATCACCGCTGCCCTGGGCGGGGATGTCAGCGGGCTGGACGGGATTGCGACGGGGAATCTGCCATCGGAGAAAACCGAAGGTAAATAGAACGCGGAAGTTTGTAGACGCCACCTTCCGGGAAGCGGCCAGACTCACTTCCCTACGCCCACAATTGAGTGGCCGCTTCCCGGAAGGTAAAACGGTATTTATTTTCCGTTAGACCCGCCTGGCTATTTGCTGTATACTGACACCTGGCAAACGCCACAACCGCCGGACCAGCGACGGCTAGTCTGCTCCACCCGATCACCGAAATACCCAATACCCCAATACCCCAAAAGGTCCGCCAATGACCCACATTTTCATCTCCCACGCCAGCGCCGACGACCCTTTTGTGGCCGACCTGCGCCGGGAACTGGAAGGCCAGGGCGACTTGACGGTCTGGGTGGACTCGCGCCAACTGCGCGGGGGCGACCGCCTGGACGAGACGATCCGCCAGGCCATCGACGACGCCGCCCACTGCCTCGTCGTGCTCAGCCCCCAGACCGTCAACTCGCCCTGGGTGCGCAAAGAGACCCGCCACGCCCTCTCCGTGCAGGCCAAACGCCCGGACTACCGGGT
>Ga0209702_10003689_pt1 | contig 23664 bp, 15 predicted proteins | sample FRY01_FD_187210 | JGI IMG/M metagenome (GOLD analysis project Ga0209702, IMG submission 187210) | Freshwater microbial communities from Lake Fryxell liftoff mats and glacier meltwater in Antarctica - FRY-01 (SPAdes) (version 2) | ecosystem: Environmental > Aquatic > Freshwater > Ice > Glacier... | reverse complement strand
TAAATTAAATGACGTAAATGAGTCCAGTAATTCATTTTTCAGCCGACGGCATCCGCCTGATATAGTCGTTTGTCCGATATTCATAATAAATCAGGCTTTTCTAATTTGAAAATTTCCGAAGTGTTTAAAATACATTCAAGCATTTCATAAGCGCCCGTTGATCTCACGCATGGTGTCCTGTTGCCTTGTTGAGCATTATATTATTTGCGTCCACCAAACTCACTCTATTGGTCTTCTTGCAAATTTTTACTTACAAACTAAATTTAAAACAATTCGATGAAAAAATTATTTACCACAATATTCCTTGCGGCATTGGTTACTCTTTCTGCAAGTGCACAAAAAGATGTTTTTATAACTATTAAACATCTGCTTGGAAATAGTCCTTTCGCATTTAATCAAGCTTCAACGAATGACCTTGGAAATAACTTCAGCATTACCCGTGTTGATTATTACATGTCTAAATTCACGCTAATTCATGATGGCGGAACAGAGACTCCCGTGAATGCTGGAACCTACATTCTAGCGAAAGGGAACAGCAATGTTTCTGTCAACCTCGGAAATTATAATGTGACAAATATAGAAGGCATTAAATTTTATATAGGTGTTGATATGCCAAATAACCAAGCTGATCCAACACAATGGGTTGCACCAAGTTCTTTAGCGCCTCAATCACCCTCTATGCATTGGGGTTGGGCAAGCGGCTACCGTTTTGTAGCTTTAGAAGGTCGTTCTGGCGCTAACCTTACAACAGGTTTTGAAATGCATGGTTTATTCAATCAAAACTATTTCGAGCAAACCGTAATGACAACGGGAGTTATTGATGGCGATGCTGTTTACATTAACCTTGATGCTGATTACACACAAGCAATTAAAGGAATTAATGTAATATCCGGACCAATAGACCACGGAGCAAATGCAACAGATTTAGTTGTTTTACAAAACTTCAGAGATTTTGTTTTTTCCCCAGGCTCTGGCTTACCTAATAGCTTCAATACACTAGCTAACTCAACGAAGTTTCTTATTTATCCAAATCCAAGTAATGGTCATTCAATAATTAAAATTGAATCCTCTTTAAATGAGAAGTTCAAGCTTTCAATTTTTGATGTGACGGGAAGAATAATTCAGGGGGCAACATCAATTACTTCACCAAACGCTGAAATTCAAATTGATATGCCAGGAACCTATTTAGTCGAACTTGTTAATTCTGACGGTGATAAAAGCTTTCAAAAATTAATCGTTCGATAAATGATTCTTCGTATTTCGAGTTTACTTCTTTCCACATTTATCCTTTTCGCAGTTTTTTCCTGCGGAAAGGATTCTACCTTGGAATTTAATGATCAAGAAATAAACCATATTCCAGATGGGTTTCCGGAGATTTTATTTCCCGAAGGAAACGAATTTACTAAAGCAAGATGGGAATTAGGAAAATCTTTATTCTACGATCCTGCCTTGTCCAAAAGCGGAAAAATAAGTTGTGGTTCTTGCCATAATCCGAAATTAGCATTTAGTGATAATGTCGCCTTTAGTATTGGAGATAATGAAGCGATTGGAAGCAGTAATTCACCATCACTTGTTAATGTTGCGTATCAACCCTACTATACCAGAGCAGGCGGTGTTTCTACGCTAGAAATGCAGGTTTTGGTGCCTATTCAGGAACACGATGAATTAAACACAAACATTGTTGATCTTGCAATCAAACTAAAAGAAAATCCTGAATATGCGGCTGCAGCATTTGAATGTTATGATAGAGAATTAGATCCATATGTGATTGTGCGGGCTATTGCAAATTTCGAACGTAGCTTTATTAGTGGAAATTCGACATACGATAAGTATGCTTTTCAAGGAAAAAAATCAGCTATAAATGCAGAACAATTGAATGGATTAAAACTTTTTTTCAGCGATAAAACAAATTGCTCAACATGCCATAGCGACTTCAACTTCAGCAATTATGCGTTTGAGAATAATGGTTTGTACGAGGTTTATCCTGATAGCGGAAGAATGCGTTTAACACGATTAGAAACCGATAGAGCTCTCTTTAAAGTACCTTCATTGCGCAACATTGCACTTACTGCACCATACATGCATGATGGCTCGAAACAATCTTTAGCTGAAGTTGTTGCACATTATAATTCAGGTGGAAAAAATCATCCGAATAAAAACAGTTTAATTCGTCCTTTAGGATTGAGTCAAAAAGAACAAAATGAATTAGTGGCATTCCTTGAATCCCTTACAGATTTAGAATTTGTCACAAATAAAAACTTTAGAAAATGAAATCATTCATCACATACAGCAGTATTTCATTATTGTTTATTGCCTTAATTTTTCAGAGTTGTAAAAAAGACATGTCTCCCATGTCAGAACCCGATAGTCCATACACCTTAAATTATGGTTCCTTTCCTCCACCTAATATTTCTCCCGATAACAAATTAACAAAGTCTGGTGTGAGATTAGGGCGAATGTTATTTTATGAAAAAATGCTTTCAAAAAACAATTCAATCTCTTGTGGAAGTTGCCACAATCAACAAAATGCATTTTCTGATACCAACAAATTCTCAATTGGTGTGGGAGGATTGCCAGGAGGAAGACATGCAATGGCAATATTCAATATGGCATGGAATACAAACGGCTACTTTTGGGATGGAAGGGCTCACTTACTTCGCGAACAATCATTAATGCCCATTCAGGATCATTTAGAAATGGATGAGACACTTCCTTCTGTGATATCAAAACTCCAGGCTACAACAATGTATTCTCAGCATTTCAAAATGGCCTTTGGTACGGAAACAATCACTGCAGAACTCATCTCGAAAGCATTAGAGCAATTCATGAATTCGATTGTTTCTAATAATTCGAAATTTGATCAGTATCTCACCGGAAATGCAAGTTTAACTCAAGAAGAAGAACGAGGAAGATTTCTATTTTTCACTGAATATAACCCATCATTTCCAAGTGCATCAGGGGCTGATTGCCAGCATTGTCATGGAGGATCAAATTTTGAAAATGATAATTATATGAATAATGGCCTTGATAGCGATGCTAACATTGCCGATATAGGTCGTCAAATTGTAACAAATAATCCTTCAGATAGAGGTAAATTTAAAGTTACCAGCCTTCGGAATATAGAATTAACCCCGCCATACATGCATGATGGCCGATTTAATACTTTAGAAGAGGTAGTTGAACATTACGATTCGGTTGTTGAATCCTCAACCTTAGATGGTTCTTTTTTGCAACAAACTCCAAATGGTGGACTTAATTTAAGTAGCAGTGATAAGGCTGCTTTGGTGGCATTTTTAAGGACATTAACGGATAATACCCTCTTAAATAACCCGGAATATTCAAATCCATTTAACTAAAACGATACTATCGCGGTTTAAATTCCAAAAGGGTTGAACTTGAAACTTGTCTAATACATCATTTCACTTTAAAAGAGATGCTGGTTATGATATTGCGTTTATCAATTTAATGAGATTGCAGGAAGGCCATTTCCTGTTGCTGTGTAAAATTCTAATTCATAAACAACAGCTTCCATTAAATGATTTAAAGGCATAGAATTAATAATATCCTCAACCTCCTCCATAGATTCTGCATTTATTGTTGCCCAAACTTTAGATCGATCAAAGGCAAGGGCGTATGACAAAACTATCCCACTTGACATTAATTCATCAATCTGAGTTCGTTGCTCGGGAATTAGTGCAATAAACTCCTCGTCTAGCTCTTCAGGAAGATCAAAATCGACTATGTACTGATTCATGGCACAATAATATGAAAATGAAATGTAGGTGCGTTTGAATTATAGCAGGAAAATAAATTATTCAACAATAATAACAAACTTCCCGCCATCACGCTCTAATTCAGTTCCAATGGGTAAATGAATATAATTACGTACCAATGCATCCACTTTTACTACTGCATCCACATCAAAAACACCATAATTATCATCAATATCTAAATAAGCATCATCCTCTTCGCCGGAGAGGAACCTCCAGCCCGAATCTAAGTCTTCTTCAGGCTCTTCACGGTACATATATCCGACCTTTTTGCCCTCAGTCATAATGTGAGCACTTGCCAAACAAATGCCATTTAATGCTTTCTCTGTTGGTCCTCCTGTGCGGGGATGCGATTTTATTTTTGCCATTTTGTTATTCTTCAAAATAATCAACTTCCAAACCTTCAATTCCTAAGAAAATCTCTATTGAATCTTCACTTCCTTCAAAGTGAAGGGCAATTGAGTCATTCAAAACTCTGTCTTCATGGTGTATTAGCGATGGCGTAATTGCTTTCCCAATGGCACCTTCCCAAAACTTATGACCCGAAACATCTTTTGATTCGAGCGTTACAGCTCCTTTAAATTCTTCTTCCAAACGCTTTTTTAAAGAAGGAAAATCTGCCTCAATCAGTTTTATTCCATCAGTCTCCTCCCCTGCTGTTAACCACATGCTATGACCACTTACAAAATGTAATGAAATCCAATCAAGTACTTCAAATCGCTGTCCTTGAGCCGTATTTACCCAAAAGTGATATGAAACGCTTCCTAACGATTCATTAACAAGTGCAGCTAATTTATAGACTTCATCTGTGGTAAAAAAATTTGCTTCTGTAAGTGAATCGTTGCTCATGTTCTATTTTATTGGAGTATTTGTCATGTAAAAAATGAATGAATAAATATCAGCAGTTTGTTCAACTGATTTATTCAAAGATGTTCCAGCGCCATGTCCGGCATTAGTTTCAACACGAATTAAAACAGGATCTTTTCCAGTTTGATGCTCTTGTAAAGTTGAAATAAATTTAAATGAATGCGCCGGAACAACTCTATCATCATGGTCGGCTGTCATAACCATTGTTGCAGGATACGCCTGAGATGTAATATTATGCAATGGTGAATAGCCTTTCAAAATCGGGAACATTTTAGCATCATCTGAAGAACCATATTCATCAACCCAACCCCAGCCGACGGTAAATTTCTGGAATCTAAGCATGTCCAATACACCAACCTGAGGAATACAAACTCTGAATAAATCGGGGCGTTGAGTCATTACAGCACCAACTAATAATCCGCCGTTTGAACCACCTTGAATTGCTAATTTTTCTTTAGAAGTATATTTTACAGCTTGCAAATATTCGGCACAAGCAATATAATCGTCGAATACATTTTGTTTTTTCTCCAACATTCCAGCACGATGCCAAGTCTCGCCATACTCTCCGCCTCCCCTTAAATTCGCGATAGCAAATACACCACCTAACTCTAAGAATGCAATTCTTGATGCACTAAAACCAGGTTCTAAACTGATATTAAATCCGCCATAAGCATAAAGCAAAGTTGGATTATTTCCATTTTTCTCAATTCCTTTTTTGTATACAATAAACATAGGAACTTTTGTTCCATCCTTACTCGTTGCAAACTCTTGTTGAACCTCATAAAGTGTAGGATCAAATTTAATTTCCGACTTTCTAAAAACGGTAGAAACTCCTGTATTTAAATCATATCGAAAATCAGTTGGAGGATAATTGAATGATGTGTATGTGTAAAACACTTCCTTGTCGGCTCTTTCTCCGCCAAAACCTCCAGCAGAGCCTATTCCAGGTAATTTAATTTCGCGTTCTTTTTTTCCTGAATAATCATATTGAATCACAACTGTCGCAACATCAACTAAATATTCGGCAATTAATTTATGTCCTGCCGCTGAAATACTTTTCAATAGGTTTTTCCCTTCGGGGATGATGTCTTTCCAAGCAGACTTTGCAGGAGAATCGGGATTGATCGAAACCAATCGATAGTTAGGAGCATCGACATTCGTCATAACTAACAATTGATCACCATCATTATCTACAACATAAGATGAAGCTTCAAATCCAGCTAACAATGGTTTGAATTCTTTATCGCCAGCTTTTAAATCACGGAACCAAGTTTCATTTCCATCTGTACCTTGACCTACAGAAAGAAACAGAAATCTCTCATCTTCTGAGGTATAAACAGAATGATAACGAAGCGGATGCTCATTATCCTTGAAAACTAAATTGTCTTTTGATTGCTCGTCGCCAATTTTGTGGAAATAAACAGAATGAAAGCGATTTTGACCAGAGAGTACCTCGCCTTTGGCTGGTTCAGGATATCTTGAGTAGTAAAAACCATTTCCAACCCATGCAGCTCCAGAAAACTTTACAAAATTAATAATGTCCTTTAGATCTTTTCCACTTTCAATATCCATTACATGCATTTCAGACCAATCACTTCCTGCCTTGCTAATGTTGTAACACATTAACTTTTTGTCTTTCGAATATCCAACGATAGAAACTGATGTTGTTCCTTCAGCAGACATCGCATTTGGATCTATCAATACTTCTGAAGTTCCGTCTAATCCAATCTGCTTATATATAACTGATTGATTTTGGAGTCCACTATTTTTCGAATAAATATAATATTTACCAACTTTGGTAGGTGCCGAGTAACGAGGATAATTAAGCAATTCAGAGATTCTGTTCTTAATTTTATCCCTGTAAGGAATTTGAGAAAGGAACTTTTGTGTTACTTCATTTTGAGCTTTTACCCAAGCCCCGGTTTCACGAGATGTGTCATTTTCAAGCCAACGATAAGGATCACTAACTTCAATTCCGTGGTAAACATCCTTCACATCAGTTTTTACTGTTTTGGGATATGCCGTTTGAGCATCAAGTTGAATCGCAGTAAGCCCTGTTAAAGTTATAATCGACATAAGTGCATTTATTCGCATAGACAAAATATTGTGCTGCAAGTTAGAAATAATGAGCATTTCAATAACAAACTATAAATGAAAGCAGCATTCCCATTGTTTAAAATGCTTGAAAGATTTTTGTCTTTTCATGCTTGCAACAAAATCTGAATAAGCTACGTTTGTAAAACTCAAAAACTAAACCTATAAAAAATGAATTGGTTCGATTCTGTTGTTGAATTATTGAAATATACCGTACCCCTTTTTGTTGTATTTGGGTTTATCTATTTTATCCTCAACAACTATTTAGAAGAGAATTTCAAGCTGAGGTCATTAGACTTAAAACTTGCAAATCAATCAGGAATTACACCTGTTCGAATGCAAGCATACGAGCGGGTTGTTGTATACTTAGAAAGAATTACGCCAAGTAATTTAATTATGAGAATTCATAAGTCGGGCATGAGCGCTCGAATGTTGCACGCAGAGCTTCTTAAAAGTATACGAAGTGAGTATGACCATAATATAGCTCAGCAGATATACATGTCTAATGCTTCATGGGAACTTGTTAAAAGTGCAAAAGAAGAAATGATTAAATTGGTTAACGCTGCCGCTCATAAAGTTGGTGACCATGTTGATGGTGTTGAACTTTGCAAAGTAATACTTGATATTACCATGAATGTCGAGATTCTTCCAACTCAAATTGCCATTGACTACGTTAAGAAAGAGATTCGTCAGTCTTTCTAAATTAAGCGAACTATACTTAGAGCCGCTCCCTTAAACAGGAGCGGCTTTTTTATTGGGTCAAATCAATCAAAATCAAAAACATTGTAGTTTCTTACATTCAAAATTGCACTTGATTGATATATTTTTCTAAATTGTACCAACCTAATTAATCGCTGTGTATGGTAAAATTTTACAAGAAAGTAATTGGCATCATATTTTTGCTAATTCTTATTATTCCAGCTAAAGATGCTCTGGCATCTAATCAAAGCATTGCACGAAAATGGAATGATGCCATGCTATTTTCCATACGGCGTGACTTTGCTCGACCCACTATTCACGCAAGAAATATATTTCATGTTAGTATAGCAATGTATGATGCTTGGGCAGCATTTGATTCAAGCGCTTCGACATATTTATTAGGTCGAACCATTGGAAATTTCACTTGTCCATACAACGGAATTTTGCAACCAACAAACGTATTAGAGGCTCAAGAAAAAGCCATTAGTTATGCTTGTTACCGCCTTTTAAAACAGCGTTTTCAGTTTTCTCCTAATGCTAGTGAATCCCTCTTATATTACGATTCCTTGATGAGCAATATGGGATATCCGATTGATTTTTTCTCCCAAGACTATTCCACGGGCAACCCAGCTGCTTTAGGAAACTACATAGCTGCTAAGATTATTGAATATGGTTTTACAGATGGTTCTAACCAGCAGAATAATTATGTAAGCCAATACTATCAGGCTGTTAACCCTCAAATTATCGTAAATAACCCAGGGAATAGTACAATGTTAGACCCAAACCGCTGGCAAGAAGTCTTTTTGGATGAATTTATTGATCAATCTGGAAATCCAATAAGCATTTCGCCTCCATTCCTGAGTCCTGAATGGGGAAATGTTGATCCATTCTCATTGAATGACAGTCATAAAACTACCTTCGAACGTAATGGAAACGATTTTCATGTTTATATGGATCCATCCGCGCCTCCATATATTGACACTACAGTATTAAGTGATATCGAAAATCCTTACAAATGGGGATTTACAATGGTGAGCGTTTGGCAATCTCACCTCGATCCAAACGATAACGTTATGTGGGACATTTCGCCTGCATCTATTGGTAATAACACAGCTTTACCAGAAACTTTCGAAGATTATCCAAACTTTTATAATTTTACTGATGGAGGAGACCAAAGCCCAGGTTGGGCAATTAATCCGAAGACAGGATTACCATATACTCCTCAACTAGTAAAACGTGGTGATTACGCCCGAGTTCTGGCTGAATTTTGGGCAGATGGACCTAGTTCTGAAACACCTCCAGGTCATTGGTTTAGCATTTTAAATTACGTAAGTGACCATCCTCAATTTGAAAAACGCTGGAGAGGAACTGGTCCTATCATAAGTGACTTAGATTGGGATGTAAAATCCTATTTAACGTTAGCAGGCGGAATGCATGATGCCGCTATTTGCGCATGGAGTGCAAAGGGCTGGTACGATTATCCTAGGCCAGTTTCAATTGTTCGTTGGATGGCCGAAATGGGTCAAAGCACTGATCCTGATTTGCCAAGATTTAACAATGCAGGAATTCCACTAATCCCTGGCAAAGTTGAGTTGGTGATGCCTGGAGACCCCTTAGCTGGACCATCAGATGAGAATCTTTATAAAATTAAACTATATACATGGAGAGGACATGCATTTATTGCAGACCCAGAAATAGACGTAGCTGGCGTTGATTGGATTTTAGCAGAAAACTGGTGGACCTATCAACGGCCTACCTTTGTAACACCGCCATTCGCAGGATACATTTCGGGACACTCTACATTTTCGCGCGCTGCTGCAGAAATCATGACCCAAATTACTGGTGATAATTTCTTTCCTGGCGGGATGGGAGAATTTAACGCTGGACAAAATTCGTTTTTGCATTTTGAGGAAGGGCCGTCTCAAGAAATTGTGCTACAGTGGGCTACTTATCAAGATGCTTCAGATCAGTGCAGCCTGTCACGCATATGGGGCGGAATTCACCCTCCACAAGATGATATCCCAGGAAGGAAAATAGGAGTTGAATTAGGTCCACTAGCAGTTAATTATGCAAATTCTTTCATTGAAGCTGGAGTTCCTCATGTGGTTAATGCTTCAATTAACCATATCCTTATTATAGATGAGAATATAAATGACATTGCCATTACAGTTGTATATAATGAAGCCATGGACCAAACAATGGCTCCTTCCATTGAATTCAATGGAGATAATATTGAATACGTTTTTGAGATTAATTCGTTCGAATGGATCAACTCGCAAACGTGTTTATTGCACTTGATGGTAAATGATTTAGCGAATGAATCTGAAAACATTGGAATAACAATATCGGCAGGTAAAGATCAGCAAGGCGTTACGCAGAGAATTTTTATCCTTCCCGATTACTTTGCGATTGATACAAGAGGCCCACTCGTAGCTGCTTCTAATATCAATTATACAGTTATCAATACCAACTTGATAGGAAACTCGACGGTAGCAGTAGTAATTACATATGACCAAGTGATGGATATGAACTCACTTCCTATGGTTGAATTTAGCAGTCCTGTGCCTGTTGAGGCTGTTTCAGAAAATTTCAATACAAGTGCATGGCTCAATGAAACCACGTTTGTAATGTATTTTGATGTTGCCGATTTGGAAGAGCAATGTCCAGACGTACTAGTAATTATCACCGGAGGAAAAGACATTAATGGAAATATCCAAGATGATGCAGTTTTGAATGAGATACTTACTATAGATACCAAGCGTCCATTGCTCGAAGTAATAATCACTAATACCTATATAATTGATCAACAGACAGTTCAGAACGGCGACAATTTTACCATTATTGCATTGTTTGACGAGACAATGGATGTTAGCTTTTCTCCTGAAATATCTTTGAATGGCGGAGCAGGACTCAACAATATAATAATTCCATTCGCTTCTGGAAGTGGCTGGCTAAACCCTTTTGCCTACAAAGCTGAATACAGTATTAATGCCTTGCCATTAAATTTTCCCAGTGTCGAGCTTAGTATTTCCGAGGCTAGAGACTTGGCGGGAAATATGATGGTAGATATAATAAGAAGCGATTTCTTCGAAATTGAACTTGACCCAACAAGTTTTGGAAGCAATGTATTTGCAGATTCAAAAGTTAAATTATTCCCTAACCCAATAATAGCAGGTCAACCGGTTGCAATTAAATCGGGAATACTTCATGGAGATGTTATCGTTGAGATAATTAACCAAGCCGGCAAATTAATTTACACAAAAAATTTCGATATAGATAAATTAGGAAACGGTTCTATGATAATTCAAACATCTGAGTTCAGTGCAGGAATATATTCTGCCAGAATAATATCAGATGAGCGCACAGAGATGATCCAACTTGTGGTGGTTCAGTAGTTAGGAAACGTCTTTTGCGGATGATGGCCGGGCAATTTGTCCGGTCATTTTTTTTGTATTCTATAATTGAACCAACGAGTATCCAAATTTATTCTTACAATATAAATACCCTTAGCTAAATTTACGGTATTTAACATTACGCTTGTTTCGGAGTTACGTTCTATATTTAATTCGATTGATCTGCCCAAAACATCCATTAATACAACATCGCTTATTGAAGAGGCTGAATGAATATTAATTTGGCTTTCAAACGGATTAGGAAACAATGACACTCGGCTTTCTAAGTGAACAATATTAACCAATCCAGGAATATTTATTTCCGAAGAATCAATACAAAAATTTGCATCTATCACATGGCACAGTACACGGCTATTTTGAGATGGACTAACGCATATTTGATCTTGATTCTCAATAATGAGGTATGGAATTAATTCTCCATAATAAAATAAATTCCAAGTTTGACTATATGGCTGTGTTCCTCCACTAGAGTATGCATCCAAAGAATAGGAATTTACACAATTAACATTAAATCCATCAGTTAATGTTACAACAATTGAATCTAATTGTAATAATTGCGGGGCGAATAAATAAGCAGAATCGCTTAAGGTGCATCCCTGTTCATAGAACATTGTAAAATGATACTTAGCATCCGATAAAGCAGCGTTTATAAAGCCTGAAGTGCCATTTTCCCATAGTATATTATAGAGATTGGTAGTATTTGGTTCAATTTCAATCTGTCCATCATTCGCTCCAAAACAACTCGGGTTTACTTGATTTACTGAATAAATTGGTATGGAATATTGACTTACTAATACTGGATCAGCGAGAATACTAAATCCATCAGAATTTTGGACTGTTAAGTAAACTGAATCGGTATTAAATAAAGTTAAAAATCTAGTAGTATCTCCCGTGGACCACTGATAATGACTCCAATTGCCTCCATCTAAAATAACCGAATCACCAGGGCACAAAAAAGAACTGCCTTGAGTAATTGCAATCTGATTAGTAATCGATGACCCCTCAATTATTTGAAGAGATTGATTGGGACTAATATTATAAAATATATCGTGTTGACCACTTGGCCATAACACAACCAATGAGTCGATATTATTTATATTACCTAAACCAAAGTGCTGCCACTGCGAATTCTGACTAATAAATTGTTCTCCACACAAAGTAAATCTAGTCTGACTAATTCCTCCTGCATATACAGTAACTCTTGCTCCAACTGCATCTCTGTTAGAAATTACTCCTTCCAATGCAACCTTTAAATAATTACCAGTTTGAATTTGATTCATCCATAGTTCAATTCCAAGAGGAGCATAACTGTGCGTTACTAAATCAGGGTGTCCATCATTATTAAAATCGCCTCTTGCTGTAGAGAAAGTAGCGCCTGCACTTCCTGCAAATCCCGCAGATACTTGCCAATCGAATGTTCCATTATTATTGCGGAATAAATAATGATTTCCGACAGAGGCATTTCCAAGGAAAGGCTGAGTAACTACAAATAGATCTTGAAAAGTGTCGTTATTATAATCTACCCAGGTGGCACCCCAACACCAATTGAAAACTCTTAGATTGAAATCTCCTGCAACGTCTATAAAAGTTCCGTTCTGATAATTTCTATATAATTTATTGCCTGAGAAAGGAGTGTTGCTCACATAGACATCTAGATATCCATCATTATTAAAATCGCCAACAGTGCCTGTCATTGAATCCATGTAATCCATAAGCTCAGAACTCTGGCTTACATCAGCAAACTGGAAGTTACCTTGATTTTTGTGGAGATAATTGGGGAAAGGGGTTCGATCATTTAAGATCAATAAATCGTTCTTATTATCATTATTATAATCGAACCAAACTCCCATAAAAGTGGGCTCATTTGAGCTATTTATTCCAGCCGAAATAGTAATATCCGAGAAGGTTAAATCGCCATTATTTTTATAAAGGTGATTGGGTCCTGATTCTGCAACGTCAAAATTATAATTAGCAACAAATAAATCTAAAAAGCCATCGTTGTTGATATCAGCCCAAGAAATTCCAAAGCCCCAATCAGTAGCAGATTGAAATACACCTGAAGAGTCCGTAATATCCGTAAAGCTAAAATCTCCATTGTTCAGATATAATTTCAAACCACCATTAAATGAATTAAAACTAAGATCAGGATTCCCGTCATTATTAATATCCGCCCAAACGACACTTTTTAAGTCGTTTGAAACATTTACACCACTAAAATATACTCGCTCAAAACCGTTTTGGTTATTCAAATAAAAAGCAGGTAGGCTATCCTTGCTTAGAACAACAATATCATCGAAACCGTCTTTGTTCCAATCGTAAAGGGATATTCCGCTTCCATATGTCCCAGCAGCAAATCCTTGAACTCCAAGTTCGTTGTGCTTTTCAAGAAATTGTTGAGCTGTAAGATCTGGAGTTCCAATAATAAAAAACCACGCAAAACACATTAAAAAGCTTAACCGCATCTGCTCTAACTTTGATGCAAAAGTATGAAGTATTTAGACACAAAAAATATGGTGAATTGGTACCTTCCATTTAGACTTAGATTCTTTCGGAACAAAGTACCTTTTTAATGATTTATATTAATACTTTAATACAATTTTACGCCAATTAACTTCAGAAATTTTCCAAATAATTATATTGATCCGATCTTAAAATAGATTGATAATTCTATTTAGAGTCTGTGGACAATCACTAATTATTCCTATTGATAATAGTACTATGAAAAATCTCATTATTGAGACTATAACTAATAAAATAAACTCCATCTGGAATCTCTCCAAATTCAATTCGAAGGTAATCTCCATCCATAGAATTTGTTTCAAATGGTACTATTTTGCCTAGTATATTTCTAATTTCCAATACATTCATTTTATCTGCGTGACTCGTGAAAAAGTAATATTCGAATGGGTTAGGAAAAAACTTGATTTCTCCTAAGATAACTGATTGTGTGCCGACAAATTGAGCAGTTGAAACAATCATAGAATCAATGCATAAATTAGAATCTGTTATGATGCACTGAATAAGATTTGGAACGGATGGGTTTACGCAGTTAAGGATATTATCGGAGGATTCAGAAATAACTTCAGTGCCTGATGAATTAAATACCACCCAATTCACTTGAATAGGTTCGATACCTCCATTGAAAGTAAAATTGGCAGAAATAAACCCAGGGCATAAGGAGAATTCATCTGATAATAAAAGCTGTATAGAATCAATCTCAAAGGCTGGAGGATCGACTAAGGTTACTTCTCCTGATTCAGGACATCTTCCATCGTAAGAAAGCTGATATGAATACAACCCCGCCAAGATTTCGTTTAATTGAAATGTCTCGGACTCATTATTCCACAAAACTGAGAGCATTTCATTACTCGAAGTTGTGATAATTTCAATAGCTCCTGTTGCTGTATTTGTGCATAATGGGTGCTGAATAATAACAGACTCTATAGCTGCAGGAAGAGATTGAGTAATTAATGTATCAGAATATTGATAAAATAAACCGTTAAAAACCTCAAGTGTGATGGTATCGCTCGCAAATACTGAAATAAACTTGGTAGAGTCTCCTGTTGACCAATTATAAGATTCAAAATTACCGGCATAAAATACTACACTATCTCCCTCACAAAAAATAAGCTCGCCCAACTCAATCTGAATAGGATTTATCATTGAAGATCCTTCCTCTATCACAAGAGATTGATTTGCTTGAATATCAACAAAGAAGTCCTGCACCCCAGATGGCCATATAATAATTAGTGAGTCAACTGTTTGCAGATTTCCCAAACCGAAGAATTGCCACTGAGAATTTTGCGAAATATACTGCTCACCACAATAAGTATATCTGTATTGATTCCCTTGTGATGTATATAGTTCGAGTCGGCAGCCAATGGCATCCTTATTAGAAACAAGCCCTTCAAGACGAACTTTTAAATAATTCCCTGCATTATTTGATGAATTAATCCATAATTCAGTGCCAAGGGGCGCATAGCTATGAGTTATTAAATCTGGTTTTCCGTCATTGTTAAAGTCCCCTCTGGCTGTCGAAAATGTCCAATCTTCGCTTCCTGCGAATCCTGCATTTATATTTATATCGAAAGAAGAGCCAGTATTATTAAAGAAAAAATGTTTTCCTGGTCTACCAAAAGCTACATTGGGCTGGGTAACAACAAAAAGATCCTGCCATCCATTATTCAAAGCATCTATCCAAACGGCACCCCATGACCATTCAAACATCTGAAGACCATAGATAGAGGCGCTTTCTTGAAAACCCATTTCGGAATTTCTAAAAAATTTATTTCCAAAGCCTGGAGTATTAGTAATGTAAATATCAAACAATCCATCATTATTAAAATCCCCACTTGATGCAGTCATTGAATCCATGATAATATCAAAAAAGATGCTTTCTGATTGGTCTAAAAGAATATCACTTCCTGTATTTACATAAAGATAGTTTTGATAGCTATTTCTATCATTTAGCACATACAAATCGGTAAGATTGTCGTTGTTGTAATCGCACCATAAACCAACGAAAGTAGGTTCTTTATTTAGCCCTATTCCAACTTCTTCAGTGGTTTCAACAAAAGTGCCATCACCGTTACTTTTATAAAGATGGTTGTATCCATCTTCATAATCGGCCCAATTATAATTCGCATAAAAAACATCTAGAAATCCATCTTGATTGTAGTCGCCCCAATTATGACCAAAGCCCCAATCTGAATGGCGTTGAATAATGCCAGAAGCCTCAGTAACATCAAGAAAGCTGAAATCTCCGTTATTTCTGTATAAGGTTGGCCCTCCCCGGTTCGAATTAAAAGACAAATCAGGGAAACCATCATTATTAAAATCAACCCAATTAATACTCTTAATATCATTATTCACTTCAATTCCTGCAAAGAAGACCCGTGTAAAGCCATTTCCATTATTTAGAAAAAACTGAGGTAAAGAATCCATGGTGAGTAATACTAAGTCATCGAACCCATCTTTATTCCAGTCATATGCGCTAATTCCATTACCATACTCCCCATATGCGAAACTATTTATTCCATATTGTTCCGAACTTTCAGTGAAATTCTGCGCCGAAAGTGCTGGGAATATGCATATCAAAGTAATGCGGAGCAAACGTTTCATAAAAATGAATTTACATAGATTAATTCTTGATAAATCTTATTGATGCCACTTCTGAATCTGATTCGATAAACACATGATAAACACCTGGTGCAAAGGCGCCTGTTCTTATAGTGAGAATTTCTTTAACACTATTATAACTTGAAACAACCTCTAATAATTCTCCAGTTGAAGAATAGACCTTATAATTTGCACCGGGAGAAATTCCTTCTATGAAAACCTCATTCTTTACTGGGTTGGGATAGCTAGAAATAAATGAATTTGATGAATTGCTATTCTCTAATGAAAGTTCAATGTTCTGCACTAAAAAAGTATCCCTTTTAAAACAACTATTTTCATCAATAGCCGAAACAACGATGTAACTTTCCTGCTCTGTGCCAGAAATACAAGCTAATTCATCATTAAAAAAGCCTGCAGCAACAGGAGCTGCATTTATATCATCATGAAGAAACCACGAGAGCACTAAATCACCAGTACCACCAGAAGAGCTAACATGAAACAGAAAGTCACTTTCGCAGTCTTGCGTTGGGGTATTGGGTATTTCAAAAATTTGTAATTTAATAGAGTCTGCTTGATTGACAGAAACAAGTCCAGAAAAACTGCAACCCAAGGCTGATTCTATAAAGTATTGATAAGTTCCCTCTGCAAGGTTAGTGACCGTAGTTCCTGACATATTTATGCTTGGCCAATTAATTGAAGCTGGCTGTGGAGTAATTAACAATTGAATAAGCCCATCAGAACCATCATAGCAACTTACATGTTGGACTTGTTCTTCTAGTTGAGGCATGAGCTCTAATTCTATTGAAATGGCATCTGAAATCACTTCAAATGGGCCATTATAAGTTGTTACGAAATAAGAATTTCCTGGGTGAGCATAAATACTTGAAGTGGTGTCTCCGGTTGACCAGAGATAAGAATCCCAATTTCCCGCTTGGATTAGTAAAGAATCACCGGCACATACTACCCCTGTTCCAGAATATGCAATCAGATTGTTTAGAGTAGCGCCTTCCCGATAAATAAGATTTTGATTTACAGGAACATTATAATATTCTTCCACCATTCCATTAATCCAACGAACTCTAATTGTGTCTGCAAAATCATTCTGTCCCATTCCTATTTGCATCCACTGTGAATTTTGAGCAAGATAATTCTCTCCACAAAGTGTATGTCTATATTGATGAGTTCCGTCTGCAGAAATTATTTCAATCCATGAACCAACAGCCTCTCGATTACTTTCCACTCCTTGAAGTCTGATTTTTAAATAGTTATTTTCTGTTCTATTATTTTCCCAAATCTGCAAACCATCGGGCTCTGTGCTAAAAGAAATTAAATCTGGCGCACCATCATTGTTTATATCTCCTAACGCTGCAGACAGTGATGCTGATTGTCCAAACAAACCAGAGTTATTATCTATTTCAAAAATTGTTTCTAGGTTTTTAAATAAATAATTATCTCCTGGCAGCGGCTGCGTGCAAACGAATAAGTCTTGTAGCATATTATTATCATAATCAATCCAAACCCCCGCCCAGCCTCCTTGATATAACTGAACATTATAATCTGCTCCTGATTCTGAAAATGTTCCATTCCCTTGATTAATGTGTAACAAAGCAGGTCCAAAAGCGTTATTTGTTACAAACACGTCAAGATTACCGTCATTATTCATGTCACCAACAGTCCCAGTCATAGATTCAATTGCATATAATACACCTGCCTCTGAGCTAACATCAGTGAATGTTCCATCTCGGTTATTTTTATATAAATGATTGTCGAAGGAGACTCTGTCATTCAAAACAAATAGGTCTGGCCATAAATCATTGTCATAATCAAACCAAACGGAGACCAGGGATTTAGCATATCCATCATCTACACCAGCTATTCCTGCAACTTCTGAAAAGGATCCATCCCCATTATTCTTATAAAGAAGGTTTCTAGTTGGGTTCTGTGCACTAAACCCATCATCATAAAAAGGCAAATACAGGTCGATGAAACCATCTCGATTATAATCGGCCCAACATTGTGCGAATGCATTGCTTAGTTGGGGTATGATGCCTGCTGATATTGTTATGTTGGAGAAATTGAAATCTCCATCATTTTCAAACAAAAAATAACCGTCAAACTGCGTATTGAATCCTATATCTAAGTCTCCATCATTATCAATATCGACCCAACAAACGCTGGTGAAATTTGCAGTAAATTGTAAATCAGGAAAAAAAACCTCTTCAAATATGCCAAGATTATTGAGGAAAAACCTAGGAAATGAATCATACTTCAATAAAACGAGATCATCATAACCATCTACGTTCCAATCGTAAAGACTAATTCCATTGCCAAGACTTACTGCTTCCAAATCGTCCATGCTGATATAAAAATCGGAAACACTGATAAAAGGAATGCCCCTACTTTCCCTAACTTCAGTAAATGCTTGCCCCTGGCAGAAAAGGTGAGTATTGAAGGCAAATGCTATTATACTGCAAAATAATAATTTACTCATATTCACTATTAGACTAGCTCAATTAAAATTTTAAATATACAAACTGAATTAACGATAAATGATAAGATTGACATGAGAAAAAATCTACATAAATCAAATTATCAAAAGATTATGTTAATTCTTGACTGCCATTTTCATTGATTGTTTCTGATTTAAGTTTGTTTCGATGAAATAAAATCCTTTTTCAAGCTGAGATAAATTGATCTGATTCTGAAGTGCGGCCACTTTATACGCTGCCACTAATCGGATATGTGAATCATAGACTAAAATTTCGAAATCTTCTTTCTGAGGCTCAAAGCTTAGTATTGAATTAAAAGGATTTGGGTAAAAAGAAAAGTCATTAAGATTGGCCAAGACACCTATACTTAAAGATGACGGCAACAAATGTTCTTTCTTTACTTTACAATTATTTACATCCTTGACAGAGCAAACCAGTTGGACAGTTTCGTTTGCATTAACGCAATCAAAGGATGGCCCCGCAGATGTTTGAAATGCTAGCATTTCACCAATCAAGTAAAAGTCCCATTGGATTTCATAAGGAGGAATACCTCCCGATAGATTTAATGCGCCCGACCAAGTTGAAGGACATACAGAATTCGTAGAAGATAATTCTGTTTCGATAGAAATTGATATGGAATCGGGATAGTTAATATCCTGATATCCTTGGATGAGACAGCCGTTTTGATCTTCAAAGGTGAATGAAACTACTTCAGTACTTATATTTTCAAGAACTGACGAAAAGAAAGTATCATTCCACAAAACTGAATCAATTGCCTCGCCTTCTGAGTTGTTTATTTCAATACTTGAAGTAAAATCATCAAAACATAGCGGTTCTGACATGATGACCAAATAATCGCTAGGTTCGTTAAAATTGACTGTTACTGTATCAGAATAATATACAAGTTGATTATTTTGTGCTGAAACATAATACTGACCTGGTTCAACCACGTTGAAATACTGAGATGTGTCGCCTGTACTCCACAAATATGCGTCTGCAATTCCGGCATCGAGCAGGACAGAATCTCCTATACAGGCATTTATATTGGGTGTGGTAGATAAGCTCAAAACAAAAGAACTTCCTTCTTTTATTTTCAGAGACTGATTAGCTTCCAATTGATAAAATTTGTCGACTATACCGCTAGGCCAGCGTATGATTAAGCTATCTGCTTGGGAACTTTGATTTAAGGAGAGAATATTCCATTGTGAATTTTGAGATAAATATTGCTCACCGTTGAGAGTATAGCTCGTTTGACAAAGACCATCCGTGTATAATTCAAGCCAAGAGCCTATACCGTCAGAATTGGAAATTTCGCCCTGTAAAGCAACCTTGAGTGTATTATAATTGACATCTGCGAGGTGCCAAAGTCTAGTTCCCATTTCTTGAAAACTGTGAGATAATAAATCAGACTTACCGTCATTATTGTAGTCGCCTTTGGCCAGGGAATAAGTTTGACCTGCGTAGTTTTGTAATTCCCCCGATTGCTGTAAATTGAATGATGAACCAGTATTTCTAAAATAAAAAATGTTGTGATCGCTAAAAAAATCATCTGCAGTAGCAACCACCAGATCTAGATTTTGATCTCCATTGCCATCAAGCCAAACTGCTCCCCAACTAAAAGCCATCAACTGAACTCCCGTTTCTGCAGCTAATTCAGTAAATGTTCCATTGGCAGTGCCTTGATACAATTTATTACCATTTCCATTGGTAGAATAAATATCCATCCAACCATCGTTGTTATAATCTCCTACAGTAGCGGACATTGGCTCATAATAATCATCAAATGCCATTTCTTCAGCAAGTTCTGAAAACGTTCCATCTTGGTTATTATGGTATAGGTAATTTCGAAACATATACCTATCGTTAAAAACAAACAAATCTTGCCAACCATCCTTGTCATAATCGAGCCATACAGAGATGAATGTTGTTTGGTAACCGTTCCCTACCCCAGCTGATGAGGTGACATTTGTGAAGGTTCCGTTACCATTATTTTTATAAAGATAGTTTGTCCTTAAGGGTAAAACCCAATCAGCCTGATAATTACATATATACAGATCGAGGAATCCATCATTATTATAATCGCCCCAAGATTGACCATAGCCTTGTGAACTAAGCTGACTTATACCGCATGACCCGCTGACATCAGTAAATGTAAAATCACCATCGTTTCTATAAAGTACAAAAGCACCGTCGGTGCGATTCAAAGCGAGGTCTGCATCACGATCGTTATCATAATCTACCCAGCTTACAGATTTGAAATTGCCAAGCAAATTGATTCCAGGAAGATTCACCTCCTGAAAAGTTCCGTTATTATTCTGAAAAAAGCGGGGTACAGAATTATCGTTGCACAGAACGATATCATCAAATCCATCCCAATTCCAATCATAAAAACTCACTCCATTACCATATTGCCCTGAACAGAAACCGCTTAGCCCAACTGTTTCTGATACCTCTTGGAAATTTTGAGAATTGATATGCGAAGAGAAAACTACTAAGCAGAAAGTAATTAATGAGGCATGGTTTAAAGCCGCAATCGAGAATCTGAATGAGTGACTTGCTAGGAAAATTTTCTTCATAAACAGTTTGCATTAATTCGAAATCCCTGACTATGAAATTATTGTAGCCTAATCTATGTGTACAAGCGCTTTTTCAAATCAGAGAATCAGTTTCAATAATACTATTTTTTTTTCAAATAAAACCTCGTTTGTTTGAAAATAGAAGTATGTTTTTTTACAAAAATTAGAAAGGCGAAAAAAAAGCAAAAAAAAAGCCGATCCTCACGGATCGGCTTTTTGTAACGGTTGATATCAGTTTATGCCTGACGTTTCACGTTCACGGCATTTAAGCCTTTTCTACCTTCTTGTAGGTCGAAAGTCACGTGATCATTCTCACGGATTTCATGTACAAGACCGGATACATGGACAAAAAATTCTTTGTCCGATTCACTGTCTTTGATAAATCCAAATCCCTTGGATTCATTAAAGAACTTTACTATTCCATTTTTCATTCGTAAAATTATTATGCTGCAAAGGTAATATAAATCAGATACGAAAATACATTTTAGAAATAAATAAAGAATAGCGCTTAGCTAACTATCAAACTCAGTAACAGAAAGCCCTACAGAGAAAAGGTCGGTCCAAAAGCCTGGATAACTCTTAGACACCACGTAAGGATCTCGTATAACAACCTTCCAAATTGAAGCGCATAAAATGGAACATGCCATAGCGATTCTGTGATCATCGTATGTTTCAAAGATGACCGTTTTCTCTATTTTAAGTTTCCGTGCATCCATGACTAATAAATCCTCCGCTATCAGCTCCGTTTTCACATTCAACTTTAGAAGTTCAGTGCAAATTGCCTGAACACGATCACTCTCTTTAACTCGTAAAGTTACCAATCCAGTAAACATACATTTCAATCGTAAACCTGAACAAACAACTGCTATTGTTGGAAATAAGTCAGGGAAATCGGCAACATCAATTCCTAGTTGTTCTGTTCTGCAATCTGAATGCTTGATATGTAGAACTCCACTTACAAAACTCGATTCTACGCCTAATAGATTAAATAACTGAATGATGATTGAATCTGCTTGAGTCGAAATCATTTTCAAACCTGGCAACACTAAGTTAGATTTTGGAAGTAATGATACTAAACCAAACCAATAGGAAGCAGCGGACCAATCTTTCTCGATTTCGTATTTGATAACTGCTTGGGGAACTAATGGATTCACATAAACAACCTGATTCTTTTTAGAAACATCAAATCCACAATCTACCATCAATTGAATCGTCATATCAAGGTATTTGGAAGAAGGGAATTCGTCTGGCAATTCTAATTCCAAAGGCAGTTTCATAGCTGGAGCCACCAACAATAATGCACTGGCGAATTGACTACTCTCTGAACGACTAAGTTGGATTTTACCCCCTAAAAGTTGCCTGCCAACAATTCTAATTCGCTTTTCTCCATTGGATTGAACTATTGAAACATCGCCACCTAAATCATTCAATGCCCTAATCAAGGGCTCAATTGGGCGTTCCATAAGTCGTTCGCTACCATAAATTTCGCCTACATATCCTGGCTTAGCAGCGAGAAATGCAAGTAAAAACCTCAAAGTGGTTCCTCCAGAGCCAACATTCATTGATGGCTTTAGTGTTGAAAGACATTGACTTAAATTTACCGTATCATCAGCATCTGAATATCCAATTCCTTTTACTACTCCGTTAGAAATAGCTTCCAAAATCATAATTCTGTTGCTAATGCTTTTAGAAGCAGGCAGTTGAATGGTTCCATTTAGAGGACTTTGGGGCGCTATTAGCTCAACAATTTCAGGCATCCTTTAAATAGTACAATAAAGCGTTCCTGATTTGTTGTTCTTCGGCAATGCACCCGATATCAGCATGTCCAGGCGTTTTCAATAAACTGAAATATATTTTACTCGTCTTATTTTTCTTGTCAGAATACATTGTATTTATAATATCATTTATCGAATCTATGGGATATTCAACCTTTGGAAAGACTGTTTTTATTAATGACCGTAACTCTTCGAACCAATTTTTATTTTCTTGTTTAAAATAATGTTCAGATAAATATGATTCTATCCACAATCCAGCCGCAACAGCTTCGCCATGAAGAAGATGCGCTTCGTTCTTTAAGAAGATAGATTCAAGTGCATGTGCCGTGGTATGTCCAAGATTTAGAATCTCACGTTTGCCTTTTTCGTCAAAATCGGCCATCGTAATAGAGCGCTTATAACGTATGCTGCCTGCCAAATCTGTTGCTGATAATTGATAAGGACTATTGGATAAAAGATTCTGCCAAGACAAATCCCCTTGGAGCAAAGAATGCTTAACTACTTCGGCATAACCAGAAACGAACTCACGTCTGGGCAAGGTTTGCATAAAATCGAGATCGGCCAAAACCACATCCGCTTCGCGAAAAGAACCTATGATATTCTTATATCCATTATAATTAAAACCTGTCTTACCTCCCACTGAAGCATCTGCGATAGCCAGAAGTGTTGATGGCATAAGAATAAACCTAATTCCTCGCATGAAGGTAGAAGCAGCAAAAGCAGCCAAATCGCAAAGCAAACCGCCTCCGATAGCAATAACTACGGAGGATCTGCCGCCTCCTAAGGCAAGCAATTCATCCCAAATATGTTGAGATTGAACGAAACTCTTATTTATTTCGCCCGAAGGGATAATCACAATTTTG
>Ga0209702_10003685_pt1 | contig 23681 bp, 18 predicted proteins | sample FRY01_FD_187210 | JGI IMG/M metagenome (GOLD analysis project Ga0209702, IMG submission 187210) | Freshwater microbial communities from Lake Fryxell liftoff mats and glacier meltwater in Antarctica - FRY-01 (SPAdes) (version 2) | ecosystem: Environmental > Aquatic > Freshwater > Ice > Glacier... | reverse complement strand
TAGTTCTGGAATACCTTTTAGGCACAAAACCAGACTTTCTAATTCTAGATAATCCGTTTGATAATTTAGACCTTAAATCAAAAGAAAATCTGACTAAAATACTAGAAAAGAATGCTTCTAAAATTAGTTTCATTTTACTTATTAGCAGAAAAAGTGATGCCCTATCCTTCATTGAAAATCACGGGAGTTTAACTTGCGAAGGAAAATTAATTCAACATTTCAAAGTTATAGCAAATGTGGGCAAAAAAGTGTTTATCCATCAAATTCCTAAACCTTTGATTGATGATTATTACGAGCATTCCGTTTTAATTGAGTTTAAATATGTGCATGTTTCTTTTAATGATGTTCCTATTTTAAGGAACATTCATTGGACCATATCAAAAGGAGAATTTTGGCAATTAAAAGGAGCCAATGGAAGTGGTAAAACTACCCTACTTTCCATGATTACAGGTGAAAATAACAAAGGCTACGGACAAGAATTGTACCTATTCGGAAACAAAAAAGGAAAAGGAGAAACTATTTGGAACATCAAAAAACATCTAGGCTATTATTCCCCTACCCTAACTCATAATTTTAAAGGCCATCACTCCATAGAGCAGATGCTCATTTCTGGTTTAACAGATTCTATTGGCTTATACCAATTACCAACAGAACAACAAATATATCTTGCGGATCAATGGCTTTCAGTTTTAAATATGAAGTCGTCTAAAAACATATTATTTTCAGATTTAACAGTTGGCCATCAACGATTAGTCATGGTAGCCAGAGCAATGATAAAACAGCCTTTGGTATTACTTTTGGATGAGCCTACGGAGAATTTAGATGATGAAAGTGCTATGTTATTCGTGAGTTTAATAAATAAAATAGCCAAGGAAAGCACAACTAGCATTCTTTATGTATCGCATCGAAAAGAAGAAGCACTTGAACCGCAATTTATTTATGAACTACAAAAAACGGATTTAGGTTCCGTTGGACTAGCAGTTAAAATTTAATTTTAAAAACTTATTTAGCATTAAGACATAATCCAATATAACAAAAAAATAGCCACATAAAGTGGCTATTTATTATTATAAAAAACTGAAAATACTAATTACCTTCTTTAATTTTCTTCTCTAAAGTATCAAACATCACAGGAGTTGCAATAAACAATGAAGAATAAGTACCTACAACAATACCAATAATCATTGCAAACATAAATCCTCTTAATGAATCCCCACCAAAAGTGAAGATAGCCACAAGAACGATTATAGTTGTTAATGATGTATTTAAAGTTCTACCTAAAGTACTGTTTAATGCTAGGTTGGTATTCTCTCCAGATTTCCATCCTCGTTCTTCAATGATCTCCCGAATACGGTCAAAAACAATTACCGTATCATTTAAAGAATATCCGATTACCGTAAGTATAGCTGCTATAAAAGCTTGATCTATTTCCATATTAAATGGCATTATTTTACCAAATATTGAAAAGATACCTAACACAATTAAAACATCGTGGAATACGGCCACTACAGCCCCAAGAGAGAATTGCCATTTGCGGAAACGAAATAGAATATACAAAAACACAATGGCTAATGAGCCTATAATTGCCCAAAACGCATTGTTTTTAATATCATCAGCAATGGTTGGGCCAACTTTTACCGATTGCATAATCCCTACTGTTTTTTCGTCACTTGCAATGGTAAAATCATCAAAAGATGTGCCATCTGGAAGGTATTTTTGAAGTGTACTATATAACTTGTTTTGAATTTCAATATCTACTTCAATACCTTCAACATCAACTTTATAAGGTGTCGTAATTTTTACTTGATTATCTTCTCCAAAAGTTTTTACACTCGTACCACTACCAAAAACAACATTTAATTCAGAAGCTAGTTCAGAGGCACTGACGGGTTGCGCAAAACGCACTTGGTACGATCTACCCCCGACAAAATCTACCCCTTGTTGTAAACCAGGTCCGAAGAATAAAGAATATAGTCCTATCGATACCAAAACACTAGAAAGTACATAAGCAATTTTTCTTTTTGATAAGAAATTAATGTTTACGTTTTTGAATATGTTTTTGGTTAATCCTGTGTAGAAATCTAATCTTCTTTCTTGAGCAGATAAGTACCAATTGATTAATAATCTAGTTACAAATATGGCTGTGAATAAAGAGGTTAAAATACCAATGATTAAGGTAGTTGCAAAACCTTTAATAGGGCCTGATCCGAATATGAAAAGTATAATTGCGGTAAGACCTGTAGTTATGTTAGCATCTAAAATGGAAGATAAGGCATTCTTAAAACCGTCTGCTATGGCAAGGGATTTTCCTTTTCCTTTTAATATCTCTTCTTTGATACGTTCAAAGATAAGTACATTGGCATCCACAGACATACCGATAGTTAAAACGATACCTGCAATACCGGGCAGCGTTAAAACAGCTTTGATACTTGTTAAAACTCCGAAAATTAATAAGATGTTGAACAATAAGGCGACATCAGCAAATATACCTGCTTTACCGTAATAGAAAATCATCCAAACCAAAACAAATAACATTGCAATAGCAAAGGAATTAAAACCACTTGTGATAGCTTCTTGACCCAAAGATGGCCCTACAATTTCCGATTGAACAATTTCCGCCTTGGCTGGTAATTTACCCGCTCTTAATACATTGGCAATATCCTTTGTTTCATTAAGAGTAAATGTTCCGGTAATTTCAGAACGACCTCCAGAGATACCTCCAACCTGAGATACACCTGGGGCAGTATAAACTTTATTATCTAAAACAATAGCAATGCCCGTATTATTCACATTAGCTTCACTTGTTAATTTTTCCCATTCTTTTGCTCCTCTCGTATTCATGCTCATGCTCACCGCTGGTCTGTTGCGTTGATCAAAAACATCACTAGCATCACTCACTACATCACCACTAATTCTCGGTGCTCCAGCCCTGTTAGATTTTACAGCAAATAAACCAACTATCTCAGCACCCTCTGTTGGTCTTTCCCATAAGAATTTCACAAATTGTAACTCTTTTGGGACTAATCTGCGTATTTCTGCCATTCTTAAATAGGCACTTATTTGGGCTGTATCTTTTGTAGCAGCTCTAACAAAAGAGTAGCTATTTGGATCACCAGGAATTAATAAGTTACCTAATGGATTTGCTTCACTAGCAAAATCGATAGAGTCTTGAGCAACATCTGATAATAGAGAATCAATTTCAGATTCTGGCTTTGCTATTTTTTCTGGTTGATCAACCTCAACAATTGATCTTAATTTTTCATTGGCGTCAAACAAAAATTTACTTAAAAATTGATTGTCTGGCCTGTAGGTTTCCCAAAATTCTAACTGTGCAGTGCTTGAAAGTAATTCTTGCGCTCTTGCAATATCTTTTGCTCCTGGCAATTCTACCAAAATACGGCCTGAGGTGCCTTCGCGTTGAATATTTGGCTGGGTAACTCCGAAACCGTCAATACGTTCTCTCAAAACTTCAAAAGCAGAAATGATTGACTCATCTATTTTTGTTCTAATTACAGGTTTTACCTGCTCATCCGTCATTTGAAAATTAACCAAATCACTTAATCCTTTGTTTGCAAAAATTTCTGGAGAAGCTAATTTTGTATCCCCTTTAATTTCATCAAAAGCCTTAAAAAATAAATCCACATAAGTATCACTACTATTTTTTGAGGCTATATCAGCCTCCGCTAAAGCTTTATTGAAAATGGGGTCTGTAGTGTTGTTCGCTAATCCTTTTAGAATGTCTTTAACAGATATTTGGAGGGTAACGTTGATACCACCTTTTAAATCTAATCCTTTATTTAACTCCTTTTTCTTCGCATCATTATAAGATGTAAATCCTAAAATAGATTGCTCTCCGATGGAGTCCAAATACTTCACTTCCAAATCTTTTCTCAGTTTGGAGTAATCATTGTCTGAACTAGAAATTTTGTTTTCAGCAAAGCTTGCTGCTTTATCTTCTATATTACTCGCGATGTAAGTGTAAGATAATTGGTAGATACTTGCCAATCCAAACAAAAAAGCGAAAAGCTTTATTAGACCTTTATTCTGCATTAGTTACTGTATTTATTACTGGTTTTTTTTTGTAAGCGTGCAAATATATCATTTAAGTAAGGAATTGACAATATATTTTTACATTTAAAAACAGGGGCAGTTGTCAAAATGAAAACTGCCCTCAAATATGTTTTAAAATTAGCTAGTTATAACACTAATAAGTCATTGGTTTTCTTAACACCATCAGCACTTTCTATAATTTTTGCTTTATCAGCATCACTAAGAGGAATATCGATAATTTTCTCTATGCCATTTTTCCCTAATAACACAGGAACACCAATACAAATATCATGTAAACCATATTCTCCTTCTAACAAAACAGAGCAAGGAAACATTTTCTTTTGATCGCATACAATGGCTTGAACCATGCTCGAAACGGCAGCACCAGGGGCATACCAGGCACTAGTTCCTAACAATTTTGTTAAGGTTGCGCCGCCAACTTTGGTGTCTTCTGCTACTTGATCTAATCTTTCTTCTGATAAAAATTCAGAAACTTTTATACTATTTCTGGTTGCATGTGCTGTTAAAGGCACCATACCTGTATCACTATGTCCGCCGATAACCATGCCGTCCAAATCAGAAATTGGAGCATCTAAAGCCTCCGCTAATCTGTATTTAAAACGTGCGCTATCAAGAGCACCGCCCATACCAATTATTTTATTTTTAGAAATACTGGTGGTTTTATGAACTAAATAGGTCATGGTATCCATAGGATTACTTACAACTATTAAAATAACATTTGGTGAATGCTGTATTAAATTAGAAGCTACTGTCTTCACAATTCCAGCATTAATACCTATTAATTCTTCTCTTGTCATTCCTGGTTTACGAGGAATTCCTGAAGTTATCACGGCAACATCACTGTTAGCAGTTGCGGAATAATTATTGGTTATCCCCGTAATTTTGGTATCAAAACCCATCAATGAGGCTGTTTGCATTAAATCCATTGCTTTGCCTTCTGCAAATCCTTCTTTAATATCTAGCAAAACTACTTCTGACACAAAATTTTTGATGGCTATGTACTCAGCACAACTTGCACCAACAGCGCCTGCTCCTACTACTGTAATTTTCATATTTATATTTTAGTTTTATTTATTTTATCGTATCCAAAATTAATCAATTTTAAAAGAAAAATACGCTTTGAGTATATTTTTTAGCCTCATTTTGCATTAAAATAAACCTTGAAATGTTAAAAAAAGCAATACAACGAAAAAGTGTTCTAAAAGCTAGCCTTACATCCCAAGAATTGTTTGAGACCGTTCATCCTTTATAAATTTACTATCCCAAATAAAACCTACTTACTATAAAAAATTTCTATATTTTCATGACCATCTGTGCTATGCGATTAATCATAAACTGCTCTAAGACAGCTATAAATAATGATCTCGTTATTGGTATTGGAACAAAAAATGAATTGAGTATTACTAGCGAAAATAGTAAATCTTAAACAGAATTTGACTGGATATTTAATGATGATTATTTAGGGAGACACCATCAATACGTGAACAACAATCTTATATTGCAAACAGATTTTAGATGGAATAATGAAAATAATATTTATACCATTTCTGATCCTAGAACTGATTTTCCTGAAGAAAAAGTAAAACTTAATTCCACCCCACTACAGAATATTGATGGCGTTTTTTTGCTATTAGAGAGGAATAAAAAAAGTTTTTATACCAAGGGTACGTATTTTACCTGAATCCAAAATTTAACCCGACAGATACACTGTTGAATTCCGCTATGGTATAATCAGCATTTAGCCTAAAAAAACCAAGCTTTAACTTTGTCCCAACGTTTGCTCTTAGTCCACTAATTTGAGTCGTAAGAGAAAAAGGATCTACAACCACCTGTTGAAATGGTCCAGATTGTACATTATAAGTACCTAGTATATCAGTTCTAGCCTTGCCTGTTATATATCCTAAGCCTCCATAAAAATTAATAATGGGTAATTTTGTAGAAACAACGGCTTGGAAAACCCACGAGTCTATTTTTGTGTCAATTTTTTGATTTTCACCAGAAACTATGTTTGTATTTGTAAAATCATAAGTACCATCTAAATGAGTATAGCCTACAACACCTGAAATAGCTATTGGCCAGATTTTATCAATAGGTAATAAACTTGTAAATTCATGTTGAACTCCCACCCCATAAAACCCTGCTGAAACCTCATCAGTTGTTATTTTAGGTAAAAAACGAGCTTTGATTTCAGTACCTTTAAAAATACCTACACTTGCCTGTAAAAATGCAGAAGGAACAAAATTTATATTTTCCGCTGCGAGACCAGATGGGAGAACAAACTCTTCTCTGGATTTAATTCCAGGAGCTATCTCGCCTTCCACAAAAACCCTAATACCTTCTAAATCGCCTAAACCACTAGATACGATTTTGGAAATACTACCGTCTACAAATTGTAAATTTTCATAATCAGCGGTATTTAGTTCAAAGGATTTTTTACTTTCATTATTCTTAAATGAAGCTATATTACCTATAATGGAAATTTCAAAACCACCCAATGGCTTTGCTTTTCCTGAATTATACCATCCGTTAGAAATACTATAAATAACTCCTTGAGAAACAGGAGCAAGATAGGCATCTGTAAAACGTTCTGCATCTTCAACCCCGGCGACTAAAATATCATTGATGTTCGATTGTGTATTGCCAAATTTTATACTAGTAAAAACAAATAAGATTAAAAAATATTTCATACTATTATAATTTTCGGTAAAACTAAAAAACTCGCACTTAAAGTACGAGTTTTTGTTGTGTAAAGCTTATTTTTTATGCATCAATGTTAGCATAAACAGCATTCTTCTCAATAAATTCTCTTCTAGGAGGCACTTCATCGCCCATTAACATAGAGAAAACACGATCGGTTTCCGTGGCATTATCGATAACTATACGCCTTAATGTTCTAAATTCAGGATTCATAGTAGTATCCCACAATTGTTCGGCGTTCATTTCCCCAAGACCTTTATAACGTTGAATACCTACGCTACCATTAAAGCTTTCGGCAATTTCATCACGCTCTTTGTCATTCCAAGCATAGCGCTTTTTAGTTCCTTTCTTTACCAAATATAAAGGTGGTGTAGCAATATAAACATGGCCTGCTTCGATTAATTCGCGCATAAACCTAAAAAAGAAGGTAAGTATTAGCGTTTCAATATGACTACCATCCACATCCGCATCACACATGATAACAACTTTATGGTATCTTAATTTAGTAAGATTTAGTGCCTTACTATCTTCTTCAGTCCCAATAGTAACACCTAATGCTGTATAAATATTTTTAATCTCTTCATTTTCAAAAACCTTGTGCGTCATGGCTTTTTCTACGTTCAAAATTTTACCTCTTAAAGGCAAAATAGCTTGAAACATACGATCACGACCTTGCTTAGCCGTACCACCTGCCGAGTCTCCCTCAACAAGAAATACTTCGCAATTTACAGGATCTTGATCAGAACAATCTGATAATTTTCCCGGTAAACCACCGATACTCATTACTGTTTTCCGCTGCACCATTTCACGTGCTTTGGTAGCTGCATGACGCGCTGTCGCTGCTAAAACTACTTTTTGAACAATTATTTTAGCATCATCAGGATTTTCCTCTAAATAATTGGTCAACATTTCTGAAACTGCTTGGCTCACAGCTGACGTAACCTCTCTATTTCCTAATTTCGTTTTTGTTTGTCCTTCAAATTGAGGTTCTGAAACTTTAACGGAAATTATAGCGGTTAAACCTTCTCTAAAATCGTCTCCTTGAATTTCAAATTTCAATTTATCCAACATTCCAGAAGCATCCGCATACTTTTTCAAAGTACCTGTTAAACCTCTTCTAAAACCTGCTAAATGTGTGCCGCCCTCATGGGTATTAATATTATTTACATAGGAGTGTAAATTTTCCGTATAAGACGTGTTGTATATCATAGCTACTTCGACTGGAATTCCGTTTTTCTCGCTTTCCATAGCAATAACATTTTTGATAAGAGGCTCACGATTCCCATCTAAAAACTTAATAAATTCTTTAAGACCTTCTTCGGAATAAAAACGTTCTTGGACAAAACCACTAGGACTGTCCTTATCTTTTTGACGCTTGTCCGTGATTGTAATCGATAGCCCTTTATTTAAAAATGAAAGCTCTCGCATTCTACTGGAAAGTGTTTCATAATTAAATTCTATAGACTCCTTAAAAATAGATTCGTCTGGATAAAAGGTAACTTCCGTGCCTCTAATGTCGGTCTCACCAATACTTTTTACAGGATATAATGCTTTTCCTTTTTCATATTCTTGCTCGTAAATAATTCCATTACGAAAAACTGTAGCCCGTAAATGATTGGAAAGTGCATTCACAACAGAAACACCAACGCCGTGTAAACCACCTGATACCTTGTAGGAGTCTTTATCAAACTTACCACCAGCACCAATCTTAGTCATAACCACTTGAAGCGCGGAAACACCTTCTTTTTTGTGCATATCGACAGGAATACCACGACCGTTATCTCTAACCGTAACAGAATTATCTTCGTTTATGGCTACCGTAATGGTGTCGCAATGACCACCCATTGCTTCATCAATAGAGTTATCCACAACTTCGTAAACTAAATGATGTAGACCTCGAGTACCAATATCACCAATATACATGGATGGACGCATGCGCACATGTTCCATACCTTCTAATGCCTGAATACTATCTGCAGAATAATCCTTTACAGGTAAATTTTCTTTCTTTTTAGCTTCCTCAGATTTCTTATCTTCTAAGTCGTCGCTTTTTGCTTCTTCGCTCATAAATTAATGGTTTCGTTGTAATTTTAGCAATCTTGCAAATATATGAAATACCTTGGGAAATTAGGTTTTTACAGCTTGATCCATTAAGTAAGTTATCAACAATAATTGTGAAGAATTTATTGGATTTTGAGTACTGGGTTCTAGGTCTAAGTTTATGAATATTGAAGGTTGAATTTTTTTAATTTGAACTTGAAACTTGGATCTGAACTTGAATTTTTTTATCCAAGATTTAAAGTTTATTTGAAAACTGACTTTTTTAAAACTAAAGAAGCACCCCATCGGAGTGCTTCTTACGGACTAAATATAATTAAAACTGAAAACAGTAAAAATTCGATTTTTTTAAGATTTTACATAGGCATCAGCATGCACATTAGCCACTGCTCTACCCGATGGATCGTTCATATTCTTAAAAGCTTCATCCCATTCTAAAGCAATTTTAGTGCTACAAGCTACAGAGGCTTCTTGCGGAACGCAAAGAGCGGCGGCATCAGAAGGAAAATGTTCTTGAAAGATAGATCGGTAATAAAATTCTTCTTTGGAGGTTGGAGTTTGCAAAGGAAATCTGAATTTTGCATTCGCTAATTGCTCATCGCTTACTTCAACTTTAACTACTTCTTTCAAGGTATCTATCCAACTGTAACCCACGCCATCAGAAAACTGTTCTTTTTGACGCCATGCTACACTTGCTGGCAGCATATCTTCAAATGCTTTGCGAACTACCCATTTTTCCATACGTTCGCCATTGATCATTTTATCTTGTGGGTTGATGCGCATGGCAACATCCATAAATTCTTTATCTAAAAAAGGTACTCTCCCCTCGATACCCCAAGCGGCTAAAGATTTATTCGCTCTAAGACAATCATACATGTGTAATTTGCTTAATTTACGCACAGTTTCTTCGTGAAACTCAATAGCATTTGGTGCTTTGTGAAAATACAAATAACCACCAAAAAGCTCATCAGCACCTTCGCCTGAAAGCACCATTTTTATGCCCATAGATTTAATGACTCTTGCCATTAAATACATAGGTGTAGAGGCTCTAATGGTGGTTACATCATAGGTTTCTAGGTTATAAACGACATCTTTTATCGCATCCAAACCTTCTTGTATGGTAAACTTAATTTCATGATGAATGGTGCCAATATGATCCGCTACTACACGAGCTGCGGCTAAATCTGGAGAACCTTCTAAACCTACAGAAAAAGAATGCAGTTGCGGCCACCAAGCATCGGTTGTATCATCTGACTCTATCCTTTTTTGTGCATATTTTTTAGCAATTGCCGAAGTTACCGAAGAATCTAATCCGCCCGATAGGAGCACACCATAAGGTACATCAGACATTAATTGTCTGTGAACTGCATCTTCTAAGGCTTCTTTTATGGCTATTATACTGGTTTCATTATTTTTTATAGCATCATATTCCATCCAATCACGAGAATACCATTTTTTTAATTCACCATCTGAGCTATGCAAATAATGACCAGGAGGGAAAAGTTGAATTTTAGTACAAGTACCTTCCAAAGCTTTTAACTCTGATGCTACATAAAACGTACCATTTTTATCCCATCCCATATATAAAGGAATAATACCCATATGATCTCTTGCTACAAAATATTCGTCTTTTTCCACATCATAAATGGTAAAACCAAAGATTCCGTTCATTTCATCTAAAAAATCAACTCCTTTTTCTTGGTACAAAGCAAGTATAACTTCGCAATCTGATTCGGTTTGAAAATTATATTTTCCAGTAAACTGCTTTCTTAAGTCTCTATGGTTATATATTTCACCATTAGCAGCAAGCACTAATTTTTTATCTTGACTAAATAAAGGTTGTTTTCCTGAGGCTGGATCAACAATCGCCAAACGTTCGTGCGCTAATATTGCTTTATCGTTCGCAAATATTCCACTCCAATCTGGTCCTCTATGTCTAATTTTTTTTGCCATTTCAAGTAACTGAGGTCTTAGATCTTCCGTACTCTCTTTTACATCAAACGCACATACAATTCCACACATAATTTATATTTTTTACAATCAATTTTGAAGCAAAGATGTGTTTAATGTTTATTTTAAAAAACATTAAAGACTAAAATGATTGTAATATGTAACGTATATTTAATTTTTAATATCATACTGTAATTATTCAACCCCATGTAACAACTAAATCTTCTTTTTTTGTAAGTTTGATAAAATGTTACGACCTTAGTAAATTATAAGCGTATGTAATTAACATCCTTAAAAACAATTAAAAATAAATGATTATGAAAAAAAGTATCACAACAACCTTCGTAGTAGTTTGTCTCATCTTTACCTCAAGCCTTAGTGCGCAAAAATTTAGTAGTTTAGACAAAAGTCCGTTAGACGCAGCTTCTTATCCAAGTAGCTATAAAATTTCAGATAAATTAGCTAAAGTAATTTATAGCAGACCTCAACTAAAAGGGAGATCTGTTTCAGAACTTGCGCCAGCAGGTGAAGTTTGGAGAACAGGTGCTAATGAAGCGGTAGAAATTAGCTTTTACAAAAATGTTAGTTTTGGAGGTGCTGATGTTAAAGCAGGAACTTATTCTCTTTTTTCTATTCCTGGGGAAAAAGAATGGACAATTATTTTGAATAAAAACCTAAACCAATGGGGTGCTTACACTTATGATGAAGCGGCTGATAATGTTAGAGTAAAAGCTAATCCAACCACAGATAAAGCCTCATTAGAGGAATTTTCTATGACTTTTAATGATACTGCTGTTGGTCCTGAATTAGTAATAGGATGGGGTACTGTTCGGGTTGCTGTGCCTGTAACAGAAAGCAAGTAGGTACAAAAAAATGTAATAAAGTAAAACCCTGAAAAGTTTATTTTTAGGGTTTCCTTTTTTAGATTATTTCAAAATTTTATCTGCGATATATACATGCAAAACACTTAAATTCGGAATTTCATTTTCAGGTATTGCCATAATATCATCTTGTAAAATTACAAAATCGGTAAACTTACCTACTTCTATACTTCCTTTTTCAAGTTCTTCAAAATTGCTGTGGGCCGCCCAGATGGTCATTCCTTTTAAAGCTTCTTCTCTACTTAATTTATCATTAGGCTGAAAGCCTCCTTGTGGATAACCTTTTGTATCTTTTTTAGCTACTGCTGCATAAAAGGTTAAAAACGGACTTACTTGTTCCACTGGAAAATCGGTACCTAAAGCGACTAAACCTGCTGTATCTAAAAGTTTTTTAAAGGCATAAGCACCTTTTACTCTTTCGGCTCCCAATCTGTCTGCCGCCCAATACGTATCGCTAGTGGCATGTGTTGGTTTCACAGAAGGTATAAGGCCTTCTTCAAAACAATTAAAATCTAAAGGAGAAACAACCTGCGCATGTTCCACTTTCCAACGCCTATCTTTTTTACCTTTTAGGGTGTTTTTATAGGCTTTTAACACCACTATGTTCGCAGAGTCGCCGATGGCGTGAGTATTCATTTGATAATCGCTTCCAGCAATACGATTGGCTACTTTTTGTATTTCTTCAACAGGGGTAACCGTAGTGCCAAAATGATTATGTTGATCAGAATAGGATTTTTTCAAGGCTGCTCCTCGAGAACCTAAAGCACCATCACCATATACTTTTAAATAACACACATTTAAATTATCGGTTTTAATGATGCCTTTATTAAGGCAATAGTCCAAGTTTTCTGGATAATTTGAGATCATAGCATACACCCACATCGATAAATCGCCTGTTCGCTGTAAACTGTCAATAAGTTCTATGACTTCTCTTGACAATCTAGCATCATTTACGATCGTTAAGCCATTATTTTAGGCATATTTGTTGTGCATCTTTCAAGGCCTGTATCATCAACTCTTTCGTTGGTTTTGGCACTATGGAATCTACCAAATTCATGGGGCCAGCAACTAAAACACCTGTGATTTGTCCTGTATTTTTTACAATTTCGCCTCCAGATGCTTCTGTTTCATTGGAGATTCCGGCCACATCAAGTGCTTTTTGATTGACTAAATAAGCATGACCATCTATCCGTTGCAATACCACTGGAATATCTGGATACAAAAGATCCAATTGCTCTTTGGTAGGGAATTCTTTAATTTCCCAATCGTTCTGATCCCATCCGCGACCGATGATAAAATCTCTTTTATTTTTTGTTTGAAAGGTTTTGACTTTTTCTAGTACCTCGTCGAAGCTTTTGGTTCCAATCAAATCAACAGCTTATTGGTCCATTCCCAAACCAAAAAAATGACAATGTGCATCAATTAAATCTGGCACTATAGTTTTGCCATTCGCATTAATAAACTGCGTTGCGATGTACAATGTAATAATTTCTTCATCTGTGCCAATGGCTAAAAACTTACCATCTTTAACTGCAAAGGATTGTGCTTTAGAAAATTTACCATCTAGGGTATAAACATTGGCATTTACACTAATCAAATCCACTTTTTCTTTTGAAGGTTCGCAGCTACATAAAATAAGGGCCAAAAGAAATATTATTCTATTCATTAATAAGTTTTTTTTAATAAATAAATTTAAAATAATAAATGTTTGTGGATAATTTCTGAAGCTCAAATTACAAAAATTATCTAAAGGAATTGGTTATTTTTTTTTGGTTTGATTTTAATTGATTGAAAATACTAGTTAGCTGGATGCTGGGCTAAAGTGAAAAACGAAAAGTGAAAAGTGGAAAAAATACGAAATACGAAATACGAATTTTTTTAGGACGAAAAGTCAGTGGTCAAAACAAACAGTACCCAAAAAACGAAAAGCGGAAAGTGGAAAAAATACGAAATACGAAAACGTAATGGAAAACTTTAAACTTCAAACCTTAAACAAATACATGCATGGACAAACGAACAAGGAACAACGAGCAACCATCTAGCGAAAATCACAAGTTAAAATCTTAAAAATAGTACACATACATCAGTTTTAATTAGCTTTGCTGCTTTAAAATTTTTAGATATGATTTCTGTAGATGCTATTGCGGTTGAATTTAGTGGTGATACTCTTTTTAGTGATGTGTCTTTTGTTATTAATGAAAATGACAAAATTGCACTTATGGGTAAAAATGGCGCTGGAAAATCTACGATGATGAAAATTATCGCTGGTGATCAAAAAGCAACTCGTGGTCATATACGCTTTCCGAAAGATGCCGTTATTGCTTACTTGCCACAACATTTATTGACCCAAGATAATTGTACCGTTTTTCAAGAAGCTTCAAAAGCTTTTGCTGCTATTTTTGAAATGAAAGACGAAATGGATCGCTTAAATCAGGCTTTAGAAACTAGAACAGATTATGAATCTGATGATTATATGAAGCTTATTCAGAAAGTATCAGATTTAGGGGAAAAATACTATGCCCTTGAGGAAATAAATTACGAAGCTGAAGTGGAAAAAGCATTGACCGGTTTGGGCTTTAAGCGTGAAGATTTTCACCGCCAAACCAGCCAATTTAGCGGTGGTTGGCGAATGCGAATTGAACTTACCAAAATACTATTACAAAAACCCGATTTAATTCTTTTGGATGAGCCTACCAATCATGTGGATATTGCTTCTGTAATTTGGTTAGAAGATTTTTTAATCAACAAGGCCAAAGCTGTTGTTGTGATTTCGCATGATAAAACCTTTATCGACAACGTTACAAACCGAACTATTGAAGTCACCATGGGTCGCATTTATGACTATAAAGCCAACTACACCCATTATTTACAATTGCGAGAAGACCGCAGAAGTCACCAGATAAAAGCCTACCAAGAGCAACAAAAGTTTATCGCTGATAACCAAACCTTTATTGATCGATTTAAAGGTACTTATTCTAAGACCAATCAAGTTACTTCAAGAGAACGCATGCTCGAAAAGTTACAAATTATAGAGATTGATGAAATTGATACATCCGCCTTAAAATTAAAATTCCCGCCTGCAATTCGCTCTGGTGATTATCCTATAACTGCAAGCGGACTTTCTAAAAGTTACAGCGAGCTAGTGGTTTTTAAAGATGCGAATATGAGTATTTCTCGTGGTGAAAAAGTATGTTTTGTTGGTAGAAACGGAGAAGGAAAATCGACCATGATTAAAGCAATTATGGGAGAAATAGATTTTGAAGGTAAGTGCGCTTTGGGACATAATGTAAAAGTAGGCTACTTTGCCCAAAATCAGGCGTCGTTATTAGATACTGAATTAACCGTTTTTCAAACTGTGGACGAAGTGGCACAAGGCGATATTCGAACGCAAATGAAAAATATTTTAGGGCGATTTATGTTTAGTGGTGAAGCCATTGACAAAAAAGTAAGCGTGCTTTCTGGAGGAGAAAAAACACGTTTGGCAATGGTAAAATTATTGTTAGAGCCTGTAAACTTGCTAATTCTCGATGAACCTACCAACCATTTAGACATAAAATCGAAGGATGTTTTAAAAGAAGCCTTACTCGATTTTGACGGCACTTTGATATTAGTTTCGCATGATCGGGATTTTCTTCAAGGCTTAGCTCAAAAAGTGTTTGAGTTCAAAGACAAACGCGTTATTGAACATTTTGAAACCATTGATGCTTATTTGGTGAGAAACCGGATTGAGAATTTGAAAGAGATAGACTTATAGCCCCTCCCATAATTGCTAAAAACAATTATGACCCACCAAAGGAGATATAAAAGTCAATTCTAATATTTCAATATGTAATTTTTGGCTATTTTTTTTTAGAAACTAACTTACCTAAGCACACTTTTTATAGCCTCTCGGAAAGGGGCGATATGCGTAATACTGTAAAACTTCTTCTAGTGCCAATTTTAATGCAGTATTGATAGGAACAATTTTATTTCCTAATCTAAAATCTATTTGAGAAAGCTTCATGTAATAATCGGTAAAGATTGGAACATACAGACCATCTTTCATTGCTTTTTTAGCAGCTTCAAAATTTTCAGCTTGTGTTTCTTTAATTATTTTACAGGTAGCCAAACGCATTTCGCCAAACTTATCGCGATTTGCACCATAACCAAAAAGTCGACAAATTAAGCCACGATAAACATATTCACTACATTTTCCATTACCACTGTCCACGATGGAAAGCGGTTGGTAGATATGGCAAATAGCACTTGTTTTATGGTTTAAATCTTCTAAAGTTGAGGCAGCTGTACCGTTTAAAAACAAATAAAATGCCCAAGGAAGAAATTCTAATGGAGAAGCATCAACCTCAGCATGTGTGCAACATTTTCCGCAGCCAGCTTTGCAATGAAGCGATGTTTGAGACTGAAAAATAGCAATCTCTTTATCCAGACCAGCATATAAAGCATCTACCAACCTAACTTTCTTTAATATAGACATTTATCGTTTTAAATATTTTGCGAAATTACACCAAAAAACAATCTGTTTTGCAAGTAAAATTTTTATGGAAAATTATTTTTTAAGCAGCATTTCTCATTCGTTTTGGGCCGTACCACAGCCAAAATCCGGTTATTGTAAAAACAAATAATGCCAAGCTCATTACCGTCGTATATGTTAATTTTATAGGGCCGCCCGAAGTTTTAAAATACCAATCTAAAATAGAGCCATCATGAATATTTTCAACAATATCGGCTTTTCGTTTGCCAAATTCTAGTAAGCGCCCAGTACCACCGTCTAGTTGCAAACCGTAATAATCTTCAAATATGAATTTAACGACACCTTTATCTTTCCTTATATCAACTCTGTCTAAACCAATAGGATTTTCAGAAACAACAGAATCTTGCATTACGGCATAAGCTTTTTCATATAACACGTCTAAGGGTAACCATTCTGAAAAATTAGTTGTAGTTCCTTTTTGAGTTTCAGCCAAGAGCAATCCGTTACTATTTTTTTTCCAGCCTAGTAAAAGTCCAGAGATCGATACGATAAAGAAAAAGATAAAAAGTGCGGCTCCTGTAAATCTGTGGATTTTCCTAAAAGTACGTAAAACTTTAGCTTGCTTTTTTCTTTTATTCTTTGGAATCATATTAAGACAGTTGGGAAGATTAAAAAGGAACTATTATTGCAAATATTAAAAGCGAAAGTTAAAAATATAAAATCCATTTTTTCTGAAAGAAATACTAAAGTTCATTGAATACATAAAATTCAGAAAATATAAAATTTCTTAAACCCTGTGATTGCGATTATTAGGAATACAAATTTTGACAGAAGATAGTAAATTGATACGCCTAAAATAGCATATCAAACAGTACAGGTAAATCAATCCTCATAAACCTTATTAGCATAATTACTATGAAGCTCAGAGATTAAAAATTCTACTCTTCTATTTTTAAAACGAAGCTCTTCTTGGCTATTATCAACTATGGGTTTTTTTAGACCAAAACCTTTCCATGAAATTCTACTTTTACCTAAACCAGCTTTTATTAAAAAATTGGCCACTGCAGCCGCCCTTTTGTTTGACAATTCGTCATTGTAATTTACAGAACCCATACCATCTGTATGTCCGTATAAATTTAAGTTTAGATTAGGATTTATTTTTAAATAGGATACCAAATCTTTTAATTGATTGTTATAGACAATGTCAATGGAGGTTTCATCAAAATCGAAAAGAACATCTTTAAAAACATACAATTCGTTCAAATTAAAAAATGGCATTACCTCAACACTAACCATATCAATAAAATAATAGGAAGATTTTTTAGAGGTTTTCTTGACTACTTCAACCTTAGTTGATTCGTTACTTTTAAAATTACCGATAGTTAAAAAACGTTCATTACCTTTTGCTATAATAGTAGTCGAAATTTCTGTCCAGTCCTCCGTATTATTAAAAAAAGTGGTTGTTGTAATTTGCTTATGGTTTATGTCTGCAACCTTAGGCAAATAAACTAAATCTATATATTTTGAGGTGCTGACTTCGAAAGCGACTTTAGACAATAACACTTCAAAAGTATTTACTGCAAATTCCACCTTGTCTGCTAAATTTACCATAAAAGATACTTTGTATAACTTATCTTTTTCAAGCGTAGTTTCCAATTCTGCGGTGATATATTCCCGATAATCTTGTGGTGCATACATGTACATTCCTGCATACGAATCGCCGTCAAAGGGAAGTTGTGAACCTATATAATTATTTTCAACTGGCAGTTCTTCGCTACATCTACTAAAATAATCTGTAGTACCTAAACTTGGTATTTTCCAATACTTAGCATCCATATTTAAAGTTCCATAGTCTTCTGGACATTTATACTTAGACTCAAAACTAGGGTTCTTAACCAAGTTTTGACTTTGCCCTAAAAAGCAAAGCAATCCAATACCTATATAATATATTTTAAAAAATATTTTCATTACATACCTTGTGATAATAATTACATAACGCAAAATTACAAAGTTAAGTATATGTAAAACAGTAGTTTACATAATTTAATCTAAATTTTAATTTTACTGTAATAAATATCTTACAAATAAAAGAGTTTCTATTTTGGTAAAGTATATCGAAGTATCTGAAGTTAATTTTTGATACTTTAAACTTATCATATTAATTTAAACTTCAAATGCCGCATATAATTCTTTTGGTGCTAATAATTTTCCAATTCTACGAAACGCTCCCTAATGTTATAAATTCTCAAAAAAAAGCTAGAAGAATAAAAATAGAAATACCGTTTACAAATCGAACTTATAAGTTGCGCCTGCAATTACTTGCAATCCTTGAACGGGATAATTTGCCCAACGCAGATAGTTGCTATTGGTAAGGTTATTTCCTTTTACAAAGACAGAAAGTTGATTGTTAAAACGATAACCTAAATGTGCGTTTACATCCCAAAAAGCATTTAAGGTAATTACTTCTGATGGAAAATTCTGTGGTAGTGTGTTTTGCACCACTTCTGATAACAAATCATCGCGTTCACCCATATAAAAAACGGAAGCTCCTAAATACCATTTATCGGTAATTTGATAATCCATAAATAAAGAACTTGTAAATTTCGGTAAATTCCAAGCAGGTTGATCCGTTTCCGTGGTGTAGTTAAAAGCTTCAGCATTTACGCCTAGTGTAAAGTTTCTTTTGATATCTACATTTAATTCTCCGAACATCCCTAATGTTTTTACATCATCGTAAAAAACTTCAAAAGAATTGCGATTCGTATAACCTTTATCATCATCTCTAAACGTATTCAAAGGATTCCATTTAAACAGAGGTGTTCTGTTTTCAGTTTTATAAGATGCCCTAACATTATAACTCAAAATTGGTAATAATTGACCTTTAACCCCAGCATACGCATTGTATTTTTGATCTGTAGGTTGTATGGTTAGTGTAGGAGAAACAAAAGGATTTTCTTCTACAAAATCATAGTAAGAATTTTGAATTAATTCGCCCTGAATTCCACCATAAGCGATAAGGGTTTCGTCTAAAACACGGTAACTCGCTGTTACATCTGGATAAATATAAAAGTTACTATCGCTATTTTCAGCATCTAAACCAAAAACAAGATTGGCTCCTAAATTTAAGGTTAAATCATCACGGATAATCTGAATACTTGGTCCCACGCCTATTTGTAATAAGCCATAGTTAATATCAGTTGTGTTTTCTAAACTATTTACATCCGCATTTTTAAAAGTTCCTCCTAAATAATCAATCTTAGCTTTAATCCTTATATTTTCATTTTGAAAAGGAATATTGCCAACACCTTTCAACATCGCTCTATTTTCCCCCGATTTTGTGGCATCCCAAAAACGACGAACCAAAACCTCTCCTCTTTCAAAATAGGAATCTTCCATATTTAAATGCCCTGTAATTTCTGCATTAAAATAATTTTGTTGAGAATCGATATCGTTAAGTTGCTCATCAGATAAATTACCCAATGGAACACCATACCAGTTATATAATTGATGTTGTAATCCTAAATTAGCACCCCAATCTAAATCGGTATCACTTTTAGAATAAGCGGCTACCAATTTGGTGTCATAAAAGTCGTTGTTCAATGCGATACTATCTATTTGACCTCTTGCGGAATGATGCGTTAGCCCTATATCTAAACGCTCATCTCTACTGATGCTCCTACTTGTATAAAATTCTGCCAAGGCATTGTCGTATGTGCCAAAACCCAAAGAAGCGAAGGTATTGAATAATTCAGGAGGTGGCACTTTGTCAACCGTCGCTGCTTTTGCTTTGGCGGGCGTGAAGGTTGAAGCTACTGGAACAGAAAAAATATTATAATTGATTTTTTTCTTCTGTAAAACAATGGAATCATTAATAATAGGCATCGATTTTATTTTAAAAGCATCCGCAATGGTAGGCTTAAATGCTTTTACCACGGTAACGGTTTCTGTACCAATGCTATCTTTGTTTTTTTCTTGTGCCAGTACCGACTGGAAAAAACCCAGAAAAATAAGCATGAATAATGTTATGTATTGCTGCATATAGTGTCTCTTTTGCAATGGAATATTAATTTTCAGGTTTTACAGATGAATTGCTTTTCGCCTCTTTCGATTTAATTTTGAAGGCTTCTTGTTTGGCGTCTGCTACAATTTCAGGGTATTGTGCAAAATTTACAATAACACTATCTAAAATATAGGTGGCTTGATATGCATCGCCCAAGGTATCAAAGTTTTTAGCCATTATGATGAGTCCTTTTCCTCCCCATTCTTTGTTGGCTGAAAAGTCTTTCGCTAATTTTTGAACCGCCTCGTTTGAAGCTTCATTATTGCCTTCCTTATTTTTAAAATAAGCATCGTAATACAAGGCTTCTGCTGCTAAAGCTCCTGTTGCAATAGATAATACTTGGGCGTAAGCCAGTTTTGCCCTTTCTTCATTATTGGTTTTAATGGCAGAACGCGCAATCATAATTTGGGCATCGCTTTTGATGCGATTATCTATTTTGGTAGTTGCTGAAACTTTTTCGGCGTAGGCTATCGTTTTTGCATATTGATTTTGCTCAAAATACCCTTTCATTAAATTAGATTGCGCAAAAGTTATATTCTGTTGAATATTGGCTGTTTGTTCCAATTTTTCCAGAAACGGAATTGCCGTAGAATAATTATTTTTACCTACATAAATTTCACAAACTCTCGTAAGCGCTTGTTCCGCATATTCACTTGTGCCTCTATCTGATACATTTTTGTAATACTCCAGGGCCTTATCCCTATCGTCTTTTGTATAATACATTTGTGCCAAATTAAAATTAGCTTTGAGCGCTTGAATTCCTTTAGGAAATTCTTTTAAATAATTTTGATAGCCTCTAATAGCTTGTTCTGTATTGCCTTCTAAATACTTTTGATCCGCAGAGGCAAATGTGGCATTGTCTAATTCCGTATCGGTTACCTCTACAAAATCTAAACCACGCACCCACTCCGCATATTCGCTAACCCTACCTAAATCAACATAAATAAGTTTTGCTGTGGTTACGGCTTGTATTGCCTCTTGAGTGTTGGGATAATCACGAACTACAGTTTTAAATTTAGTTAATGCCTTTTCACTTTCATTACCATTGTAATAGACCAAGCCCTGCCTTACGATGGCTTGTGGCACCAAAGTGCTAGATTTATATTCTGCAATTAGTTTGTCATAAATACGCAATCCTTCGGATTCTTTATTAGCGCGTATATAAGTGTTTGCCAGTTCAAACAACACATCATCCTTTAAGCTTGATTTTGGATATTTTGTTACAAAAGTATTTAAATCTTCAATTTTAGTTTCTACTCTATCCACAAATCCGTAACTCAATGCTTTTTGAAAAGCAGCATAATCTTTTTCGTTTCCTTGCCCCTGTAAAGCTTTATCATAAGCTTCTATCGCTGGCCAATATTTACTGGACACAAAATAACTATCACCCAAACGCAAATACGCATCATGCTTTTTATCTTCTTCTGAACTTGCCATGGTGTAGGTGATAAAATTAATTATCGCATTGGCATAGTCCTTTAATTTAAAATGGGTATATGCCAAATTATAGTTGAAATCTGCATACTCAGGCGTTGATTTTGCATGTGGATTTTTCTGAAAATCTTTGAACCCCGCCAAAGCTTCCTCAAATTTATTACTGTTGTATAAGGCTTCTGCTCTCCAAAAGGTAGCTCTTGCTTTAAATTTTGGCTCTTCTGCTTTGTCTAAAGATTTATCAAAAACTGCAATTGCTCCAGAATAATCGGTCGTTAAAAACAGTTCTACCCCTCGGTAAAACGCCACTGTTTGGTAGGTTGCTTTACTGGCATAGGATTTGTTTTTTTCTAAAAGTTCTAAAGCCCCCGCAAAGTTTTTTGAGGTGATGTACGAATCGACTAACAACTCTTGTATTTCCAAAGCATATTGATCTTTCGAGTATTTCTCTAAATAGTTGGTAAGTACACTTGGCACATTTTCATAAGCATTGCCAATCTCATAACTTAAACGTGCATAATTTAGGAAAGCATCTTTTTGTATCTCTTGAGAATACTCCATTTGCGAAGCGTTTCTAAAGGCATTTAATGCTTCGGATTTTTTATCTAACTTTAAATAACACTCTGCTAAATGATAGTAAGCGTTTTGAGAAACATCATTATTTCCCCCAATAATTTTATTAAATTGTTGAAGAGCGTTAGTATAATTGCCCTGTTTATAATAACTATATCCTAAAAAATAAAAATCTGTATTGCTCCATTTCCCTGCTTTTCCGTTATAATCTAACAAATAAGGAATGGCATTCTCGTATTGTTTAAGGTTAAAATAGCTTTCACCGATAATTTTATTCAATTCTGATTTTTCTAATCGATCTGCTTTTGGCAATTGTTTTTTTGCTAATGCGATGGCGTCCTCAAACTTTCCTAACTTAAAATTTAAATCTGCCTGATAATAAGATAGTTTATCTTCTAAAACCTTCTGATCGGTAATTTGATCAAAACGCTGGTTTGCTCCGGTGTAGTCGTCTTGTTGATAGGCAATAAAGCCCAAATAATATTTAGCTTGTGAACCGTAAACAGATGAAGTAGTTGCTTTATTTAAAAATACTTCTGCCTCTTTGGTGTTTTTTGAAGAAAACAAGGCATAGCCATAATTGAAGTTAAATTTTTCCATTTCTGCCCTAGACAAAGAACTTTGATCCACTCTCTTGTACCATTTTAAAGCATAGGGATATTTGCCTGTTTCAAAATAGTATTCAGCGACATCAGCATAAGCTGCATTACGTTTTGTTGAAGTTGGATAATTTTCCACAAAATCTTCCATTAATTTATCAGCACCTAACTGATTTAACCGAACCGCAGCATTTGCTGCAAAATAGGCACTATTGGCTTCCGTTTCTGGGTCTTTGGTGCTGTATTTTACCTTTTCAAAAATAGCTTTCGCCGCTTGAAATTGTTCGTTGTTATAGAGTGCCAAAGCTTGTTGGTACTCTTTTTGATTGTGGGTGTAAATTTCTGATTTTTGTGCGCTAAGAAAATTGAAAGTCGATATAAAGACTAGCAGTAACGCGGATTTTTTCTTTAACATAGTGTTCTCCAACAATTAATAAATACCTCGTGTATCATCAACTACAACGGTAAAAAATGTATATGAGTATGCGAAGATACTTTTATTTTTTCTAGTGAAGCTTTTTTTAATTATGGAAGCATCTAAACCAAATTAACTTGGAAAAAAATCTTACTTATTTTAGTCGACGTTTTTATTGTGATTTATTCTTAAATTCTAAAAAAGATTATTTTATATCCTCAATCGATTTCCCTTTGAAAATAATTTAATTGCATATCCGTTTAGTTTCCAGTCGCTGTAATGCTTGCTATTACTAGCTTATCAAATATCTTGTCTCCAAAATATCGTCTATTGAGTTTATAAATAAACTCATTGAGATACAATTGCAGGTATTTCCTCTTTATTTTATGGAATTTCTGAAGATCCCTCTTAGCATTCCCGATTGCAATGTGTACCCACTTTAGCGTTTCTTTAGTTGTCTGTTCGCTCGATT
>Ga0209702_10003684_pt1 | contig 23687 bp, 21 predicted proteins | sample FRY01_FD_187210 | JGI IMG/M metagenome (GOLD analysis project Ga0209702, IMG submission 187210) | Freshwater microbial communities from Lake Fryxell liftoff mats and glacier meltwater in Antarctica - FRY-01 (SPAdes) (version 2) | ecosystem: Environmental > Aquatic > Freshwater > Ice > Glacier... | reverse complement strand
CTAAATTCTTTTCTCGATAATTCTTTAAGTATTTTCATCTGTGCTATTTTTACACAAATAAACAGCTCCAGAACATAAACTATTTACGTTCTGCTACCTAAAGGGGTAACCCTATTACTTATTTAACACGTTTGCTTTTACAAAAGTTCTCGATCTTTTCATGTTAACTTATTTTATGACGGATAATTCGTCTTTTCCTTACGTAAAAACCCAAAAAGCTCGCTACTTTTGCACCATGATAAATATGTATAGCAAAAACTTTTGGATGTTATGTCTATCGATGTTTTTGTTTATGACAAGCTTCAACCTCATCTTACCTGAACTAAATCAGCTGATTACAAATCTTGGTGGAGCCGATAAAAAAGGGTTGATTTATACTTTCTTTGCCATTACAGCTTTACTTTCTCGTCCTTTCTCTGGTAAACTTGCCGATACAATCGGTAGAAAAAGGGTAATGTATACTGGAGTGGCCATTGCTATGCTTACAAGTATGCTTTATCCTCTTAGTCATACTGTCTTTTTCTTTTTAGGACTTCGGTTTCTTCACGGTATTGGTGCAGGATTTATGCCCACAGGGGCAACTGCTTTAGTAACGGATATTCTACCATCCGACAGACGAGGTCGCGGCATGGGGATTTGGGGAACTTTTATCTCTCTTGGAATTGGTGTTGGACAATCGTTAGGTTCTCCCATTGCGAATACATTTGGAATGAACAACTTATTTCTTTTTTCCGCTATTTTCGCTGTATTATCTGCAATACTTTTAGGTGCTGTAAAAGAAACACTTCCAAAAGAAACGAAGGAAAAATTTAGTTTTAGCCATTTAAAATTAAGCTTAAAAGACATTGTTGAACCATCAGTTTGGCCCTGTGCATTGGTAATGTTTCTATCTGCTATAAGCTCTGGAATCATTTTCACCATTACTCCAGATATATCAGAATATTTAGGAATTTCAAACAAAGGGTGGTTCTTTCTATTTTATACCATTTCCACGATAATTGTTCGACTTTTCAGCGGTGGCTTATCCGATAATATTGGTAGAAGAAAAACCTTGGTTATCGGCATGGTTCTTTTGATTATCGGTGTAATGATGATTGCTTTGGCTACTACTTGGGAAATTTACACCCTGGCGGCCGTCATGTTTGGCTTTGCAACAGGGATTTCTAGTCCAACAATTTTCTCTTGGACCGCTGATCTTTCTCATCCCGAGAGACGAGGTGTGGGCTCAGGAACAATGTTCATAGCACTTGAAGCTGGATTTATTGTTGGCTCGCTAAGTACTTTGTTTACGTATGACAGCACCTGGTCGACCGTTCCTATCGCATTTGGATTTGGTGCTTTCATGGCGTTGGTGTCATTAGTTTATTTACTTTGGCATTTGAAATACTCGATCTCTGCGACTTAGAAAATTGCGCCGAGAGAATACTGAATTGCCATTTCTCGTTTTCTTTGATCTTGACTTAAAGAATTTTAATTGAATGCTAAGTATCTATTTTTAAACTATTTTTACTAATATTAATCGTAAAAATTGCTATGAAATACTTCTTAATACTATTGGTAATTAGTTATTGTTCGTTCACTAGCTGCGCCCAAGAAGAACATACTTCAAAAGATTCCACGATGGTGATTACCCTGATGGATGGTGAAGAACGTATTGGTCATATTCTCAGTGACGATGGACGCGAAATTCTGTTTTTATCGAATGAAATAGGCAAAATCTATATCCAAAAAGAAAACATCAAGAGTATTCGCCCTTTTGAGTTAAGTAACGACCAAGTTGTGCATGGGGAATATAGAAATTCAGGTCCTTTTACAACGCGCTATTATTTTACAACTAACGCACTTCCAATTAAAAAGAAAGAAAATTATGCAATGGTGCATTTGTATGGTCCGGAAATTCATTTCGCTACGTCAGATCGATTTTCGGTTGGACTTATGACTACTTGGATTGCTAGTCCGCTTGTATTTGCCTTTAAATACTCTATTCCAACGGCCAATCCGAAAGTGAATTTTGGTTTGGGGACATTGCTTGGAACTTCTGGCTCTTTGAACCAATTCAGAGGATACGGTGGTCTTCATTGGGGAATGGTGACTTTTGGTGATCGCAAGACCAACATAACAATATCCGCAGGTTTTTCTTACGCTAACGCAGATTCCGAACGTACTTACGAAAAATCTGGTGTTTACGATGCAATCAAAATATTTGACCAAACTACCCAACAGTATTACAATAGTTATCCCATTATACCTAGGGAAAGTTATAACTTGGCTAGCGCACCAATTATTGGGCTATCAGGCATTACCAAAATAGGGAAAAATGCGAGTATCTTTTTTGAAGGAATGATCCTTTTTGCCCAAAACCAAGGAACGAGTAGCTATAACGTTTACTCAGAGAACCAAAACCAATGGGGCTACAAAGATGTAGAGAAAATTATAGTAACCAAAAATGAAGGCCTGCACGTTCTGGCTTTCTTTACGCCCGGTATACGCTTTAATAGATCACAAAGCAAAGCGTTTCAATTTGCCATTGCCAACGTTTTTTCATCTCGAAATGGGAATATAATATCCTTTCCGATCCCGATGTGCTCATGGTTTTATAAATTTTAGTGCATAAAATAAATTTCTGAAACACTATTATTTTCTTAACGAGGAGCGTATTTTAAATAGTTTTTTTTGAATTCACAAACTACCAGCCCACCAACTTTGTCCTCTTCCCACTCACGAAAACAAACTTCCCAACCTTGGTGCTTTCACCATCAACAATTGCTTGAAAGTCTTTCAGGAATTTTTCGGGTACTTCAATTTTTACCTCATCAAAGTAGTAAAAAGTAGAGTCGTTAAGTTTGACGAATTCCCAATTATTTACTCGTCGCCAAAATCCAAACGCTTCACTTTCAGATAGCGTGGAATAAGATAGCGGCTTGTTTTGAAATTTTCGTTGACAACGCCGCGACTTGAAGAAGCGTGGAGGACCATGATAGAGTGAGCCGTAACTTCAGATATCATACCGACGTGGCCAACTTGTGTGCTATTGAGGTTTCTGCCTTTGAAGAAAATTAAATCGCCTGGTTTTACTTCAGAAAGTTTTATAATTCTGCCCATTTCTGCTAAACCGAAACTCGTTCGCGTAGTACTGAAACCGAAATTTCCCATGATGTAATAGATGAATCCAGAGCAATCGAAGCCAGAAGGTGTTGTTCCTCCCCATCGGTAAGGCACACCGAGAAAAGTTTTCGCGAATTTTATTAGATTATCTACCTCTGGACTATTTTTCCTTGCTGCAAGTGAATCCTCTACCCTATTAATTGAATCGGCAACATCAGCCGATAAAAAGAGTACATCTTTTGAAATAGCCTTGGCATTTTGTTTGACCAAAGCAATGGAGTCAATAATTCGTCGTTGTTCTTTTTTTAGGGCAGCAGCACTCACGGGTAAAACTACCTTTCGCGCATTACTTATCGTATCGTTTTGAGCATAAACATAATTAAATGAACAAAACAGCATGGATAAAAAAACCAGAAATCCTACCCTATTTTTCATGACGAGTGCAAAATTATAACTATTTTCGATATTCAAAGATTTATACCATTGAGTAAAATAGCTGAATTTCAATTAACAAAGCTCTATTATAGCATCGGCGAGGTCGCCGGAATGTTTGATGTAAACGCATCGCTAATACGGTTTTGGGAAAAAGAATTCACGATTATCAAGCCCAAAAAGAACAAAAAAGGCAATCGCTTATTCACACCAAAAGACATCTTAAACTTTAACAAGATTTATAGTTTGGTAAAAGAGCAAGGGTACACCTTAGAAGGTGCGAAACTGGCCTTGAAATCAGGTGAGTTAAACGATGATCAATCTGTCGGAAAACCAACTGCGAATCATACAGATACTATTGCTCGTTTGGAGAAAATCAAAACGAGGCTGGTCGCTTTGAGATAAATTTCTAATTTTTAATTCCGTTGAGGACTTTTAGAGCCTCATTCAAAACACTTTCCTCCACTACAACATCCCATTCCGCTTCGCCTATTCCTGTTAATAAGGTAAATCGTACTTTATCGTCTTTACGCTTCTTGTCTTGTCGCATGAGGTGAACAAAAGTCGAAAAGTCAGATTCATCGAACTTTCTTAATTCAAAGGTTTTGGAAATACAACGCTTTACTCTTTCGAATTCATCCGGTGAAATATTGTTCATCAAAGCTGAAATTTTCGCTTCCACTAACATGCCGTGCGCCACTGCCAATCCATGATCCATCGGTTCGCTACTTTGCAAAAGCGCTCCTTCAATCGCATGTCCGATTGTATGACCGAAATTCAATAGCTTCCGTCTCCCAGATTCTTTTGGATCCGACTCAACAATTTCATGTTTAATTTTTAATGATTTTTCCAACCATTCGACAGGAATAGCTGAATTTTCTACGATACAGTTTTCCATATCGGTAAAATGACTTTCATCGGCAATTAAACCGTGTTTCAACATTTCTGCCCAGCCATTCATCACTTCACGCTGCGGCAAAGTGCTAAGAAAATCTAAATCGATATATACTTTTCGAGGGAAAGAAAAAACACCGAGGTGATTTTTATGCGGCCCCATGTCGACACCTGTTTTTCCGCCGATAGAAGCGTCAACCATGGCAAGTAGGGAAGTTGGAATGTAAATACAATCCATTCCGCGTTTGTAGAGTGAAGCGATAAATCCACCCATATCGCAAATCATTCCACCACCGAGACAAATAAACAAATCGTTGCGACTAAATTCGTAATCGGTCAAACTTTCCCACACGGAAAAACAAATATCCATCGTTTTATTCTCTTCTCCTGCGGGAATTTCAATGATTTCAGCTTCACTCAAGCCATCTATAAAATTGATTAGAACAGGCAAACAACTTTCCATGGTATTGCTATCCACAAAAATGACTTTCTTACGGTCAGTGTATTCATTCGTTAACCAAAGGCCCAAACCAGATTCGGTGAGTTGACCAATATTAACTTCCGTTTGAAGATTAAAAAAAGAGAACATGTGAAAAAGATTTTACAACAAAAGTAACAAAGCTTTGGTTACATGTTTCAGATAAGAAAAAACAGATTAATTTTGGCACATGATTTCTTTTAACAATACTGAAATTGCTTTCAAAAGCAAAAGCGATAAAGATTTGAAACGTGCATTTCGTCTTTTTAAAATTGTAGGTGTTCCATTTTTGGTGAAAATTGGGAAACCCTTAACCAATTTCGCAATAAGCGCCAAGTTGCCCATTCAAAGCATTATTAAAAAAACGATTTTCAAACAGTTTTGTGGTGGAGAAACCATTCCGGAATGTGAGGAAAAAATCAATGAACTGGCGGATTCAGGAATCGGCACTATACTCGACTATTCCGTTGAAGGAAAAATAAAAGAAGTCGACTTTGATGCAACCACTGAAGAAATCATTGAGGCACTCGACAAAGGCTTCAACAATCCTAAAATTCCATTTGCGGTATTTAAAGTTTCAGGAATATGTCGTTTTGGTTTACTGGAAAGAATCAATGATTCCACTGAAAATTTAAGTGAAAAAGAACAAATCGAATATGATCGTTTGCATGCACGCATTGAGAGAATCTCTTCACGAGCAAATGATCGTAAAACACCTGTTTTTATCGATGCCGAAGAATCGTGGATTCAAACTGGCATTGACCGTATAGCTTATAAAATGATGGAAAAATACAACAAGGAAGAAGCTTACATCTACAATACGATCCAAATTTACCGTCACGATCGTTTGGAACACTTGAAAAAAGAAACAGCGATTGCAAAAGAAAAGGAATACAAATTGGGAATCAAACTCGTTCGAGGCGCCTACATGGAAAAAGAGCGTGAAAGAGCAATTGATAAAAATTACCCTTCTCCTATTCAAAAAGACAAACCTTCAACAGATCAAGATTTCAATTCGGCGTTGACATGGTTGATTGAACATATCGACAATGTTTCTTTTTGCGCTGGATCACACAACGAGGAAAGCAACTTATTGTTGACCCAATTAATGGAACAAAAAGGGATTAAAACCAACGACAAACGTATTCATTTTGCGCAGCTGTTAGGCATGTCAGATCACATATCTTACAATTTAGCTCACAGTCACTATAATGTCGCCAAGTACGTTCCTTACGGCCCAGTAAATGAAGTCCTTCCTTATTTATTGAGAAGAGCGGACGAAAACACATCCGTTGCCGGACAGACAAGTCGAGAATTATCTTTAATCATCCAAGAAACAAAACGTAGAAAGGCACAGTCCAAATGAGTTTGCTGGATCAAATGAATAATGGCCGATTCCATTTCTATTGGTCGTATCTTATTGCGTTACTGACCATCTTTTTATTTATTGTCATACAAAACACATCCAATTGGGGAGAAATCACCTCTGAAACGTTCTCTAAATTTGGAGCACCTTACGCAAAAGACATTTTCGATGGTGCTATTTGGGGCATGTTCACCAATTCATTTGTTCACAAGCAGTTATGGCACTTATTTTTAAGTGTTTCACTTTTTGTTTTTCTTGGCGTATTGTTTGAGAGACGGAATAAAACCCTGTTTTTCTTTCTATTTGTCCTAATTAGTTCTTTCGTTACCTCTGCATTGCAACTCGCCATGACTGGTGATCCTGGAATTGGACTAAATGGAGTGAACTTTGCTTTATTCACCTACCTTCTGGTGCGTATTCAACCAAATACAAAATACAAAAAAGCGAAGATCATCATTTGGATAGGAACGATATCCGCCTTGATGCTTTCCGTTTTAAATATATACTATGAATGGTATTATTTTGGAACATCTACCATTGTCACTGGTTTTTTGTTTGGTTTAATCATTGGTATTTCCCAAGATCAAAAAATATTTTTCTATTCCTTCCAAGGACTTTTTTGGGTTATATGCTTAATAACACTGTTTTACAATCCCTATTCATCGGAATGGAATACCGTTCAAGGGTCTAGGGCGTTTGAAAAAGGTGAAGTTGATCAAGCTGAAGAATATTATTTAAGAGCATTGGAATTGCACCCACGAAATTTTGCCGCAAAAAAGAATCTGGTTTTGATTGAAATAGATCGATTACAGGACCAAGCCTACTATGCACATAGCCTCGAAGATTACCACACCGCTAGATCACTTTATATCAAGATACTAAATCTAGACAAGCACAATTCCTGGGCAAAGAAAAATTTAGACGGATTACCATAGAAAAACCATTCGTTCTCTCTTAAAATTTTATCTTTGCTTCAAAGCTTACATCCTTATGCAACGTATACTCACTAGCGAAGAAATTAATCAAAAACTGATACGCTTAGCGCATCAAATAATAGAATTTACTTACGATGTTCCCGTTTGCTACCTTGGTGGGATTACAGGCAATGGTTTCACTATGGCCAAAGCACTCCAGAAGATAATTAACGAAAATTCGAAGCAAAAAATCGAACTGTTCGAAATTACAGTGAACAAAGAACAGCCGTGGAGTGAAGACATTAAATTGTCCATTCCAGAAAAAAATTTAAAAAACGGAACCATATTAATCGTCGATGATGTTTTGAATTCTGGAAAAACAATGCAATATGCTTTGGTGAAATTTTTACAACAACCAACAAAAGCCATTAAAACAGTTGCAATGGTCGATCGTGAACACCGCCGCTACCCTATCAAAGCAGATTTCGTTGGCTTGTGCCTTTCCACTACCTTAAGTGATAGAGTAGAAATTCGTGTGGAAAAAGACAAATACGAAGCATATCTAGCTTAATTATGGAAAGAATCACAGAGTCAAGCTCAAATTACGATGGATTAGACCAAATGTCTACAGCTGATTTGCTTGTAAACATGAACCGAGAAGATCAAAAAGTAGCCCTGGCTATAAACGAAATCTTACCAAAAATAGAAGCGTTTATCGATAACTGTTTCCCAAAAATGCAACAAGGTGGACGTTTGTTTTACATGGGAGCTGGGACAAGTGGCCGACTGGGCGTTGTCGACGCGAGCGAATGCCCACCTACTTTTGGAGTAGCAGAAAATGTTGTCATTGGTTTGATTGCCGGCGGAGATAAAGCCATTCGCAAAGCAGTTGAATTTGCTGAAGATGACGCAAACCAAGGCTGGAAAGACCTTCAAGAGCATAACATTACTAATCTAGACACTGTAGTTGGTATTGCGGCCTCAGGAACAACACCTTACGTTATGGGTGCTTTGCGCCTATGTAAAGAAAATGGAATTTTAACAGGAGGTATTACATGTAACCCAGGCAGTCCATTAGCAACGGAGCCCGATTTCCCCATGGTTCCCGTTGTTGGACCTGAATTCGTAACAGGCAGTACACGAATGAAATCAGGGACAGCTCAAAAATTGGTTTTAAACATGATTTCCACAAGTTTGATGATTAAATTGGGAAAAGTGAAAGGCAATAAAATGGTCGACATGCAATTGAGTAATCACAAACTTGTTGATCGCGGTGCCCGTATGATACAATCTAGTTTAAACTGTTCGTATGATGAAGCGAAAGAATTGCTTTTAAAACACGGTTCCGTTCGAAAAGCAGTTGAAGCAAAAGATTAAATCTTTTCTATCCAGCCAAAATATTTGGCAGTCGTCAAATTGGCGGCATTCACCACAGGACTCGTTTCATTCACTGGTGGCGTAATCATCATAACATACATCCATTTGTCTTCGATGGCTAATATCTTGAAAATCGAACCTTTCGGGTAATGAATGATTTCATTTGTTTTGACAAATAAAGAAGCCTGATCCATTATTTTATCATTTGACCAATACATCATGCTATTTTTCTTTAACTGACCGTAATTCGGCTTAAATTTACTTTTATCTGGAAAAAATTGACCTTTCATACCTGAATCACGCGCTAGGAAATAACGTTTCGTTTGGTATATTTTATTTTTCAGAAAACGCAAACGAATAATGGCATGAGTGCTTTGCGAACAGCATGGGTAGCGATGGTGATAGAGTAAAACTTCTTTCGTTCGTGGATGAATTTTGTACGCGAGCAAATGACCATCATCCCAATACATTTCTTTCCAAATTGAACCAAATTGTGCGTAGATGGAAAACATTTCTTTTTCGTCCCCGGCATAGGGTTGACCGCTAAAAAGAAGTTCTGGCTGACCATCGTTATTCATATCCACTAAATGCCATTTGTCCTTAAAAATCCTCCAATATTTTGGGAATTCAAAAGACAAATCAAGTGATTTCGTTAAATCATGTGATAATTTATCCGCCTCAAACAACCAAGCCACTGATTTTTCCAAAATTTCAGGCTGATTGATAAAAATTGAATCAAAATCAGTTTGAGGTTCATTGATAAATAAACGTGCTTCAACTCTCGGCATTACCACAATTGCGGCTCGTGACAAAAACGCTGTTAAACTTATTACCAGAAAAAAGAAGTTTTTCATACACAAAAAAGGGGGATTGCTCCCCCTCTATTTTAGTTAATCTATTTTAGTCTTTGGAAGGCGCTTTTTCCTTGCCTTTCCCTTTGCTTTTCTCGATAATTACCGTCAATTCTTCTGCGTTATCTTTTACATCCATACGAATCGTATCACCTTCTTTCAAATTCGATTTGATTATTTCTTCTGCCAATGGATCCTCGATAAATTTCTGAATTGCTCTTTTCAGCGGACGAGCACCAAATTTTTCATCGTAACCTTTATCTACAATGAAATCTTTCGCTTTTTCCGTCAACTCAATTTTGTAACCAAGATTATTGATTCTTCCATATAATTTCTCCAATTCCAAATCAATAATCAAATGAATACCCTCTCTCGATAACGATTTGAACATGATCATATCATCCATACGGTTCAAGAATTCTGGTGAGAACGCTTTACGCAAAGCATTTTGAACAACAGACAATGTATTTTCCGCTTTTTGGTCCGTTTGACTTTTCGTTCCAAATCCAACACCCGTTCCGAAGTCCGCGAGTTGACGAGCTCCAATATTAGATGTCATAATTAAAATCGTATTTTTAAAATCAATTTTACGCCCCAAACCATCTGTCATATGACCTTCGTCCAACACTTGTAACAACAAGTTAAATACATCAGGGTGCGCTTTTTCAATTTCATCTAAAAGAATAATCGAATACGGTTTGCGACGAACTTTTTCGGTTAATTGACCTCCTTCTTCGTATCCAACGTATCCTGGAGGCGCACCTACCAATCGAGAGATAGAGAATTTCTCCATGTATTCAGACATATCAATACGAATCAAAGAATCTTCCGAATCGAACAAGTACTTTGCAAGTACTTTAGCCAATTGAGTTTTACCAACACCTGTTGGCCCGAGGAAGAAAAACGAACCGATTGGTTTGTTTGGATCTTTTAATCCTGCTCTATTTCTCTGAATTGCTTTCACAACTTTCGAAACCGCTTCATCTTGGCCAATTACTTTGCCATTCAATTCGTCGGCCATGTTGACCAATTTACCGCTTTCCGATTGAGAAATACGTGTAACAGGAATTCCGCACATCATAGAAACAACTTCAGCCACATTTTGATCTGTAACGAGAACTCTATGCTCTTTAGAATCTTCTTCCCACTTCGTTTTAGCAGCATCCAATTGATCTTGCAATTGTCTCTCATTGTCTCTCAACTCAGCCGCTTTTTCATATTGTTGCGATTTAATAACCTCGTTCTTTTGGTCTTTCAATGCTTCAATCTTTCCTTCGATATCAATGATTTCTTTCGGAACATTGATGTTTATCAAATGGACACGAGAACCCACTTCATCTAAAGCATCTATAGCTTTATCTGGCAAATGGCGATCGGTGATGTATCTTTCGGTTAATTTAACACATGCAGCAATAGCTTCATCCGTATATGTGACGCTATGGTGTTCTTCATAACGATCCTTGATATTGTTCAATATTTGTATCGTCTCCTCTTCATTTGTTGGCTCAATAATAACCTTTTGGAATCTTCTTTCCAATGCTCCATCCTTTTCGATGTGTTGACGGTATTCATCCAAAGTTGTAGCTCCAATTGCCTGAAGTTCACCTCTTGCCAATGCTGGCTTGAGCATATTTGATGCATCCAGTGAACCCGAAGCTCCCCCAGCACCAATTATAGTGTGAATTTCATCAATGAAAAGAATAATATCGGAATTTTTCTCCAACTCTTGCATCACCGCTTTCATCCTTTCTTCAAACTGACCTCGGTATTTTGTCCCCGCCACCAAAGAAGCTAAGTCTAATGAAACGATTCTTTTATCAAAAAGCACACGTGAAACTTTTCTTTGAACAATACGCAATGCCAAACCTTCAGCTATGGCACTTTTGCCAACTCCCGGCTCACCTATCAGAATAGGATTGTTTTTCTTTCTTCTCGAAAGAATTTGGCTTACCCGCTCTATCTCCTTTTCTCGACCTACAATCGGGTCCAACTTACCCGCTTCAGCCATTTTTGTTAAATCTCTGCCGAAATTATCCAATACGGGAGTTTTCGATTTTGGATCTGTTGGTTTGCGCTGAGCAGGGAAAGTATCACCCTCCTCTTCTTGCCCACCAGTTGGGAATTCCGATCTTGGAGATTTTGTGTCATCCATAATCGCTTCTAATTCGTCTTTTGCGTTTTCGTAAATCACACCGTATTTATTTAACACTCGGCAAGCAGCACTATCCTCTTCCTTTAAAATGGATAGAAGCAAATGCTCCGTTCCAATCATCTGGCTTTTAAATAGTTTTGCTTCGAGATAGGTAATTTTAAGTACTTTTTCCGCTTGTTTCACCAAGGGGATATTTGTCAAGTTTACATTTTTAATTGAGGCAGAACGAGTTAATCCCATTTCAATTTCACTTCGTATTTGTTTCAAATCCAAATGAAATTCCAATAGAATCTTAATGGCCTTGCCATCTCCCTCACGAATCATTCCGAGCAGAAGATGCTCGACACCAATAAAATCATTCCCAAGCCGCAAAGCCTCTTCTCGACTAAAACTGATTACATCTTTAACGCGTGGTGAAAATTTTGCTTCCATATTATTTTTTGACTGAGGACTAAATAACGACTTTTTGGTCGATGTACAAATATATAACGTTTAAAATGTTAATAAGTGCATTGAAAAGTCAATTTTCCACAGATTTTTGTTAGTAAATACCATTTCACAAGCAGGTCCTACCTCATATAAAATGAGTAATTTCGATGCTTGCTAAAATCAACACAAATTCTGTGCAAAAAAGTATAAAGTGACAACATGGCAGACGGAGAAAGAATAATTCAAATTAATATAGAGGATGAAATGAAATCAGCCTACATCGATTATTCGATGTCGGTTATCGTTTCTAGAGCATTACCAGACGTAAGAGACGGTTTCAAACCAGTTCATAGACGTGTATTATATGGTATGCATGATTTAGGCTTGGCCTCTAACAAGTCCCACAAGAAATCTGCGAGAATCGTAGGAGAGGTATTAGGAAAGTATCACCCGCACGGTGATAGTTCAGTTTATGACACTATGGTGCGTATGGCGCAACCGTGGTCTTTACGTTACCCTTTAGTAGATGGGCAGGGTAACTTTGGCTCAGTAGATGGTGATAGCCCTGCGGCTATGCGTTATACCGAGGCACGTTTACGTAAGATTGCTGAGGAAATGCTCGATGATTTAGACAAAGAAACGGTTGATTTCCGACCTAACTTTGACGAAAGTTTAACAGAACCTTCTGTACTTCCTTCAAAAATACCTAATCTATTGATGAACGGTGCCAGCGGTATTGCTGTTGGTATGGCGACAAATATGGCGCCTCACAACCTATCGGAAATTGTTGATGGGATTCATGCTTATATCGATAATCCTGAAATTGAAGGTGAGGAATTAATCAAATATGTTAAAGCGCCAGATTTCCCAACAGGTGGAATTATTTATGGCTATGAAGGCGTAAAGGAAGCTTTACTTACTGGTCGCGGTCGCATAGTAATGCGTGCCAAAGCGGAAATCGAAGAAGACAAAGGAAGAGAGCAGATTATTGTAACCGAAATACCGTATCAAGTTAATAAATCTGATTTGATTAAAAAAACTGCAGATTTAGTTAACGATAAGAAAGTCGAAGGTATCTCTGATATTCGTGACGAGTCTGACAGAAATGGGATGCGTATCGTTTACGAACTAAAGCGGGATGCTATTCCTAATGTAGTTTTAAATAAACTATATAAATTTACAGCACTTCAAACGTCCTTCTCTGTAAATAACATTTGTCTTGTTGACGGTCGTCCAGAAATGTTGAACCTTCAGCAAATGATTCACTACTTCGTTAAATTTAGACATGAAGTTGTAATTCGACGAACGCAATACCAATTGCGAAAAGCAGAAGAAAGAGCACATATATTAGAAGGTTTAATTATTGCTTCGGATAATATTGATGAAGTAATTGCTATTATACGTTCTTCAAAAAGTCCAGAAGAAGCGCGTGAGCGTTTGATGGAAAGATTCTCTTTGTCGGATATTCAATCCAGAGCCATTGTTGAGATGCGTTTGCGTCATTTGACAGGACTTGAGCAAGACAAATTGCGCGCTGAATACGACGAATTGACAATATTGATTGCAGACTTAAAAGATATTCTTGCGAATGAAGAAAGAAGAATGCAAATCATCAAAGACGAATTAACAGAGATAAAAGAAAAATACGGTGATGAGCGTCGTTCAAGAATTGAATATTCTGCAAGCGAAATGCGCATCGAAGATTTGATCGCAGATGACGAAGTAGTTATCACTATATCTCATGCTGGGTATATTAAACGTACAAGCTTATCCGAATACAAAGTTCAAAATCGCGGTGGAATGGGGTCGAAAGGTTCAACGACACGGGACAAAGACTTCTTGGAGCATTTGTTTGTTGCGACCAACCATAATTATCTATTGATTTTTACTGAAAAAGGTAGATGTTTCTGGATGCGGATTTTCGAAATTCCAGAAGGAAATAAAATTGCAAAAGGTAGAGCGATTCAAAACTTAATCAATATTGAGCAAGACGACAAAGTGAAAGCTTACGTTAAAGTGCAAGATTTGACTGACAAAGAATATGTTGACAACAACTTTATTATCATGGCAACCAAAAACGGTGTCATTAAGAAAACAAGTTTAGCCGCGTATTCTCGACCAAGAATTAATGGTATCAACGCCATTACAGTTCGCGAAGGCGATGAATTATTAGAAGCAAAATTGACTAATGGATCGAATGAGATCGTATTGGCAACGTCTTCTGGTAGAGCTATTCGTTTCAACGAAGAAAAAGTTAGACCTATGGGTCGAAATGCTTCTGGTGTAAGAGGTGTTACTTTGCAAAATGAGCAAGACGCAGTTATCGGAATGCTTTGTGTTGAGGATGTATTCTCTACAGTATTGGTTGTTTCTGAAAATGGATACGGTAAACGTACTTATTTGAACGACCCTGAAGACAAAGAGCCTGTTTATAGAATTACAAACCGTGGTGGTAAAGGTGTGAAAACATTAAACATTACGCCGAAAACGGGACCTTTACTTTCTATAAAGAATGTAGAAGACGATGAAGATTTGATGATTATCACCAAAGCAGGTATCACCATACGTATGCACATTGATTCAATTCGTACAATGGGGCGTTCAGCTCAAGGTGTTCGTTTGATTAACTTGAAAGGAAGTGCATCAATTGCTGCAATAGCACGTGTTCCGAGATCAGAAGATGAGGAAGAAGAGGAAGAAGAATACGATGAAGAAGGAAACTTAATCGAAAAAACTTCTGATATTGAAGATTCTGACGAAAATCAGGATGGTGAAGAAACAAATGATACAGATATTGAAAATGATACAGATGAGGAATAATTAATATTTTTACATCTCTATTAAAAATGAAAAATAATAAAATGAAAAATTCAATACTTGTTGGGGCACTGGTATTAAGTACCCTTGCTTTCGGCCAAAAGAAAAATGAGACATCAGCTGCCGTAGAGTTTAAAAATAAATTTGCTCCTGCTTTTCAATCTCAAGATTACGAAACGGCCAAAAAATCAATTTTAAGCGCAAAAGAGTTCATAGACCTTGCTGCGACTCATCCAGACACAAAGGAAACTTCTAAAACAAACTATTACAAAGGTGAAGTTTACTTGGGGATAAAGAGTCTAGCTCTGGCTTCTGGCGACAAAGATTTGAATAATATGGTAACACCTGCGTTTCTAGAAGAAGGTGTCAAAGCGTTTCAAAAATCGTATGCAACAGACAAGAAGTATCAATCTGATGTAGAAGGTGCCGTTTACAGAGCGCGGCTAATGTTCGATAAAGCGGCCAATGATGCCTATACAGAAGGTGACTTCAAAGCTGCGGCGGCTTTGTACAGTTGGCAAGCGAAATATAGTGATGCCGCCAATATAATGGATAGCAATGCCGTTTTCTACTCAGCTGTTTGTTATGAAAAAGCGGGAGATTATGCCAGCGCTGCAACTGGTTACATGACCTTAGCTAAAGCCGGCTACAAAGAAGCTATTTCTTACAACTTGGCTTCCGGTGCATTGCGTAAATCAGGCGATATTGAAAAAGCAAAAAGCGTTATCACGGAGGGACGTGCACTTTACCCGAACGATAGAGATTTATTGTTGGAATTGGTGAACATCAACATTGATGCAAATAATCCTGCAGGAGCTGAAGCAGCTTTGTCTCAAGCAATAGCTGCAGATCCGAATAACAAACAATTGTTTTATACGATTGGTACTATTTACATCGAAATGAAGGAGAATGAAAAAGCTGAAAAATCTTTATTGAAAGCTTTAGAAATTGATCCGGATTACGTCGATGCACAATACCAAATTGGCGCACACTTAGTTTCTTGGGCTGGTGACATGAAAACAGAAGCAAACAACTTGAAACTTGGAGATTACAAATATGATGTACTGATGTCACAAAGCAATGATGCATACAAAAGAGCCATTGCTCCTTTGGAAAAATACATCGCTAAATTTCCAAACGATAAAGACGTATTAAATATCTTATTCCAATTGCACAGAAGTCTTGGTAACAGGGACAAAGCAATGGAATTTAAAGCGCGATACGACGCTGTGAAATAACATAATTTAATTGTTTAAAAAGAGACTTCACATTTGGAGTCTCTTTTTTTGTCTAAAATTGTCTATTATCGTTGGAAATATAAATCAATCTCGCTATCTTTGCACCCTCAAAATGAGCTCCTTGTAAGCTCTTATTATTTACACTTCCGATTGACAAGGCAATAGGGATACAAATTAAGAAAGCCAAAATGGCAGAAAAAACACAAGCGCAGGGAACTGCAGATTTCGATTGGGACGCGTTAGACCTTGATGGTTACACAAAAATCGAACGTTCAGAGTACTCAGATAAGTACGAAGAAACATTGACTTCTATCGTTGAGAAAGAAGTTTTAGACGGTACAGTAGTAGCGTTGAACAAAAAAGAAGCCGTAATCAACATCGGGTACAAATCCGAAGGTATTATTGCTGCTAATGAATTCCGTTACAATCCAGATCTAAAAGTTGGGGACACAGTTGACATTTATGTTGAGTGTCAAGAGGACAAAAACGGACAATTGATTATTTCCCACAAAACAGCAAGAATGCACAAAGCGTGGATTCATGTAAACAATGTTTTGAAAACAGGAGAAATCATTACAGGATTTGTTAAATGTCGTACAAAAGGTGGTTTGATCGTTGACGTATTTGGTTTAGAAGCATTCTTACCAGGTTCTCAAATTGATGTTAAACCTATTCGTGACTACGATATCTATGTTGGTAAAAACATGGAGTTCAAAGTTGTTAAGATCAACCAAGAGTTTAGAAACGTAGTTGTTTCTCACAAAGCTTTGATCGAAGCAGAATTGGAAGAACAAAAGAAAACAATTATCGCCGGTCTAGAAAAAGGTCAAGTATTAGAAGGTATCGTGAAAAACGTTACTTCTTATGGTGTATTCATCGACTTGGGTGGTGTAGACGGATTGATTCACATTACAGATTTATCTTGGGGACGTGTTAACCATCCAGAAGAAATCGTTGAATTGGATCAGAAATTGAACGTTGTAATCTTAGACTTCGATGACGATAAAAAACGTATTGCATTAGGCTTGAAACAATTGCAACCACATCCATGGGATGCTTTGGACACGAACATGAATGTTGGTGACAAAGTAACTGGAAAAGTTGTTGTTATGGCTGATTACGGTGCATTTGTTGAAATCGCTCCAGGAGTTGAAGGATTGATCCACGTTTCAGAAATGAGCTGGTCACAGCACTTGCGTTCTGCACAAGATTTCATCGGAGTTGGTGATTCTGTAGAAGCAGTTATCTTGACTTTGGATAGAGAAGAAAGAAAAATGTCATTGGGGATCAAACAATTGATGCCAGATCCATGGGAAGGAATTGAAGCAAAATATGCTGTAACTTCTCGTCACCATGCAAAAGTTCGCAACTTTACTAACTTCGGTGTATTCGTTGAGTTAGAAGAAGGAGTTGACGGATTGATTCATATTTCTGACCTTTCATGGCAGAAAAAAATCAAACATCCATCAGAATTCTGCAAAGTAGGAGACGACATGGAAGTTGTAGTTTTAGAAATCGATAGAGAGAACAGAAGAATTTCTTTAGGACACAAACAATTGGAAGAAAATCCATGGGAAGTATTTGCAACCATCTTCGGTGAAGGTTCAGTGCACCAAGGAACAATTATTGAGAACAAAGATAAATCTGGTATCATCGCTTTACCGTACGGTGTTGAGGGAATTTGCCCAGCGAAACACTTACGTAAAGAAGACGGAACTAACGCTAAAATCGAAGATACTTTAGATTTCAAAGTAATTGAATTCAACAAAGACTCTAAGAAAATCGTTGTTTCTCATACACGTACATTCGAAGAAGGCGAAGATCGTCCAGCTGCAAAGCCTACAGGTTCTAAAAAACCATCTGCTAGCAACTCTTCAAATGCAGTAAATTCTTTAAACAGCAGCAATGAGAAATCTACATTAGGAGATTTGGATGCCTTGTCTGCGTTGAAAAAGAAAATGGAAGAAGGAAAATAATTTCCCTCCCCACAAATAAAAAAAATGCCTCGATTTTCATCGAGGCATTTTTTTTGGACTACATTTTACAAGAATAAAATAAACTAATTTATTTCCTCATCTCAGCATGCATCAAAAGTGCTTCTGCATTTTGATAACCGATGACTGTTTTAATTAATTTTCCGTCACCATTAATGAAAATCATAGTTGGATAGGCGCGAACACTGTATGCACGACTTACGAAAGGTCCATCTGCATCTTTTTCTGCGTCAATTTTCAAATTGATAAATTGCTCGTTGTATATTTTTCCAACTTTCTCTTCTTTAAATGGGCCTTTTGCCATCATTTTACAAGGTCCACACCAAGCTGTGTATACATCGATAAAAATTAACTTGTTCGTTTCTTTTGCCAACTTCTTTGCTTCTTCCAAACTTAAATTCTGGAAATTGATTCCCAACACTTCTTCTCTAGCAATTGTAGCTTTTTTTGTGTTTTGGTTATTGGTAAATGCAAAACCTATTAAAGTAACGCCAACTAAAAAAATTCCTACTATTGTCTTTTTCATAATTTCTAAATCTAAATCGAATATATGATTTTTCTCGATGGAAGCCAATTCCGAAGAAAAATCTTAACTTTATTTCTCTATTGTTCAATATTCATACCAAGATGTTCCTCTTATCATTTTCCGAAAACTATCCTGATAAAGCAAAGGTTGAGCAATTCATTTCTACCGTTGATAATGGTGGTTCTGTTGAACTGCAAACTTCTGGTTCAACAGGAAACCCTAAGCTTCTCTCCTACTCGACTTCTATTCTAAAAAAATCGGCTCGAAAAACCAATGCTTTTTTCAATTTTAATAAAAAAACAAAGGCTCTTTTATGCCTAAATCCGGATACCATTGCAGGCAAAATGATGCTTACACGTGCACATGAAGGAAATTATTCTATTCATGTAACTGCACCTTCAAAAAGACCTTTAAAATTCTTTGAGATGACACTTGACTTCATTGCGCTTGTTCCACTACAATTAAAAGAATCACTTATTTATGACTTAAAGAAGTTGCGAGAAGTTAAAACCATACTCGTTGGAGGCGGTCCCATTTCTAAAGAGCTTGAAGAATTACTTTATAAAAATAAAATCACGGTTTACCACAGTTTTGGCATGACAGAAACGGTCTCACACGTTGCTCTGCGCAAAGTTGGTTATCACCAAGAAGATTATTTTAAAGCACTTTCTGGTATTCATTTTTCATCTCAAGCTGGTCAATTGATTATACATGCGCCAGAATTGGAAATAGATGAACTAATAACAAATGATTTAGTCGACCTAAATTCGGAGAAAACCTTCAAATGGCTAGGAAGAAAGGATTTTGTTATCAATACTGGTAGCTACAAGATTCATCCGGAACTGCTCGAAAATAGTTGGTCTAAATTTTTGGATTGTCCATTTTTCCTCTGGAAAGAACCAAGTGTAAAATGGGGAGAAAAAATGGTGATGTATCTTAATGACTCCACTTGGCCGGATTTCAATAAGACAGATTTGATGCTCACCTTCAAACCCTATGAACTGCCTAAAACATATTATTTATGTGAGGAATTTGTTTATACAGAAAGTGGGAAAATAAATCGTCCCGCAACAGTCCTATCGAACCCAAGCGACAGCCGTGAAGAAACATTATGACAATTTAGGCTTGCCTTTATTGGCAACACAATCGGATGTAAAGCGTGCTTACAGGAAACTCGCGATGAAATTACATCCCGATAAAAACCCACATCCAGACGCAGCCAATTTATTCGCCGATCTACAAGAATCATACGGTATTCTGATGGCGCATTTGGACCCAAAACGACCCAAAACACAATCCAGATCTAATTCAGCAAGACACGAAAAAACCAAAGAGGATAAAATTAAAGAAGCTCGAAAAAGATATGAAAATCAAAAAAGGAGAGAGCAATTGTCCAATGATCGCTATTTCCATGATTTGACAAACGGGAAAAAATGGAAAATATATAAGACAGGCAGTATTGTTTGTGCTATTGTTTTTTTCTTCTTACTTCTAGATACATTTTTGCCCCATATTTATGAGCAAGATCAGTTCATTGGTTGGTCACACACAGAAAAAGGCGGAATAGCACTTAATTTCGTTCATCCCATCCTATTAGAAAACAACGGAGAAATGCACATTGAGAAAGGAATTTATAATGATTTTCATACATATCCGAGAACTTACATCGCTAAATCACGTTTACTCCATCTTCCTATGGAAATTGTACATCCCGTTCAGGATGAAATAAAAATCTATAAACTTGATTTGTGTTTCAGTGCATTTCTTCCGTATGCAATGTTGCTTTTTGCTTTTCCTTCTCTTCTTTTTTACTACCGAAAAAAGTCGCCAAATTTTGTCTTTTCGTACTTATTAAGTCTGTATGTGATTTTCCCTATTACCGCAATTTTCCTGATTATAGATAATCGCTGGCTACATTTATTGACTTTCGGTTTTTTGTAGTTTAGCTTTTCAAAGCACGATCCATCGCTCTCTGATCGTCTTTCGCTTTTAGGTCTTCACGCTTGTCGAACAATTTTTTACCTTTTGCACAAGCTATTTCAATTTTCGCCCAACCTTTTTCATTGATAAAAATCTTCAATGGAACGATGGTATTACCCTTATCCTTCATCCATTTCTCGATTTTCTTAATTTCCTTTTTATTCAATAATAATTTACGGTCGCCACGTGGTTTGTGGTGGTAAAAGGATGAATTTTCATAGTCATTTATAAACATGTTCCGAATCCAAACTTCTCCTTTATCGTAAATACAATATGCCTCAAGAATACTCGCTTTATTATTTCGAATACTTTTGATTTCCGTTCCAGAAAGCACCATTCCCGCCGTGAAAGATTCCTCCAAGTGGTACTCAAAACGTGCTCGTTTATTCTTAATGTTTACCTTGGGTTTTTCCATATTTCGTTAGCCGTAAGCTTTACTTCTGATGTTTGCATTCGTTTAACCCCCATATAGAAGAAAGCTATACAACCGATTATAAAAAAATGACTTAAATCGTCTTTGTTTAAGAACCGATGTAAATTTAATTTCAATCCGAAAATAAAAGCAGAAGGAGACAAAACAAGCACTCCGATAACAATATACTTCATGTCCGCATAATTCTTCTTAAACAATTTATATCCCATGTATCCGCAAAAAAACAAATAGGCCAAGCTATTATCAATCGCAACAAAAAGAAAGTTTCGTGATGCTATGGCTACAACTAATAAAATTATGGATTTCGCAATTACAAATATCCAAAGACTTTTTTGTTGCTTTTCATTTGGCCAAATTGAAATAATGGCAAAAGAAGAAAATGCAGCTGCCAAAACACCTAAACTCCAACTTGGAAATTTTCCTTGTATTCCTGTATAATGGAAGAACAAATGACTCAGTCCTCCAATAAGCATCGAAATCCCTAAAATCAGATAAAAGTTCCTCCAATAATTCTGAAAAACAGATACATTTCGTTTTAAATTAAAATACGCGAAGAATGAGAAGCCTGCAATCATCCAGTTGGTCAACAATGCCATTGGTTCCTGAAGATGTAAGCCAAAAACTTCAAATTGTATTATTTCCATTCTTTTTTTATTTCGAATGCAAATATAATGGAATGAAAGCAGTTCAAATGTCAAAAAAGTAAAAATTTCGGATGACATTTGGCAATTTGATTCCTACAACTATTGAATATGTTTAACTTTATCCCAATGAAAATCCCTTCTAAATACATAGATGAAGCTGTTGATCAACTTTCTTCACTACCTGGCATAGGAAAGAAAACCGCGCTTCGACTCGTTTTACAAATGCTAAACAGAAGCCAAACCGAAATCGAACGATTTTCAAATGCCTTTATTGAAATGAAAAAAAAGGTGAAAAAATGTAAGTCGTGTGGCAATATATCCGATGATGAATTGTGCTCAATTTGTGAAAACCCAGCAAGAGACAATTCTCAAATATGTGTGGTTGAAGATATCCGCGACATTATGGCGCTGGAGTCGACGAATTATTTCAAAGGGATTTACCACGTTTTAGGCGGTATTATCTCTCCAATGGACGGTATCGGTCCAGCTGATTTAAATATACCCAACCTATTAGAGAAACTAGAAAATGGTGTCGTCAAAGAAATTATTTTCGCTTTAAGTGCTAACATGGAGGGCGATACAACCAATTTTTATCTCTATAAAAAATTGGCACCATACAACATCACAATTACTTGCTTGTCTCGAGGTGTTGCAATTGGTACAGAGCTTCAATATGCAGATGAACTTACACTTGGTAGATCACTGATTAACAGGCAGCCTTTCAAACTTAATGAATAAATATGAAAATTCTTTAGAGATCTGTGTACGACGTTATGATACCATTTCTTGATTATTTTTCTGGAAAATGGACTTTGTCTCAATGAAAATTGAGCTAGGTACTGAGGATAAAGTATTCAGATTTATTATGGCTATTGGATAAATACAATAATAAATTTAATCCTCGTTTGCTTTGTGCTTTTCATAATAATGAAAGCATACAACAAAAAAGAAGACGCTATTCCTGCTACAGAAGGACCTTCCCAAGAAGAATTATTCGCTAAAATTCGTTATTTATTAAAAAATAAAAGTCAACAATAATTAAGAAAAGGAACTTCTTGGAACTCTTTTTCTTAATTGTATTTGTTCGAATGAAAAAAAACTGTAATTTCGTCGGAATTAGCGCTATGCGCTTGATTTTATTAACGAATGAAACATTTTACGTCAACGATTAAATTATGATCAGCATCTTTGTTGCCAAATTAGACTTTGGTGTCGACAATCAACAACTTTCCTCACTTTTTGAAACATATGGAAAAGTTAACAAGGCTACTGTTGCCTTGGACCGAGAAACAGGAAAATCTAGAGGATTTGGATTTGTAGAAATGCCGGATGACGGCGAAGCACAAGATGCTATAAAAAATCTCGATGGATCTCTAGTAAGCGGCCGACCAATTGCAGTTAAGCAAGCGGAAGATCGTTCAGACAGTCGGCCAGCACGCCCAACTGGTGATGGACCAAGACGAGATGTGAGACCAACAGATGGCGGAAGTTCGAGCCCAAGAGAATTTTCTCGACCGGGATCAGATGATTCTCCTGCCCCATTTGTTCCAGAAATCAACAAAGAAGTTCGTAAAAAAACAGCGAAAGCCCCGTCGGTTCGTGAAAATGAAGGTCCAAAGACAAAGAAAATGGAAGCTTATCGCAAAAGCGGTAAAGACAATGTTTATTTGAACAACGACGATGATTTCGATGAAGATATCGATTTATTCGGAAGAGACGAAGATGAAGATCTTGATGAGGATTATAGCAAATATTTGGTTAATTCATCTGATGATGATGAATTTGACGATGAGGATGACGATGAGGAAGAATATGATGAGGAAGATTAATTCTTTAAAAGCTTAAATACGAAAAAGGACAAATTTATATTTGTCCTTTTTTTTTGTGAAAAAAAAGAAGCAAGAGTTCTTATATTTAGAAAAGACTGACTAGCTAATTCGGTAAGCTTCCCCTAATCAGCTACATTCAAAAATAGAGTTTTTTCTGTTTTATTACTATTATTATCCTGTTGGAATGTGGGAAACTCCCTCAATTCCTGTTCGTCGAGTTTTCCATAT
>Ga0209702_10003683_pt1 | contig 23690 bp, 13 predicted proteins | sample FRY01_FD_187210 | JGI IMG/M metagenome (GOLD analysis project Ga0209702, IMG submission 187210) | Freshwater microbial communities from Lake Fryxell liftoff mats and glacier meltwater in Antarctica - FRY-01 (SPAdes) (version 2) | ecosystem: Environmental > Aquatic > Freshwater > Ice > Glacier... | reverse complement strand
AGAAATGACAACTTTTAGAGGATTCGCGTTAAATGGCTATTTTCCTGACGTTGAACAATACACCCCACAACAACTTCTCGCAACCACAGACTGTATAACCTGTTGCACCCTGCAACATCCCGTGCCGCATTGTGCAACAGGGTGAAAAATTGCCACAGCCTGTCAAGTGTTGATTTGCAACCGAGATTCTCTGCAAACAGCAGAATCCAATGGCTACTTTCCATCTGATGACAGGTTCGTACGATTCTTGATAAGTCGTTTCCAATCGACGCTTCCAGTGCCAGGGTCGTAGGCATTGTAGAGTTCTGTTCGATCGATGATGAAGACAGCCCGTTGCTCCCAACCGGCGTCGTTTGTTTGGTCACTGTCGCTGTCGAGATCCAATCCCATTCGACCACCGACCTGGATCAGCCCGGTCGCTGCATCTTCACGTGCTTCGAAGTAAGCGGCGGTCCCGTAGATGATAAATGTGTTACTAACCGTGGTCGTATTGTTCATGATCTTCGACAAAAGTTGATGGTGTTCGACCGTTGTGGCTTCCTGCCCACCAGCATTTGAAATGTGGTAAGGTCTATTGCCTACCTCGAGCCAGTTTCTGTTGGTAGCCGGATCAATACCTCCAGTGTATGTACTTCCTTCTCCAGCCATGTTTGTACGTGCCAAACTCATATCGGAAGTCCGATCAAGTGCTAATCGCCGCAGCAATGTGTCATCCAGACCGTTGTCGTCACCGTTCGCTCTTGGTGTCCGGTGACTCAAGGACCGGAATGGGCGGCTGTTGGGCGTCCCAGGAATCCAGAAGTTTCCATTATACTCATCCCCGCTCAACGGACTTAAAGGCGTGGGGTCAACCAAAGACTCCACATTGCCATCTCGTTCATTGATAAACTCAAACCAGCGATCCCGGATGCCGCCACCGATGATCGAGTCTCCTTCATCCGGTCCAAGCGGTGCAGTGAATGGACCGTCTTCATCTCCGAAGACGCCGGCGAGGGTTGAATCAGCTGTCGGCAGAACATTCATCAGCTCCGCGTCATCAAGCAGTCCGGCGTAGACTTCACGATGTCGAATTGTGTTGGGATTGAGTTTCCCCGGAAGTCGCTTGATCGAGATGTAGTTGCCGAGCATTCGATTGACACGGGACGGGACTTCCACGAATTGCAGCAATCGATACCAGCGGTTGTCATCTATCGTCCCCGGACCTGCCGCCAGAGGTGTTAGATCCGGCCACAGGAACAGGGCCGCGGCGTTGGCCGCATTGAGATACGGAGGTGTTGACACCGTTGTCTCGAGTTGCTGCTGTGCCGGAAGTTTGGAAGACTTCAGTTTTTGAGTCGTTAAATTTGGAGGAAAAACGGGTAGGTTCCACAATTCACCGACCGACGCAAAATCCCGGTCAAAGTGAGGCTGCCAAACAGTATTTCCACCGGGTGGAGCGTTTTCGTTGCTGCCCACGCTATCATCAGGCGTCACTGTCGTATCGCCCTTTAGTGAATTCGAGCGAAACGCGCCGGTTGATGTCGTCAACAGGGAATGCGGTAATCTGAAGTCCACCAGCGGCTCGCCACGTTCGATACTCCGCAGACGCCTGATCTTGTCGCCGGCGGCAGCATCATCACGAATCAGATCAGCAGTGTCCGGTGTGGCGATGTTGAAGTTGGTTAGAGTGACTCGAATTCGATCAATTTCGATCCATGGATTGAAGATCTCGCTGGAAATAGAAGGCAAGTCTGGATTCATCCGCCGCTCGAGCACAAGATCAAACCCAGGATCAGCACTCGTACTAAATGTCGCTGGCTGTGCCAGGGTTTGCATCGTTCCGCCAAGTGGTCCATTGGCGTCGTGTCCTTCGTAGGCTGGTACAGCACTCAGGAATGGTGTTGCGCCCTGATAAAAGCCACTGGTGGCGACATGAGCGATCAAATCTAAATCACATCGCGCGTTGTACGCTGGATCGGTGTTGGGAGTGGAGGTATTTGGCATCGTGCCCGTTGCGCTATTCGGCGCGATGAGTTCGTAAGTGTTGTCGAAGGCGCCTGTGTAAGTATTGGTCATCGCGTCGAAGGTGCCGACGTCAACGAACAGATCAGAGCTTGTCAAAGGAAACCCGGCACGGCCCACAGCATTTGTTGCAGAGACGGTGAAACGGCCTCCTCCGTCAATCTGATTTCGTCCCAGAGTGTCCGTCGCGAAGGCGATAAACGTTGGAGGCGTGTTGACAGATTCGCGCGGAGACTGAATCAAGCCTCCTCCACCTACAGTGGACCGGTCCTGCCGGACGACCCGCCAGACAGTATTTGCTACCGTTTCTCCACTGGCGAGCCCTGAACCCAAATTGACTCGTGTCGGGAGGACGTTTTGCAATTCGAAGAACAGAAAATCATTATTCTCGGCGGCATTTCCAGCGTGAGAATCGTCGAAATGCGTTGCGGCGTGATCACCCGGAAGGTGTTCCGATCGGACGCCAAGGACTTCGCTGAATGCCAGCGGCTGAGCTTCGACACCGTAGACCACACCTCGATTGCCTGTGTCGTCCGGATACATGCCCTCCTTTGTCAGGGTCTGGCCAGCGGGAAGGGTGGGACTTTCTACCGATGCGGGATCATTCGCCGCTGAAAACGTGAAAGAATCATCATCCAGATTCCAGCCATTGCCGAGGTCTTTGTCGAATTCAAACTTAGTGACCACATTGTCAGCATCCATCGCATCGACGAGATTAACCGCAAATTGAGCCATCTGTCGAACGCGGTCTTCATCGTACAGAACTGCGGGCGCTGTCCGATCATTGTTACTCTGCGTGTAATCTTTGATTTGAGTTCCGTTCCACTCCGCCCCACCGATGGTGTAGAGCATGACATAAATGTCCCGAGCGAGTAACTGCCGATCACGGCGAGCCCAGAACTCACGATCAGCGCCCGTGCGTGGCGGAAAGACAGGGAGCGGTGATCCCACGACGACAGTCGGAACAGTCGTCAGGGTTTGACTCAGTACGCCGCTGGCATCGGTTTCAGACCCCAGCGGATGTTCCGTCAGCTGGCGGAAGCGCAATCCGGTGCGTTTCATGTAGTTTAGAAATTCAGGAGTTCCTTCCAGCGGAGTCTGCACAGTGCGGTTAACGTCGAGAATATGATTCACACTGAGCGGGAGTTGCCCCTGAACGCCACGTCCCTCGACAGCTTCTGCGAACAGCAGGCGTCGTGTCTGTGGACGGAATGGATCGGCCGCCGTAAACGGAACAATCTTGCCGCCAACAGGCCCAAACGCTGGTGGAAACTCAAAGTACTGATCATTGTCGCTGTCGGCCGACCATTCCCAGGGCCGCATGTTCAAATCGTGGCGAATGGAATAATGCCGAAACGAATTGGAAAGTGTCGTGAACAACGAACTTCGGGCGGAATTGTCGGCAAACGTGACAGGTGCCAACTGCTCCAGTCGATTGCTCAGGCCTTCCGCACTGTCTTGATCCGTCTTTGTCAGATGGTTGCTGACCATGTCGCCCACACCGTAGAGCTGATCATCAGGCCGGACGGCGTGGTCGAAATCCATAATCGTTTCATATGGATCTTCGAAATTTGCATTGTACGCGGGATTCCCCGCGTTGGTGAATGCGATCAGGTTGTCACCCGTGATGGTTGGGTTACCAATTGTTCCGTCCTGCCCGCCGAGATATTTGGATGAGTCAAAAACTCCTGTGTTGTTTCCCACAAGCGAATAATCGAGGTACCGCGCCCAGCGATCCGGAAGCGTTCCCACGAGGGGAGACATGTTCGGAACGCGCGGATCTCCAATGGAAGTCCGTCGTCCGCGACCCGCATAGTCGATCGGATGTACAAAACCACGAATCCGGCCTGTCAATGGACTGGCGATGCCCTCCAGCGTGTCCTGGTTGTCGTCAAACCCATCAAGCCCGCCAAAATTGAAAGCCACATTCGATGTCGAATTGGCCAGGTTTCCAGACCGGCCTGGCCGCGGCAACGATGTGACGCTTCTTCCTCCTCCGCCAAACCGGTGATACCACAATGCGCTGGCATCGCCCCAGCGACCGTCATGAGCTATTGCCGTGGCTGCGTTCGTTCCTTCAATTCGCCCACCCATCAGCCACATCCATTCCATGTTCGCCTGTTCGAGCGAGTTCGATGGAGTTGCCGCATACCACGCAGCGAATTCAGGATTCGTCGCCAATATTCCGTCCGCCGGTGCCAAAGCATACAGCGGATTAATTTCGTGAGGGCCCAGTCCCTGATTGGATTGCGACGTGTGTACGTTGCCGAGCAAGTTGGCACCACCGACATAACCGGGGACAGTTCCGGTGCGCGGCAATCCAGCAAGATTGCCGTGACTGTTCAGATCAATCAGGGCGTCGAGATCTTCAATCGTGAACGAATGCATCACGATGTACTTCACGCCCGCCGCAGTTTCCTGCAGTGGATAATGCAGGTCCAGCCAGATGCCTTCGCGGATGCCATCACCATCATTGTCAGAATCCAGTTCAAACGTCGCTGGCAACGCAGGGGTCAAAACAGTCGCAGGCTTCGCAGCAGATGCTGCTCCGTGCCCGGTCCAGACGCCCAGTCGTCCATATTCCGCACTGTTGCGGAAATTGGGGTTACCTTCACCAGGGCGAAGTGGGAACGCTCCGCTGGAATTCGGAAGCGCCGCGATCGCCGCGGCATGCAACGGATTTGTTGCGTCCAGAAAACGGAGGACCGGCGTGTTCGCTGAATCAAAGCCCGCCACATGGCGTGCATTTGGTCGAAATGATCGGACCGAATACTGCGGATGGGCGACTTCGTTGTACCAGTCGGGATCGGTGGGCACGTCAATGCCGTTAAATCCCTGAGATCGCGTGCTCTTCAGGTACTGCGGACGGAAGAATGACGGAATGATCATACGAACGCGTTCATAACGTGGAACTGCGGTCGGTCCGTTGTCACGAATCGACCAGCCTTTGTAAGCTAAAAACAAAGTGTTGATGTCCGGGTACGTATAATCCACGTCAGGCTCCGGCATGGCGTCCGCACCCTGATAGTCTCGACGATTGCCAACTACGCCCTCAACAGATGGTCCAAACGTCGTCCCAAATGTTGGCCCCCAGGAATCTTGTCCCCAAGCAACCAACGCATCGACATAATTCAATCGATTCGTAAGTGCGTCCGATCCCGGCGGCGCATCTGGAACTCCGTTGTAGTCATTATCGACCATTGGCAGGCCGGTTGGAGACCCTGCTGGTGGTCCTTCGTAAGCCACATGAAACCCGGATCCGGTATGCGGAGCAACGTCGGGGCCAATGGCATTGCTGACGAAAGAATAGCGCCGTGTCGGACTCCACAAAATACTGGTTTTTTGCTGGTTGGACGGGCCCACAAGCATTTGCTCCAGCGCCCATGGAAACGGATCGTCTGATTCTTCGACCTGTGTCTTGGCACCTTCGCTGAAGTATTCCGCCGCAGCTCTTTCCTGCGAAGCGAATGTAAACATCAACATGCCAGTAAAGGCCAATAGCCCGAGCAACGCGATCACGATGATCAAAGTTGATCCCGCTCGATTGTTGTTAAGATTTACGATTTGAGTTTTCGTTTTCATGATTGTCAGCTCCCGTTTGACCGAACCTGGCCCGCTCGGCACGGAGCGTTTTGAAAATTGAATTCGCATTTATCTTGACTCGTCAGTCAATGGCAGGATGAGTGTCAGCTGTTTTGGTGTTTCAGAATTCGGCTCAATAAAACTGATTGTGAGTCGAACCGACTTTAATGGCTGATAATTCTGAAAGCCTTCCCATAACAGGTCGTTGTCGAGAAATCGAAGTCCAGGCGATTGCCACGGTGGTACACCGACACCTGAGGTGCCGGTTGGTGGGCTAGTGCTACCGTTCGTGACCCCTACACACCGGTAAGCAATATGAACGCTTTCCGCCGGAATATCTGCCTTGTCGGTAATCCAATTGAAGATACCGTCCGGCGGGAGAGGTGGTGCCACCTGCGGAGCGTCCCAACCTGGGGTAAGGTTATTGGCAAAGACAACATCGTCTTTTTGATACGACGTTCCCGACGTCCAATAGCCTCTGTTTGTTCCAACTCTTGGAAGCGAAGCATAAGGATCGAACTCGGAACTCGGAGGCGGCATGCTTGGAGAAGAAGGCCCCGGAGGCGTATCGATCTGCCGAGGCGGGTAGTACTTCAGAGGAGTATATGGTGCTTGTGATTCTGAGATGTCATTTAGTGAGTTGCCATTTGCGTCTCGCGAAATTTGTGGATGCCATGTGTCAAACACATGCGGCACGCCAGCCAATACGCCAGGAATTTGCAGAGGGCCATACGTAATCGCATTGGCAATCGAATCATATTGCATGTTTCGGACTATATGATAATCGCCAGCGAGCGTCCGCACAGTTCCACCACCATCGACGTATGGCCGAACTGCTGAGTGGCCGGGCACGACCCAGCGTTCGAGCTTTGAATCCCACAATTCGATTTTGAATTCGCGAACATTTGACATCAGCACGTCTTCAACACGTCGCGGACCACCCCGTTCAATCGGTCCTTGAAATACCGTGACCAGGTTCGCCGTTGAATTGATTGAGACTGTCTGAGTGACATCTAAAGGGTTACCATTCGCGATTGCAACCGATGGTGCAATGGGCCAATTGAAGTCAGCGTATGAAGTTTCCGCCTGCAAGTAGCGGCCCATAAACAATGCACTGGCTGCAGTACCTTCATGTTCTCGTGAAAGGTCCGTCAGCGGATTGAACCCAAATCGAAATCGAGGCATGCCCAATGCCATGGGCGAAGGCCGATCGTTCGCCAAAGCATCGATGCCGACGAATAACACGCCGCTGGGAATAGTGTCTGTGCCGTTGCGGAGATTGGCCCAATTTGACGGTACAGCAGAGAAATCGAAATACTGCCAAAAATTATCCTCCGCGACAGTCGGTGCCGCTGCACGGTGAAAAGTGCCACCCGCGACATTTGTCAGAAAAAACGGGTTACCTCGTGAACTCTTAGGCTGTGTTTCCAAGTCGGATCCAGCCACTGGCAGCGGTTCACGAATAAGCATTATGCGGCGGATCAGATTGCCTCCGCGAAGGAATAGTGAAATCTCAGCGGCATCGGAACTGGACGTCCCGTTGGGACTTAACTCGCCGTCATCAGCCTCAGGCTGGTTGGGACTGAATGGTAAAGACGGGTTCGAGCCATCGACCGTTCCGTAGATATTATCGAATAGAGAAGCAGCGGCTCCGTAATAAGGCGAGCTATCAGGGTTCGTTTGTGTCATCCGAGCATCGACGGTGAACTGGATCATGTCATCCAGACCGCTGGTCGTGTTATTGCATGAGATGTAGACATACCCTGTTCTCGCCGAGAATGGTACTTTCGTCAGTGTCGGATCTTCGTTGGGTAAGAACGGAAATGAATTTCGAAATGACCGCTTGGCGAAATCCGATCGCAGGATTGTTGTTAACTGCCGTGATCGCTGATCGCTTTCGGCGATGATTCGCTGCTTCGTAGCGCTACCTGTTGCCATCTGAAAGATCGTGACGAACATTGACATCATCAACATCACCAGCGCAACGGCCACGAGCATTTCGACGAGCGTGAAACCGCTATGGTCAGGGCGATGTTTAAGTCGGTGATGTTTGACAGATGTACACATGGCGATTGCCTTAAGTCCGGTTTCAATGTCAAAGTTGACAGCTTGCGATTGTCCCCTCTCCCCCGCTTTCGATTTTCCATCTTTACAAGTTTTCCTCGGGGGGAGAGGGTTAGGGTGAGGGGGAATTCACATTTTTTCCTCAGCTTCATTTCACTCCACATCAACCCCCCTCATCCGGCCTGTCGGCCACCTTCTCCCCCCAAGCTCGGGGGGAGAAGGGACACGGCGTTTACATCTGCATGGAGCCCATTGGATAGACATCAATCACACTGGCCGGAAACATCGCGTAGCCAAAATCTAGCACGCCATCGCCATTGCCAGGAGATGCAAATGCCTCTGGGATTGGTATTCGATTATTTGGATTCATGGGATCTGGCTTCGAGGGACTCAAAATGTTGCCTGCACCGTCATATTGTCCCGGGTCTAATTGTCCGTTCAGCAACAGCGATACCCCGGATGAACTAAATTGGCTGAACTGATCTTCCCCTGCGGCATCAACGATAGTGTCTTCAGTGAATACCACGGCATCGTAGTTAGGATATGCCCAGCCGATGTTTCCAACCGGCCTCTCTCGATAGTCCTGAATGCGGTACCAACGCGCATTTTGTGCATCAAAGATAAAACCGCCCTTGCGAAACTTAGGTGTGATTCCGTCGGCAGGATAAACAATCCCCACAGCTGTCGAGTTTTTCACAAACGTCGCTAGAAACAAGCGTTCGTTCAAGGCATCTGCTCCGTCGCTGTACCGCACAACGACATCAACGTTTCGCACAAATCCATCGCTGCGGCGACGGACAGTCAATAGCCAGTTGAAGTCGTTGATTTTTCGCGATTGCAGGATGACACGGCCAACGGCACCTCTAAATTCCGCGGGCAGAGGCCTGATGTCTTTCGGTAGGTTCGGCTCATCATTCATGTTGTAGTCATGATCAGCGGTACCGTCCCCGTCAATGTCTTCAGACCAGTACGCGGTGTTTGAAGTCGTATCAATATGAGTCAAAGGAAACGTCTGGCTGCGAAGTCCGTCCAGAGAATACACAACGATGCGATAGAGTTCCGGGTCAGGAATCAGATACTCAAGCGGTGCTGTGCCTGGAAAACTGGACATCAACAGCTGTGATGTCGCGGTGTCGCGGAGATCGAGATCCGTGGGCAAAGTGACTCCTATAACTGAGCCAGCAGCTGTGACGACAGACATCGCTGTTGTGTCAATATCCAATGACCATCCGTCGCCCTGATTAGTTTTGTCCAAACCCATCAGTCGCAAAGCGGATAAATGCGACGGTGTCGGTGGAGTTGGCGGGAATGTGATTGAGGGTTGCGCCGCTTCCGGAATGTAACCATCAAGCGTGCCGAGCCCACCTCCCCAACGTGGCAAAAAGCCGGGAAACGTTCCGTCGTTTCCGAATGCGGAATAGAGAGGATTTCCATCCGCGTACATCGTATAAAATCCAAACGGATCAACAACATAGTTACGCTGTGTAACGGGTACAAAATGTTCCTGCAGATTACCGTCGCCATCAGGATCAAGAACAAGATTGGGTTCTGCTTGCAGTAGGGCTTCGACGTTGTATTTCAGAATCGCACCGTGTGTCAGACGGTTGGCCTGAATGGATCGCAGCGTCGACATCGGAAACAGGACGGCGACGGCGGAAATACCGATGCTCATGATCATCAACGACATCAGCACTTCCGTGAGTGTGACGCCGGTGCGAAGGTTGGAGCTTTCAGCGGAGTTGGAAATTGAGCGTTGCATCACTTGGCTACCTTTCCGATTTCGGCAAAGTAGTACGGATCATCCGCCAGTCCGTCTGCCTCGTTGTAGGTGCTATTGTTATTGATATCGAACGGGTCCGCCGAGTCGCCAGTTGAAAGCGAGGCGGCATTCAAATACGAGTTAACCTGATGCACAGAGACTGCACCAGTCTGCGTAAAGATGGTCACAATTCTGCGGTCTTTCGGGATATAGTTCTTATCGCCACCAACCCACGAAGTTGAGGGGATTTCATCCATCGGGACGAATGGTGCTGCTATGGAATGATAGGGTGGTGCCAGAGGACCGCCCCCATTCGCCGCCCATGCCGCTTCAAATCGCTCTTTCAGATAAAGCGTATCTTCAGCATCGGCCACATAGAGATGGATGACTCCAGCACCTGCCGCTCCACCGATGATGTTTCCGCGAGCTGAAAAAATGATATCCATGTAGCCGGAGTACTGTGCTCCAGCGGCAGGAGAGAGTTGCCAGCCAGCAGGAATCTTCGAGCCATCGAGATCTATGACGACCGACTCGGGCAGAATTGACGGATTCTGCGGAAGCAATCTCGGTGGAAGTTCAATCTCGTAACTAAGTTCGCCATGTGCGATTTGCTGTCCAGCCTCCCCGCTGTCCGCATATGGGATTGTCAGCAGCAGAAACTGATCAGCCGTTGGAGCCACAGTAATATCAATCAGCCCGGTGTTGATTGGATACCAGTTCCCGGTTGGACCCTTTGGAATGCGAATTCGCAAACCATCCACCAGCCAGCCGCGTCTCTTAAGATTCCACCAGCCAGGATTCTGCTTGCCGTGAACAATAAACACATCAGGCTCGTTGCGATATTGGCTTGATCCGCCTGGAAATTCCAAGTTGTTGTCCAAAAAGTCCCCATCACCATTGATGTCAACTCGCTCAAGGCTGACCACAGCAGAATTCTCAGGTGAACTCCATGTGCCACCAGGTGCGATGTAGGCCATGGTGGTCACGGCACGTGAATTTTCAGGTGAAACGAAGAACCGGACACCTCGAGGTTCTTTAGCGTAGATTGCTCGATCGCGAGCACCGGCCAAGAACGACTGAATCTGTCGACCTGCACCACGCACCCGATCACTGTCGTTCGAAAATTTGACGGTCAATGCCGTCATGGTCAGCAGGACGACAATTATCGTGATGACAATCAATAGCTCGACGAGCGTAAAAGCAGAACGCGTTCGGTTGAGATCTATCGTTCGACAACGCGAGTTCAACATAGATGAGCTTTGATGTATTGGTATCATCGCTTTCCTCCTACTCGGCGGTTGCGATTACTCAGGTTGTCGAAGAGTTGATCTACGACCGCAGCTGAAGGTTGCTGATTGCCTGCGACGGCAGTCGTCCCCGCATACTGCGCTAGATTTCCGAAAACACCGGTTGCCGCGTTAAATTCATTCGGCTCCCGAAGTCCCAGTGCTTCATCAGGCCCTGCCGAAACGATGAGTGGCACGTGATAGGTATCGATCGTGTGATAAAAGGTCTCGTTAATGACCTGGGTGAGATCGATGCTCAGATTTTTGTAGTTTGGATCTTCGATAAACGAGTACAAAAGGCCAACAGGATCATCCGGATCGACCAGCAACATGTCTCGCTGTTGTGCAATCCCACCTATGGCAATCGGCGTTGGTGGCAGTCCACGCATCAACAGTGATGCATGAAGTCTTTCCCACGGAAGTATCTCACGCAAGCCATCAGCTTCAGAACCATCAGGAACCAAATCCACTTCCGTATTGTCATTAATCGTCGCAAAATCTGGTACGAACGGATTCGGAGCAGTCGGGTCCACTAACCTTGTTGGCCAACGGTAATATCGCAACGGCTGGTTCCACGCATCGACAAACTCCGGCAATCCATCGTTGTCGAGATCCGCGATCTCAACCTGACTGAACTGGTCGGCGTCCACTGAAGAGGATCCAAAGTTACCCGCTGCAACCAGCATGTAATAAAGAAGTTCGGAACTTTCGGTGGACCCATTGCTGTAATTCTGATGACCAGTAAAACTGAGGTTTGTCGCAGTGCCCCCGATCGTTACAGAACAGGAAGTGCCTGCCCAACGAGCTTCGACAAGTGCGGAAATGTCGGTCGAACTGGGTTCGAAACCAGGAGTTGGTGTCGGCGATGCCTGATCTGCGGCAATGAGGTAAGCACGAGCATTAGGATATGCAACTCGACTCTCAATACTGTCTGGCAAGCCATTCCCGTTCGCGTCGTCCGATGGCACGATGATGAGTTCCACCATTCGCTGTGGAAACTCAAACCGAAACCCCGATTTGCGTGCAAGAATCACGATTGATTGTGGAGCGTCTTCAGGATGTACTCGGTAATAGTCAAAACGCCCATCAACTGTCGATAAGATACCCACAGTTGCAGTCACGTACGCATTTTTACGACTGCCCTTGAAGGCTCTGTCGAATGCTTCAATCCGCTGCTCCAGAAGTCGATTAATCTTATGGATTGTCGCTGTAGTCGCTTCTTTCTTTGCCGTTTCAGTAATTCCATTCAACACATAGAACGACATACTCATCAGCACCGCAATGATCGAAATCACGATCATCAGTTCCAACAGTGTGAAACCGTGTCGGGATGATTCAGATTGGCTGATGTGTTTTTGCATGGCAGTAATTCACTTGATCAGACGTCGCAACTTTCGAAAACATGCTGACGCTATTCTCAGTCACCAAGTGTTGATCCTTGTTTGAAATTGGTCACGTTGTCAACTTCCAAAGGTCGCCCGTTGAGCGATTCTGCGTTAGCGTATGTCATTTTCAAACCGGCGTACGGGAGAAAACCAAGATCATTATCGAAGCCCGCTGCGATCAGTTGGTGGCTATCCTTATTCCATGCCGTGCGTCCATCTGCTTGCACATAGATGCTAACGCCTGAAAAGTAGCCTTGCCCGTTATTTGAAGAAGCAAAATGAATCGGGGCGTTCTGGTCACCCAGCGTTGGGTAGTATTCCGGCATCCCGTCCCCGTCGAGATCTTTCAGCCGGTTAACATCGAACGTGTACCACGGGCCCTGCCGATTCGAACCAGTCATCGAGCAGGGATTATTAGGGTTTTTTGAAAATCCAATATGCGATGCTTGTCCATTGGCCTCTGTCGGACTCACGGCACCATCACCGTCCGTGTCACGCGTCAACGCTCCCCCGAGGAAGAACACAAGACATTCACTACCCGTTAGGATGATTGTGCCGTTGCCACTCGAATCTCCAGTTATGGCGCCGTCAGCATTGAAATCAATTGCGAGTCCAAAATCAAAAGTCGGCCAAATCCGGCGAATCCGTGTCATTGAGATCGGATTCCATGGGTTTGTGGACGATGGGTTTTCGTTCAACACAATTTCACTCCACGGTTCGACGCCCATATCGCTGGTAAACGTCGCGATCGCTGTATCAATCTTTGCAAACTCTGCCGCCTGCTCACTCACGGCCGCACGTCGACGAACTCCTGCAAGTGCTGGTAGAATTAACGCCATCAGGATCCCAATGATCACAATCACAACCATCAACTCAATCAGCGTGAAGCCGAGGCGATGGGTGTTGTGAAGAGTTTTGCTGGCGGTTTTATGGTTGAGTTGCATGGGATTGACTCAGCAAGTTGACAGTGTTCAGTTGGCAGTGGATAGGAAACACAAGGGAGGTTAGGACAGGTTGAAAAGGAATCGCAGGTGTACCGGAGGGCTGACACCCTCCGCTCGCCGTGTGCCGGAGGGCTGACGCCCACTGGCATTGGCTTCCACATAGTAGACCTCACTCTCCGAGTGAGGCAGGACGCACAACGCGGCTCTTAGCATTCGTCACTCGGAGAGTGACGGCTACTTTAATCACAAAGTACCGGAGGGCTGACGCCCTCCGCTCGCCGCAGTTTGAAATCAGCAATCAGCAATCAAAAATCAGCAATTAACTACGACAGGTCGTTCAACAGTTTAATCAGCGGCATGAACAACGCAATAACAATGAAACCGACGATCAAACCCAACACAACGACCATGATTGGTTCCAGCAAACTCACAAGACTTTCAACTCGCACTTCGACCTCTTCATCATAAACGTCGGCTACCTTGTAGAGCATGTCATCCAAGGCTCCCGTTTCTTCTCCGACGTCTACCATGTTGACTACCATGTCGTCGACGATCTTTGATTCTCGCAATGGCACTGCGATGGTTTCCCCTTCGCGAATGGCCGTGTAAATATTGTCAAAGGCTCGCACGAACACACTGTTGCCTGCCGTGTCGCGTGAAATTAAAAGTCCTTCCAGAATCGGTACCCCGGACGCGATCAGTGTTCCCAAAGTTCGTGTAACTCGCGCGATAGTTCCGATATGTAAAATCTTGCCGATCAGCGGGATGCGTAACGAGAGCCAGTCGACCACGTACGCTCCCGTCTTATTCTTCTTCACGATCTTAATAAATATCACAAAGGCTATGGGCCCTATAAACAGCATGTACCAGTAGCTCATCATCCAGTCGGAACAGGCAATCAAGAGCATGGTCGGTGGAGGCAATTCGACTCCGAAACCAATGAAGATTTCTTTGAACTTCGGAATGATGAAAATCATGATGAATGACACGATTGTCACGGCCACGGTAATGACCGCTCCCGGATAAATCATGGCTCCCACGATCTTGCGTTTGAGCGACTGAGACTTTTCTTTAAACTCAGCCAATCGCTGCAGAATCACTTCCAGAGCACCGCCGGCTTCCCCGGCTTTCACCATGTTGACGTACAAATTGTCGAAGGCTTTGGGCTGTTTGCTCATCGCTTCCGACAGCGTGTTACCGCCTTCGATGTCTTCGATCACATCCATGAGAGCATTTTTTAATGCTCCCGGTTTGTTTTGCCCTTCCAGAATTCGCAAACTGCGGAGTACCGGAAGTCCGGCGTCCTGCAGCGTTGAAAGCTGTCGAGTAAAAGTACAGAGCAGCTTTGGCTTAACGCCACCGATGGTGAACGTCTTGCCTTTTTTGGCCCCCTTGCCAGTTGCCCCTTTGGCTCCCTTTTTTGTTTCTTTTTTCTTCCGCTCTTTTTCGCGGATCTTCGTAACGTAGAAGCCCTTTTCCCGAATCATTGTCTGGGCTTCGGCTTCCGAAGGGGCCTCAATGGTGTCCTTCACCTCTAGCCCCGAGCTGTCCATTGCTTCATATGCAAAGGTTGGCATGCCGTTTTCTCCAGAAAGTTTCGGTGGCGACTGAATTTACGTTTTCAGTCAAAATTGACCGGGCCGAAACCTGGATGCGTTGATTCGGGCTATAGCCCTTTCCGCAACTCACCAAGTGTTCAGCCGCAAAGTTTGTGCCGTTGAGTATTTAAGACTCGCAGACGTTGTTAATTGTTTAGTTTACAAAGTCTTCTGCAAAGGTCACGATCAGTTTTGTGATTCAGTGCAGCGTTTTGCTGTAGCAAAATGATACATCATTTCAAGACACATCTTCAATCACAGTTTCTCTAACAACTTCGTCAATTGTGGTGGCGCCGTCGAAAATTAACTTCAGTCCCGATTCACGAAGCGTGATCATGCCCTGCTGACGAGCGATGTCCCGCAGGTCGTCGCCAGAGGCTTCGGCCGCGATGGCGTCACGGAGCTCATCGGACATGATCATGAGTTCGTAAATCCCGACTCGGCCCTTGTAGCCGGAGTTATTGCATCTGGCACAGCCTTTGCCGTAATAGAACTTGTACTTACGAGCCGTCTTCAGTGGTAACTGCAGTTCCATCAACAGTTCATCTGACGGTACGAACTGGGTGCGGCATTCGCTGCAGATGCGGCGTACCAGTCGTTGAGCCAGAATGGCTTCGACTGTGGCCGTGATCAAAAACGCAGGAACTCCCATGTCGCGAAGTCGTGTAATGGCCGATGGTGCGTCGTTGGTGTGCAGCGTGCTGAATACCAGGTGTCCGGTCAGTGAACTCTGGACGGCGATTTCTGCGGTCTCGTAGTCGCGAATTTCCCCGACAAGAATTTTATCCGGGTCATGTCGCAAAACGGCTCGCAGAACATTGGCAAAGGTCACGCCAAGATCCGGATTGACGGGAATCTGAATGATGCCTTCGATATCGTATTCGATCGGGTCTTCGCTGGTGATGATCTTTGTTTCGGTGCTGTTCAGTTCGTTCAGAGCCGAATACAGTGTGGTTGTCTTTCCACTTCCCGTCGGGCCCGTGACCAGCACAATGCCGTTTGGCCGCTTGAGAATCTGACGGAAACTGGCAAGCAGCACCGCGTCCATCCCGATCTTGTTCAGGTCCAGCGCCACGACGGTTCTGTCGAGGATTCGCATCACCACTGATTCGCCGAACAGCGTGGGCAATACGCTGACTCGCAAGTCCACACTGTTGCCGCCGACGTTCAGTTCGATACGTCCGTCCTGCGGCAGGCGGCGTTCAGCGATGTCCAGGTTGGACATTACCTTAATACGACTGACGATGGCGTTCGCAAGATGTCGAGGTGGCGGAACCATTTCGTAAAGTACGCCGTCCGCTTTGACTCGAATCTTGAATTCGTCTTCGAACGGTTCAAAATGAATGTCGCTGGCCTGATCGCGAATGGCCAGCAGCATCACCATATTCAGCAGCTTTTTGATAGGCTGCGAATCTGACATTTCTGAGTCGGATGCAAGGTCATAGCCGTGAACACTTCTTTCGTGGTCTTCGTCCGTGGACAACTCTTCGAGGACGCTTTCGATGCTTTCTTCGCGGTCAGCGTAGTAGCGCGCGATGGCGGCTTCAACGTCAGGACCGGAGGACACGGCACCTCGAATTTCGTACCCCAGAAAGTTCCGCAGGTCATCCAGAGCCGCGACATTTTGCGGGTCGGCCATGGCGACGGTCAGGACGTTGTTTTTCAACGAAACCGGCATGATGCGATAGATTTCGGCCATCGTCTGGGGGACCAGTTCCAGCACGGCCGACTGGATGTTGGTTTCTTCCAGATTGACGATGGGCATGCCCCATTGTTCTGCCAGAGCTTCAGTCACTTGAGCCTGAGTGACAAGGCCCATACGTACCGCGATCTGCCCGAGAACAGTTCCGGGGCTCTGCTTCTGGTCTTCCAGCATGTCCCAGAGCTGATCGTCGTTGATGTAGCCCAAATCGATAAGGATTTGTCCAATTTTACGTTGTGCCATAAGTAAGTTTTCAGTTGGCTGTTTTCAGTGTTCAGTGCTGGATTGGAATTTGAGGTTGGCATCCGACCGAAAGCGGCTGTCGCTATGGACGGCAGAAAGAAGGTTCTTGTTCTGATGCTGCATTGTTCACTTCCTCCGTGCTCTCAGTGTCCTCCGTGGTTACAAAACGAATCGCAGTTTTCATCACGGAGAACACAGAGTTCACGGAGTAAGCAGAGGGAAGGTGGTAATCGCTTGGTTTTTCTGCTGTATCCGATGGCTCGCCGTAAAACGAATTGCGAAAAATTTGTTCATGTTGCTGACATGACAGGCTGGAATCTTGTCCTACGGAAACCTCAAACCCGCAATCGCCTATTCATCATCATCGTCTTCCTCTTCACTATCATCGAAGACGCCGCGTTTGGCGCGTTCGATACGGGCGCGAAGTTCGCCTGGATTGTTCGATTTGTACATCACGTCTTTTTCTTCGCAGATGCCGTTCTTCCACAGATTGAACAGCGAATCGTCCAGCAAAATCATGCCGAACTTGCGACCCGTCTGAATCGAACTGTTGATGCGAAACGTCTTGCCTTCACGAATCAGGTTCGCGATCGCCGGTGTGACGACAAGTTGTTCATATGCCGCCACCAGCCCTTTTGGCTTGCGTGGCAGCAGGGCCTGACTGAGAATCCCAATGATCGCGTTGGCCAACTGCGTGCGAATCTGTTCCTGTTGGTTTGTCGGGAACACGTCAATGATACGGTCGACAGTACCCTGAGCCCCGGTGGTATGCAGCGTACCGAACACCACGTGGCCCGTTTCGGCCGCTGTGATCGCCGCGGAAATCGTTTCAAGGTCTCGCATTTCCCCCACGAGAATCACGTCCGGGTCCATTCGCAGCGCTCGTCGCAGGGCTTCCGGGAAACTCGGCACGTCCACACCGATCTCGCGTTGATTGATAGTGGACTTCTGATGATCATGGTAGTATTCGATCGGGTCTTCCAGCGTGATGATATGGTGATCCATATTATGGTTCATCCAGTTGATCATCGATGCCAGACTGGTCGTTTTTCCAGAACCCGTGGGACCGGTAACGAGGAACAAACCGCGAGGACGCTGAATCAGATCCTTCACGACCGGTGGCAGTCCAAGTTGTTCGAACGTGAGGAATTCGTTGGGGACTCGGCGAAGCACCATCCCGATCATGCCGCGCTGTTTGAACACGGCGACGCGGAATCGGGCCTTATTGCCAAACGCAAAACCGAAGTCGGTCCCGCCACGTTCCTGAAGTTCCTGTTGATTACGTTCGGGCGTAATACTCTTCATCAGGTTGGTGGTATCTTCGGCTGTCAGCGTGCGAGTTTCCAAACGCACCATGTGGCCGCCTGAACGCACCACTGGCGGCTGCCCGACGGTGATGTGCAGGTCACTGACTTTTTCTTTCACCACTGTTTCCAGTAGTTTATCGATCTGAAAATTACGTCCGCCAGCAGGTTGGGACATGGAGAAACCTTGAAAGAGTTTTCAGTGGTCAGTGGTCGGTAGTCAGTAGTCAGTTTTCGTGTGTTCTTACTGAACACTGAAAACTGCCAACTGAAGACTTTCCTCAATGTCCGCCTTTGGATAATTTGTAAACTTCTGCCAGCGAGGTCATGCCGGAGTAGGCTTTGTCTTTCGCGTCTTCGACCAGTGTTCGCATTCCCAGCAGTCTGGCCTGGCGACGAATGTTTTGAGCAGGTTCGCTGTTGAATGCCATTTCGCGCAGGGTACTGTTCATCGTCATCAATTCAAAGACCGCCCGACGACCTTTGTATCCCGTATGTTTACAATTGTTGCAACCTTTGCCTTTGCACCATTGGCCTTCTTCCAGTTCGTCGGGAGTTATGTTGAATATGTCCACTTCTTCTGGCGACGGTTGATATGGCTCTTTACATTTTGGGCAGACAACTCGTACAAGTCGCTGAGCCATCACGGCCATCAGAGAACACGCCACAAGGAACGGCTGCACGCCCATGTCGATCAAACGCGTGATTGCACCCGGAGCATCGTTGGTGTGCAGCGTGCTGAATACCAAGTGTCCCGTGAGCGATGCCTGAATGGCCATTTCGCCAGTTTCTGTATCGCGAATTTCGCCTACAAGAATCGCGTTGGGGGCCTGTCGCAGCATCGCTTTAATAATACGGGCAAAGTCCAGACCGATGTTATGTCGGACTTCTACCTGATTGATACCGGGCAGGTAGTATTCCACTGGGTCTTCGGCCGTAATGATCTTGCGGTCTGGTCGGTTGAGTTCTCCCAGAGCACTATAAAGCGTCGTTGTTTTACCGGAACCCGTCGGACCCGTGACAAGGAAAATACCGTTTGGCCGACGAATAATATTCTGAAAGGTCCGATAGTTATCGTCGCTGAACCCTAAGCTGCGAATGCCGACCTTGATGTTATCGCGGTCCAGAATACGCATCACCACTGCCTGACCGTGGTTTGTCGGCAGAATGGAAACTCGCAGGTCAAATTCCTTATTTCCTGCCCGAGTTTTAATACGTCCGTCCTGTGGGCGGCGTTTTTCGGAAATGTCCATCTTGCCCATGATTTTGAAACGCGAAACCAAGGCACCCAGCAGTCGTTTGGGCGGACTGTCGCGTTCGAGCAGGACACCGTCGATGCGGTATCGAATGCGTACGCGGTCTTCGAAGGGCTCAATGTGAATATCGCTGGCTCGTTCTTTGACGGCTTCGGAAATGATGAGGTTGGCGAGTCGAATAATCGGCGCGCTGTCGTCTTCGTCGCCCTGCATGGCGGCGGCCGCTTCAACGGAGGTGAAGTCGATCTGAGTTTCGGTAAATTCCGAAATCATCGAGTCCACGGATTCCGTTTCCGATTGGCCGTAGTGGCGATTGATGGCCGCCTGGATCGCTTCCATCGGGGCCATCACAGGCCGAATTTCGCGATTTAGGACGAAACGAAGTTTGTCGATGACTTCAATATTGTTGGGATTGTGCATCGCGATGACGACAGATTCACCTTCAGATTCAATAGGAATCACGATATTTTCGCGGGCCATCGATTCTGTGACCAGTTCGATGACGGAGTTTGGAATTTGGCGGCCGTCGAGTTCGATGTATTCGTAGCCAAATTCTGCGGCCTGTGCCTGACCGAGATCTGCGGCGGAGATGTAGCCCAGTCGCACGAGCGCATCTTCGACGGGGAGGCCGAGATTTGCCGCCATATTGCGGGCTTCTTCGAGCTGTGATTCCCCAATTGTTCCATCATTTACGAACTGATTCAGCCAGTCATCCATTGAGAACTCCGAGGCGACAGCGTCGCGAATGTGTTGTAATCAGCCGATAGGCAGTACTTCGACTTTATCACGATTCTCTCATTTCTGAATAGCAAAACAAGAGTCAAGATGCCAGTAAGTAGCGATCCGTGGTGGTTTTATGTGGCCTCAGACGGCCAGACCGGGTCTGTTCGGAAGTCAGCGAGTGTTTGTGAGAGCCGAACGCGCTAGCGTCGGGTTGTTCGCTGGCAGAACAATGTTTGTGACATGGCCCGAGGCTAGCGCCGGCGGCTCAGGCAATCACGAGCATTTTCATTGGAATACTGGAGCCGGTCAGCGGAAAATGCACCATACCAGCGCAATCAACAGAATCAGTGCAGTCAGATACACCCACCGCGGCTGGGTCGAGGTTTGGCGGAACTCACGAGTTGGCAGTTCGCCGCAGCGAGGGCATTGGTGAGCGATCTCGAGCATTTCGCAACCGCAGTTTGAACACTCGATGGTGGGTTCTTCGTCCGCGAAGTCTTCGTCGTCTTTCAAGTCCGCATAGACGTCGTCGTCTTCGCCGTAGAAATCGTCGTCAGAATCGTCAAAACGCGGCATGGGTGTGACTTGAGTAGCGAAACTCGTCAAGAGTTTCGGCAATTGCTTAGCTGCTTAGCTGGCCGAAACTCTTGACGAGTTTCGCTACCGATCTGCCACATTCTACAGGCGACTAACGCTTTGATTCGGCAATGTGGGTGTCTCGAACGCCAGGCTCTATGATTGAGATTTGCAGTTGCGCCGATTCATCAGAGGTCAGAACCACTGTCGCGATATCGTCGGAACATTCAAAACAGTGAAATGCGGTGCCGAGTAGGGAGCAGTGTTTACTTTCGAAGTCCGGGGCAATCTTTTCGACACTCAGCCGATCCGCGTCATTGGTGGTTGCTGAGATCGCCAGTGTCCAGCTTCTGAAGTTATCCGCAAAAGGTTCCTTGGCGAGATCTTCGATTCGATCTTTCAAGGCCTCGTCGCTTCGAAGCAGCGTTTGAAGGTCGTGCGGCGTCGAGATCAGCGGCGCAAGAAACAGTGTCGCGGCACCTCGGCTTCCGCTGCGGCGTTCTTCCAAATTCAGAACATGTTCCGATGCCACAATCGGGCTGCCGCCGGAGCGTGCGAGGAAAGCGTCAATCCGCCGTTGAAAGTTTTCTGTCACGAGTTCCGGTGCTGCATGGGATGAAGTGTAGGTGTCGTTCGAGCACTGCAATTCGATAAAATGCGAGACTGCTTCATTCAGCCAAGGCGGGATCAGCGTGGCTGCATGGTTCAAGGAGCAAATTGCTGCGTGAGCGATTTCATGTGTCAGTAAGCCATGCACTTCAATAGCAGGCAGTTCGAAGATGTTCCGGTCGATGTACACAATGTCGCCGCAAAAATCGGATTCAGGGCAAAAGTCGCTCTCGCGAATGCATCCGAGAATTGGTGCCCGGCCAGCAGAATTATCACGACACTGATCGAGATCCGTGACAACGATTGAAAGCTTTTCATTGCGGTCGATGTCGCTTACCGGACCGATCCATGTTTCGACAATCGGAAGAGCTTTGAATTCTACGGCGGAGATAAGACGTTCCGACCAGACTTGCAGCAAATCAGAAGACGGGGCCTGTGGCAGGCTTTGATCCACGTACACTCGGACTCGCGGACCTTCAGCAATCGCCAGGCATTCTCCGGGTTTGTGAATCGTACCAGTGTTACTGAAGTGTGGCAGCAGGAACACTCGAGGCGACTGTTCAATTGCGGCTATTGAAGTCGGCGAGGACTGGTTCGCGTTCAGGAGTCCGGCGCTTGCTGAAAATGTGTCATTGGTTCGACGGTAGGCTGCGTTAGAAATGCTGGGGCGAAATGTGTTGTCGTCAGGCTGCAGTTCAAAAGCCGCCGTTTGTACAAAATGGGGGTCTCGGGCAGAATGCGTTCGAGACGCCAGGCTGCGAAGTGTTTCTGGCGTCTGGCGTCGAGCGATGCTTTCGGTCGTGAATCGAGCTACGGCGACAGACTTGTTGTTCGACGAACCGTCGTTGCTGGACGTGAGTCGAATTTGATGCCTGCCGCCTGTCATATCAAGGCTGCCGACGATAATTCGCGTGCCGCGCGGCAGATTGGTGAGCACCGCATTCACAGACGGTGATGGTGTTTCGGCGGCCAGTGGAAGTCGTGTCCGGGATTTGTTTTGGGTTGGTGATTCGTTGACCGCAACATCTGCGAGGCCGTGATGGCGGGGCGACTTTCCGGCGGAATGCACGGGCGCTTGAGGAAGTTGTAGAATCAGAGCTGCCGCCAGGAACATTGTTCCCAACAGATAGTCTCCGGTATGCCGCATCATGGAGCACCCCGCCGCTGACAGGCTGTCGCTTTCATCGTAACCCGAAGCGTGAGTTTTGAAGTCGCGCTGTTTCCCGTTTCATAACCCGAAACGTAAGTGAGGGATTGAGTTTTGGCGTTTCTTGCGACGTGCCAACAAATCCCTCGCTGACGCTTCGGGTTGTGATAGGAAGAAGCCAAGCAATTCCATCCCTCAATGACGTTTCGAGATGCGAGTACAAGTTTAATCGACCGCTTGCTGGCGGCAACCGGATTTGAGTCGACGTGACACAAATGATGGAAACTGTGGCTTCCGCCGCCATAGGCGAATATCGGCCGAATAATCAAAAAAATTGATTCAATCCATACAGATTGGTGCGGGGTTGCCTTGGAGACAGGCGAGCTCCCGCTATGGCTTGCCGTCGACTTTAATCAGACAAAAAGCCGGTCGGATGCAGAAATCGTAGAGACTGCCACCCAGAACAGCACCGAGAGTCGGGGCAATGATGTAAACATTCAACCAGCCGAGATCGCTGAGTCCCGGCCATGCGATAGCTCCCCAGCCAGCGAGGCTCGCAAACAAGCGAGGCCCGAAGTCGCGGGCGGGATTGAAGCAGGCTTGAGTCAACGGCGCGATGACTGAAATCAAAACGCTCACTGTGAGTCCAATGAAAATCGGTGCCATGTTACTCATCGGTACACCTGAGTTTCGCGGATCAGTCACTGCGAAAACGACGAACGCCAGAATCATGGTTCCCAGAACTTCCGCGACAAACGCGCGGCCTTGAGACATGCGTGACTTGAGTTTCGCATGATCGTCCGGCGAGTACGGTCCGTCACCATCACCCAGCGAACCGGGTGCCGGATAGTATTCACCATAACACATCGCCGTCATTTCGCTGCCTGGTTGGCCTCGCACAATTCCTTTTGAAGCTTCCTTGGCGGCGATATGCGGTTCGAACAAAATGAACAATGCCGCTGCGGCGACAAATGCGCCCGCTAGTTGAGCCCCGATGTAGGGTACGACACGTGCCTTTGGAAAATCTCGCCAGACCGCGAATGCGAGCGTGATTGCCGGATTGATGTGAGCACCGCTGACGGCACCAACCGCATAGATCGCCAGCATGATGGCAATCCCCCAGACAATGGCCACTTGCCACAGTCCACTCTGCGCGCCGGTCAGCACTGCGGAATGTACCACTCCGCAGCCAAAGAAGACCAGCAGAAATGTGCCGATGAATTCCGCCACGACAGTGCGTTGAAGTGATGGGCCAGCCATAGTTTTTCCTGATGTGACTTTCGAGATCAATTACCTTTTCACGGAGCGGCTTTATACTCTAAGTACCCCAGGATGTTTAGCGTGTCTGCGGACGGAAAGTGCGAGGGATTTGGTAGGTCCAGCCTGCCGGGCTGGACTTTCGCCGCAAGGCGAACCCAAGTGCGGACGTCCGCTCAACGTCGTCGCGTTGCCCTGTAATCAACGTGGGTTTGGTCGCGGGTTGCAGCAAGCTGCAAAGTCCTTTCCGGCAG
>Ga0209702_10003680_pt1 | contig 23710 bp, 26 predicted proteins | sample FRY01_FD_187210 | JGI IMG/M metagenome (GOLD analysis project Ga0209702, IMG submission 187210) | Freshwater microbial communities from Lake Fryxell liftoff mats and glacier meltwater in Antarctica - FRY-01 (SPAdes) (version 2) | ecosystem: Environmental > Aquatic > Freshwater > Ice > Glacier... | reverse complement strand
TTCTACGGCAAACAAGGCGCAATCTACCATCACCACTTTATCGGCGCGCTGAGGTGTTCTATTGCCTCTTTCTTCAGTAATTGGAGTTGGCGCGAAATCGTGGGTAAATAAATCTTCGGGACGAGGATCTTCGGCTTGTTGGGCGCGCTCGAAATCACGGATTACTACTACCTTGGCTTCGGCTTCGATGCCTTCGATTTCTGCATTGGTAAAGCCAGCTTCAAGCAACTGAGAAATCAAGACAGGATATGGATCTCGGGACTTTGCTTCTTCCAGATCATCGCGGTACCATTCCATACGAACTCCCGATGTGTGGTGATTCAACAAAGGAACTTTAGCGTGCACTAAAATAGGTCGGCGTTCATTCCGAATGGTTTCAATAACCTTAGCAAGCGCATTATAGCATTCAGAAAAGTTGGCTCCATCGATAGAGATTGCCTCTAAACCATGAAAGCCTTGTGCGTATTCGAAAGCATTTTGGGCCCGCGTTTCTGCAGCATTTGCCGAAATATCCCAACCATTGTCTTGCACTAAATACAAAATAGGTAATTGCTTTAAAGCGGCCATTTGAAAGGCTTCGGCAATTTCACCTTCGGTAACGGAAGCATCACCTAAAGAACAAACAACCAAGGGTTTATCTTTGGCATTTGCAGCTTCTTCGTTGGTGTTTTCTTGATACCAAAATCCCATGGCGGCTCCCGTAGCAGGAATTGCCTGCATGCCAGTAGCAGACGACTGATGCGGAATTTTAGGTTTATCAGCATCGCGCAAACTTGGGTGACAATAATAGGTTCGTCCACCCGAAAATGGATCGTCGCGCTTCGCCATGAGTTGCAGCATTAGATCATAAGGCTGCATTCCAATACTCAGCAACATGGAATCGTCGCGGTAGTATGGAAACGCATAATCTTGCGGTAAAAGCTGCATGGCTGTAGCAATTTGAATGGCCTCGTGTCCGCGCGAAGTTGCGTGAACGTATTTAGAAACTACCTTAAAATTCTCCTCATACAATTCGGTCATCAGTTTGGCGGTAGCCATGATGCGAAAAGCTTTTGCCAATACTTCTTTTGTAAGCTGCTGCATAGTAGCCGCGAAGATAATCAAAATGGAAGGTCAAATAGCTGAATCACCTAGCTCGTAATCGACATCAATCAAAAAACAGACTCGCTCACAATTGATTATCAGTTACATACATATAAATTTGAATGTTTGCTTAATATACTAAGCAATTTATAGTATATTTGCTTAGTTCGATGTAATTTTAATACATTTGAACTACTGCATCAAGATTAAGAATGACCGCAAATTGCTTGTTCAACAAAGCATATTCTGTTAATTTTATGTAATACAAAAACCAAATGAGTTTAGATTCCTTAGAAGAACGAAGTTTAAAAAAGCTCAAAGACTGTGACATGGGTCATGTCCGCAGCTTAATGGATAAAATTGACTGGAACCTTAGACTTGTAGGAGTAAAAGGCGCTCGTGGAGTTGGAAAAACGACGCTTCTCATTCAACGACTCAAGCTCATGAACCTTTCTCCACAAGAAGGATTGTATGCCAGCTGTGACAATTTGTGGTTCAGTGAAAATACGCTTGTTGGACTAGCAGATGAATTCAGTAAAAAAGGAGGTCGGTTTCTATTTCTGGATGAAGTTCACAAATATCCGAACTGGTCGCAGGAGCTCAAAAACATCTATGATGATTACCCAGAGTTAAACGTAGTTTTTACAGGTTCGTCCTTGCTTGAAATCCTTAATGCGAGAGCAGATTTAAGCAGGCGTGCTATTAGTTACGACATGCAAGGACTCTCATTTAGGGAATACATAATCATGGAAACAGGGATTGCTTTTGAGAAAATTGAGTTTGAAAATCTCTTGAAGAATCATACTGAATTCGCTCAAGAAATAGTAAGTCAAATTCGCCCCTTGAAGTATTTTGGTGATTACCTTAAATCAGGATACTATCCATTCTACAAAGAGTCCACAACATACTACCATCAGCGGATCGAGGAGATTATTAATCTGATTCTTCATATTGAATTGCCACTTTTAAGGAAGATTGATGTGAGCTACATATTTAAAATGAAGCAATTACTGCAAATCATTGCTGAGTCAGCTCCATTTGTGCCGAATGTTTCGAAACTGAGCGAGCGAATTGGCGTGAATAGAAACACCTTTATCACCTACTTATACTATTTACATGAATCAGGATTAACCTACAATCTTTTCAAGGATTTGAAAGGCATTACCCGATTGCAGAAACCCGATAAAATATACTTGGAAAATACGAATCTTCATTGGGCTTTAGCTTCCGACAAGCCTAATATTGGGCATATGCGTGAATGTTTCTTTTTGAATCAGGTGAAATACATGCACAAAATAGAGTACATCGATTCTGGAGATTTCCGCGTGAATCACAAATTCAATTTTGAATTAGGAGGCAAATCAAAGCCGGCGAAGCAACTTGCTCAAGGCAAAGATTCCTATGTCATTCCCGACAATCTGGAAATTGGAACTGCCAATCGAATTCCCCTTTGGCTTTTTGGATTTCTTTATTGATTCGCAGTAACAAAGGCCATTTTTGCAACAGGTACAATCCAAGCAAAAGGATCTTCAGCTAAACCACGTTTCATTTTTGCCAACGGATAATTCAACTAAATTGTCACCTGATATTGACTTGGAAGATTTATAATGCTGTTTTTAACCAATCCCATCAATCATGGCAATTCCAAAAGCAATAATCGCGATGATATAAAAATGAGGGAAGTTTTAAAACTTCAATTACTCTTTATCACAAATGACGCTTTGCTTAACACTTGGGAGAGCGGTGGAATATAGCCAAGTGTTTCAATTATTAACTGAAGATTGCCATTACTCACACGCGAAACAGCGAGTATAAATTGCTCCGTTAAAACCACTTATTAATCGTAATACGCCAACTTTAGGAGAGTAAACTATGAAAGTGGCTAAATCGCCATTTGAGTTTGGATAGTTATAAAACCAACAATTTATATGATTTATCCCATTCACATTAAATTCATTGTTAAAATTATTAGAAAAACAAACAGTATTATTTGTGCATGTTAAACCAGCGTTTAGAATCTTAAACTGCATTTCAATAGATAATAAATCTTCTTCATTTCCATAAGGATTCAAATCCATATTCAAAATAAGAATATTGTTCAAATCGCCAACAATTGATGCATACAAACTGATAGTCTGCAATTCTGTTGATGAATATAATCCCTTTTTCTCATAACTATAGTTAAACTTTTGTGTCTTGTATTCTATAGTATCATTAAGAGAATCACAAACCATTACGAATGATGAAGCTTCGAGCGGTTTGAAAGCGGCTTGATATATTGGATGGATTTCAATAGTTCTTTCGCATGATACAAAAACAAGCATAGAACTAAAGGCAAAAAGAAAAAGAAAATAATTTGACCTCATAATTTAATTAGCTTTTTAAAATATTTTACATCAGTATATATCTTTTCAAAAAAATAAGATTGGTATTCTATAATACTATTCACATTCAAAACATCTATTCAATGCTTCACCAGATGTATTATTTACTATTCTTAATATACCATATTGTAGAGAATAATAAAAAACAAGCATTAGTTCCTACGAAGGTCCACTCTTATTTACTATTAGTAAATTTTGATATGAAATGCCGTATAGCTCAAATTCTTTATTGAAAGACATGGAAAATCCAATGGCAGAATTTTCCATTGTTACTGACCTAGAAAACGAAGGCAGGTTAAATCCTACTTGAATATTTTCTTCTGATGTCACTTCTATTGACAATAAAGTGTAAAACAAACTATCAACTGCGCACTCTAAAGCCAAAGTTTGATAGTTTACATTTCCTATTAAAGAAACATCTTCATAAGATAACTTATAAAAACCAACCTTATAATTTAATGTATCACTTACTGCTTCATTTGTCATAATGAATTCAGTATTCTCTAATATTTTAAATGCAGATAAATAAACTGGATGAATATCGATGTTATTCTTTTTACAGGAAAAAATCGAAATAATCATAAAGAACAATATTACTGAATGATTTATGGACTTTATATTATATTTCATGACTTAATTATTTTTGCATAATCAACACCTTCATTATGTGTCAGTTGAATAGACACAAAATGAATGACGTTATTTTTGAAAACTTAGTTCGAAGAATGGTGAGCAATGAACCAAGAACTTATAAAGAGATTATTAGCTCAAAGCCTAATTCAATAAATTTAAAATCAGCAAACTCAAACTTTGAAAAGTAAGAGTTATGTTGATTTTAAAAGTCCAACCCAATAACGAATCTAAAATACCTGTTATAAAAATATTCCGATTTTACATTATTTACTCTTAGTCCATATTTATAATCACTTTTAATAAAACAAGAATGCTTTCGGAGTGGAAATTTAAATCCAAGTCCAAGTGAAAGTCCATAATTTAGTGGTAAAATTCCTCCATTTTCATTAATTAGTTTTTCTGTGCGATTGATATTATTATTCTCATCCGGAAGATAAGAAATCATTTTCCCTTTTTTAGTAGATTTTGTGACCAGTTCAGCAAAAGTACCAATTTCTAAAAAACACCTCTTTTGCTGGTTTAAGTGGATTCTGAACAATATTGGAATTGAAAAAGAATTGATATTGTATTTCACATTTTCCAAATTGGCAAAATGCCCTTCATATAGACGTTTTTTAAATTGGTTGGTAAAATTAAATTCAAAACCAAATAATGGATTAATCCACCTGTCTTTCATAATTATTCGCATAGCGCCGACACCAAATCCAAACTTATTTTCGGTATTATCATCAGAAACAGATGTTCTATTCAATGAAATATTTAATTCATTGAAAAAATAATCATTCTGATTTTCCTGACAATATGAGCATAAAGTCAAGCAAAGAAGATAATATATACATATATATTTCATCATTCTTTAATTATTTTGTGTACGGAGAAATCATTTAGTTCTTTATCAAATACTTTTAAATAATATAAGCCAGAGCTTTTAGAACTCGAATCTATTTCTAACTTCGATATTTGATTTATTGGAGTTTGGAACACTATTTCTCCCATAAGGTTAACTATAGGTGGGCTCAAAAATTCATTTTTTCAGTTTGATTTAAAAAAAGTCGCCGAACCCTTGAACCGATTTTTCTAAATCATAATCAATAGTACAATAAGTTTTTGAATTATTGCATCTGAAAATTCACTTTTTGTCAATATTCTATCTACCTATCAGCTATTTAACTTTTAGAATATTTAAACGAACGACATGTTCATAGCGGAGTAAGTTGTAGGTTAAATTTATCAATCCGATAATACCTGTTGCTCTAACGCTACCTACTGATCGGACTATTAAACCATTCATCCTTTGTTCCATAAAACCGAATACAAGTTCTACTCTTGCTCTTGTTTTTGATTTTTCGTGATTGCTTGCTTGTTGTTCTTTTGTCAATGGTTTGTTACGGTATCCTTTTTCATGTACTTGATTTTCCATTTTATATTTGCTAATCACTTTTTCTTGTTCTTCACCTATTTAAGCGCTATGTGCGTGAAAATCCTGCCCTTCATCTTTTTTGGTTAATAAATCGTCCAATGGTTGGGAATCGTGAACTGAATCATCGGTAACCTTATATGTATCAATAAATTTACTCTTTGTATCTAGGGTTCACTCAAAAACGTTTAATTCCTTTTAAATGAGTTATTTATCATGGAGACAACCATTACTATTGCATGGGTTTTGTCAATTATATGCAAAAATCCTTTCATCAAGATTAACTTTTCACATGAATTTAAAATTTTAAAAACTAGCCAGAAATATGGCATTTGCTTCGCTACAGCCATTTCAAAGTATTAAATATACATCTTCAATGTCTGTGCCTTGCATCCGCCGCATTTCTGACTTTTAGAGTAAACCTAATTATTTCGTCCATTATATTAAACTTAAACTAAACTATGAACCCTTAGAGTGATTGATTAGAAATCACACTAGGGGTTTTAAATTAATTTAAAAAAAATCCTTTAAAGCATTAATAATTACTTAAATAAATTATTAAAATTAAATATCCACTATTAATTCGCCGAAATAAAACTAAACACATTTACAGGAACAATCCACCCATGAGGGTCATCAGCAACCTGTGTTTCTAAAACAAAATGCTATTCCCGTTTAAACCAATCTTAAGTTTTAATACCTTCTAGTTTGTCAAAGTCAGAAACTCTATCGGTGACGAGAGTTAATTTGTTTTCTACATCAGCAATAGCTATAAAAAGGTGAAACTCATCGTGTATAGGTTTACCAATTTTCTTAAACCTAACTTTCCCTTTCGCCTATATTTTAATTGACTCATATTGGAATGATTGAAATTCCACTCACAAATAAATCGACTGCCTTGTACGATTTAGCCGCTTTGTCGCTATTCTTAGCATCGTAGCTTAATTCTACAACCGTTATTTCAGAAATAAAATAGTTTTCTATTCCCTTTTCTTTAATAATTTCATCAAGAATTAGCTTTCCTCTCAGGAAGAAATTACATGTTCTAGTATTAATGAGTTGGCGGTCATGCTCAAAAAGCATCATGTTCACCAATAAGATCGTTAAAACTTGGTCTTATCTTTAAAAGTTGTAATTTTGTTTATCAATGGCGGAGAAAGCATTTATAACACCCAATGTCTTAAAATGGGCAAGAGAATCGGCCAGAATGACCGAATCGATTGCTGCTGCGAAAGTTTCCGTTACTATTGAGAAATTGCAAGAATGGGAAAACGGAATTAGTCAGCCAACAATTAAACAAGCGCAAACTCTAGCGAAGGCTTTTAAACGGCCGTTTGCATTGTTTTTTCTTCCGGAAGTCCCACGTGACTTTCAACCTTTACAAGATTTTCGAAAATCAGGTGCGAAATCACTAACAACGTCCTCAATATTTATTATACGTGAGATTCAACAAAAGCAAGCTTGGATAAGTGATTTAAATTCCGATAACGAAGAAGGATTATTGTCATTTGTTGGACGTTTTAATATAAATGATAGCCCACAATTAGTTGCAGAAGACATACTTAAAACTTTAGATATCTATCCAACAAAATATAAAACAGAAAATCCAATTAGAGATTGGATTGATGCTGCCGAATCTAATGGCATTTATATTTCAAGAACAAGTTTTATAAATTCTAGGCTAAAATTAAATTCTGAAGAGGTGCAAGGATTTGCAATTTCTGATCCTTACGCAGCATTTATATTTATTAATTCAGAAGACTGGAATGCCCCACAATTATTTACCTTGGTTCATGAGATAGCGCATATTTGGATCGCAGAAACAGGTATCTCAAATGAAGTCGAACCAGGAATAAAAGATAAAAGTAAACACCATCCAGTTGAGATTTTTTGCAATGAAGTCGCCGCTCATGCTCTAATGCCCAAGGATTTTATGCTTAATCTTAGTGTCCAATCCTTCGACAATATAAAAGAAGTTTATAAGGCTGCTAAATCTATCGGCGTAAGTTCGTTTGCACTTATTGTTAGAGCATTAAATTTTAATCTTGTTACGTTTCCTAATTATCAAAATTTAAAAAAGCAGGCTGATTTTGAATACTCAGAGTATTTAAAAAAAGAAGCGCAAAAAAAGGCAAAAAAGAAAGAGAAGGATAGCTCCGGAGGGCCAAATTATTTCCTGCTGCAATTAAATCGAAATAGCCGACTTTTTACTCAAACTGTTTTAGATGCGTTTCGAGGTGGTTTTATTGAACCAACATTGGCTAGCAATTTACTTAACGTTCAGGTTAATAAATTTCAAAAACTAGAAGCCCATCTGCACAAGTGAGCACAGCAGCTAAAAAATACTGTCTTGACGCTAATGTGTTGATCCAAGCTTGGCAAAAGTATTATAACCCCAAGTTCTGTTCTCAATATTGGGATATTCTTAATCAGTTAGGAAAAGAAGAGAGAATTTTCATCCCTCAAATGGTTTATGATGAAATCATGAAAACTGATGACGACCTATCAAGATGGTTAAAAAGCAGTCAAATTCCGATTCGCAAGATTACAGAAGCTGTAACTATCTGCCTAAAAAAATTATATGCTTAAGATCCATCGCATAAAAACTTAGTTGATAATACAAAAGCAAGATCATTAGCTGATCCTTGGGTGATTGCTCATGCAATGAACAAAGGCGCTGTGGTGGTTACAAAAGAGGAAAAAGTAACCGCAATTAATTCAGCTAAAATCAAAATCCCAAATGTCTGCGACAACATGGGAATTGACTGGATGAATGATTTTGCTTTCATTGACGAGGTAGGAATAGTTTTTAGTTGCGTTCTTTAATAAAGCACCTGCGAGCATGAACTGCTAACAGCGGGCAAGCGCAATTCGGACATTTGCGAAAGTTGAAACATTTTTTATATTTTGATACATCGCTGTGAGTTGGAAACTTTCGATCACCAATCCCGAGCTGCGCCTGCCCGCGAAACATTGGCAGCAATTTTGAACTCTGACAAACAACAATCAGAATAAACTGTTACTATCGAGGACAAGCTGAACATCCTTGTAAAAAGTAATCAAATTAAAAAAATGAACAAAAAATGATTTTTGGGCTATTGACAATATCAAGTTTGGCGTCCTCTTGCGACCAGGCTTATCAAAAGATAAAAGAAGAAGCTAACAAAGCGGTTTCAAAAACAAACGAAAGTGTTCACAAAGGTATTAATGAATTGGGCCTAGTGTATTTTAAAGACGTTGCAAAAAGTATGATTATGTATGATGAGGTAAATATTGCACAGCAGACTTGTTGTGACGCTTTGGTAAAAATTGAACAACGGAGAGAAGAAGGTGGTGATTATAAATCGTTAGTAGAGCAAGTGTTAACTGATGCTTACAATTATGACAATGGAAAATTATTTTAAAACCAACCATGACTTTTGGAGACCAGACATTCAGAAATGATAAAAAAGAAGCACTATCCTATTTTACAGGTGGAGACCCAGCTTATCCAAACAACAAAAATTTTGCATTGACGCCTCGGGTAGATACAAGACAGAAAATGCAGAAGAGAAAAATGAGGGTATTCAATTTATAGTTCCTAGCCATAAAAATGGGTAATGTTTGAGTTACAGGTAAAGACGGAAAAGAGCTAATGTTAGACAAAACTTGGGATTTAAAAAAGGGAAAGATGGTAAACTGAAAATTATAGTTCGTAAATCTTCACTACCGTTTTCACCACCAACAAAATAAAAAATTATCTGGTTGGTCTAAAAAGCCCAACCCTACTTTTAAATTATGGGAAAATTAGTTTTGTGTTTTGTGTCTATTATTGTTTTTGCTGGGAATACTTTAAATGCTCAAAATACCCGACTTAATAACTATAATTCTATCGGTTGGTATAACTATTTTGGAACTTTCAAACTTGCTGAAAAATTTGCTATTCATACAGAATATCAATTTCGCAGAAACGAATTTATTGCGGAATGGCAACAGAGTTTATTACGTTTGGGAGTTAATTATCAACTTAACCAAAAAATTCAACTTAGGTTTGGCTATGCTTGGATAGAAACCTTTCCTTATGGAGAAATCCCAATTAATGGAATGGGCAAAGACTTCACTGAACACCGCTTGTTTCAAATGGCAACAATTTCAGATAAAGTTTCTATTGTTGACTTTTCACACCGTTTTATGCTTGAACAACGTTGGGTTGGACGATATTCAAATACTAATTTAACAAAAGAAAATGAATATCCATTTTTGAACAGATTTAGATATATGTTCCGATTTCAAATACCGCTAAAAGGTAAAGAAATCAGAGACAAAACACCTTACGTTGCAATTTATGATGAGATTTTTATTGGATTTGGAAAAAATGTAAAAGAAAATATTTTTGACCAAAATAGAATAGGAATTTTATTTGGTTACAGATTTAATCCAGTTGTTAGAATTGAAGCAGGTTATTTAAATCAAATTCTACAATTGGGACGTGAAGTAAACAATAGAAATGTGTTTCAACAAAACAACGGTGTCGTTTTTAACGCTAACTTTAATGTTGACTTGACAAAAAAGAAATAAAAACTACCGCTAATAGTGGCTTTTCGCGATAGACGTTTTAGTTTCCAAAAGAGAATTTTGTTTATATTTGAAAATTCGTGTTCCAAAGAAACTTTGTGTTAGGCTGTCGCCACCTTGGCCAAGGCGCAAACCGGTATTTCATTAAAGTTGAATGTCTTTATTTCTAAATTTTCGGCTCGACTTTAATTCCAATACAATTTCTCAGGATGACTTAGAAGAAGAAAATGCACCAAATTAATTATCCACTATTAATTCGCCGAAATAAAACTAAACACATTTACAGGAACAATCCACCCATACGGATCAGAAATTACCTGCGTTTTTAATTCATTTAACGTTGTATCAATTAAATCGGAAGTTGGATTTAATAGTGGTAATCGAATTGTTCTATCGCAATATCCAATTTCATCGATACGGGCAATTCCAACGGCTGTTCCAGTTCCAAAAGCTTCTTCCAACGTGCCGTTATTACTGGCTTCCAATATTTCGTGAATTGAGATTGTTCGTTCGGTCACCGTGAATCCTTTATCGCGTAGCAATTCAATTACACTTTTACGTGTAATGCCCGCCAATACACAGCCATCTAATTTTGGAGTTACGAATTTCCCCTTAATCTTAAAGAAAATATTCATCGTTCCAACTTCCATAATATTCTCGAAATTCTGGGCATCGAGCCATAAAACTTGGTCGTAACCATTGGCTTTTGCAATTTCTGTGGGACGAATGGCTGCTGCATAATTCCCCGCTGCTTTTGCTTCTCCGGTGCCTCCGTTGGCTGCACGAATAAACTTAGTTTCGGCATACAACCTAATACGCTTACTAAAGAAGGGCTTGGCAGGCGTAGCGAATATGATAAACTTGTAAGAAGTTGAGGCTCTCATTCCCGTAAAAGCCTCGTCGGCAAACATAAACGGACGTAAATACAAAGCACTTCCTTTTGCTGTTGGCACCCAATTTCTTTCGATATCAACGAACATTTTTAAAGCCTCAACGAATAAATCTTCAGGAAAATATGGCATCGCCAACCTTTCTGCACTTATATTCAAACGTGACGCATTTTCATCGGGACGAAACAAAACTGGTGTATTATCCTTGCCCATCGTGGCTTTCATACCTTCGAAAATTGATTGACCATAATGTAAAGCCATTGCAGAAGGATGCGTCGCAATTGGACCCATTGGCTCTATACGAGGATTTACCCATTCTTCATTCTTATAATCACAAATAAACATGTGATCTGTAAACGTTGTTCCCATTGTTACCGTATTGATATCCACTTCGTTAACTTTGGATTTCTCAACAAGGTTCTTTTGAATTATATACTTCATACCCACTATTTTATGACGACTAAATAGCCGTTGTGATGTCAAATTTTTCTAAATAATCGCCAACCTTTCTCAAGAAAGATCCTCCTAACTGACCATCGATGATGCGATGATCGAAACTCAAAGAAAGGTACATCATGCTACGAATAGCAATCTCTTCACCTCGCTCTGTATTCATTACTTCTGCCCTACGCTTTATCACGCCAAATGCGAGAATGGCGGCTTCCGGCTGGTTAATAATTGGCGTTCCCATCAAACTTCCAAATGTGCCAACATTCGATATTGTAAAGGTACTTCCTTGCACTTGATCGGGCTTTAGCTTGTTTGTACGTGCACTTTCCGAAAGAAGGTTCACAGAATGAGCTAATTGCACCAAATCTTTTCCTTGAGCTTCTCTCACTACCGGCACAATTAAATTGCCAGAAGGTAATGCAGTCGCCATTCCTATATGAATATCGCTGTGAACAATGATATTATTGCCATCTACCGAAACATTCACCATCGGATAATCTTCTATAGCTCGCGAAACTGCCTGCACAAATAATGGCGTAAACGTTAATCGTTCAGCGTGTTTCGCTTCAAAATCAGCCTTTACAGAATTTCTCCAATCTGCCAGATTTGTAACATCAATCTCAAGGTAAGACGTTACGTGCGGCGATGTCTGCTTCGAATAAACCATATGATCGGCAATCATCCTGCGCATCCTATCCATCTCCACAATCCGGTCTTTGCCTTCCTCAAAACGTATTACTGGTTTCGGGAAATTAGAGACAGGATTACTCTGTAAACGACTCACAAACGGCGACTTACGATTTTTCAGGTAATTGAAAATATCGCTCTTTTGTATGCGTCTGTTTTCACCAGATGTTGGTATAATTTGTAGCTCTTCGAGCGATATGTTTTCTTGAACAACAATGTTCCTAATCAGTGGCGAAAGGAAGCCTAAAGCTTGGGCTGCGCTAGAGCTTGATGCATAAGTATGCGATGAAACTGTTGCTAAATTACTCTCAAATTTAACGCTCGTTTCCTTCGTAATTGCGGTTTTAATTTCTCCTTCGGAGGATTCGGAAGCATCGATAATTGCGAGTACTTGCCCTACTTTCACCACTTCGTCCTTCTGGAAACGAATTTCCTTAATTATTCCCCCGAAGGGGATCGAAACCTCACTATCAACTTTGTCGGTAGCCACTTCGAGCAAAACATCCTCTGCATCAAAGGCGTCACCAACCTGTTTCGACCATGAAATAATGGTCGCGTCAGTAATACTTTCGCCCATTCGGGGCATTTTGAACTCAACGATTGGCATGCTTTATTTCTTCCTGAATTCGTTTAATGTTTTGTAAAAAGCTTCCTGACTTGGTCGATCGGCTGGAATTTCTCTGAGTGGCTCAACAGATTCTAAGGATTCGAAACAGTCCGACGGAAGCTGCTGATAAAGTGCGGTTCCCTTGGTTTTCCAATCGATCATCTCGTCGCTCACGTCCTTAATTATCTGAGCTGGATTTCCTACAACTAGCTTGCGCGATGGGATTACCATTCCCGCCTTCACAAACGATAGCGCACCAACGATGCATTCATCGCCAATTTCGGCATCATCCATAATCACCGAATTCATCCCGATCAGGCAATTGGCGCCCAAATTAGCTCCGTGAATAATTGCTCCGTGTCCAACATGTGCTCCCTTTTTCAGAACAATCGTCTTTCCCGGGAACATGTGCACGGTGCAGTTTTCCTGGATATTGCAGCCATCCTCTATCACAATCTCACCCCAATCACCACGGATAGCCGCACCTGGTCCCACATAAACGTTCTTGCCAATAATCACATTGCCTGTTACCGCGGCTTGCGGATGCACAAAGCTCGATTCGTGAATGACTGGTATAAAACCTTTAAATGCGTAAACCATTGAATCTACAACTATTTGAATTTCTTTAAAGTCTCTTTCGTGAAATCAGAAAGCACCAAACGACCACTGATAGCAGCACGTTCAGCTAAAAGAACGTCCCAATTATCTGTTCCTCGCCAAAAAACACGTTTCATCTCCATCATTGCTTCTGGATTGTAGGTGCATAAATGCTGCGCAAATGCTAAAACAGCGGCATCAAGTTCCTCAACACTCTCATAAACATTGGCATACAAGCCTTTTGCTTTTGCCCATTCAGCATCGTAAAACGTATTTGCATCGATGGCAATTTGTGAGGTTGCAGAAATTCCAATTTTACGCTCAATGGCTGGACTAACCACGAAAGGACCAATTCCTATGTTTAGTTCGCTCAACTTAATAGCTGCGAATTTCGAAGCCATGCAATAATCTGTAGCTGCTGCTAAACCAACTCCACCGCCAACGGTTTTGCCCTGCACACGTCCAATAATAAACTTCGGACACATCCGCATTGCGTTGATAACATTGGCAAAGCCTGAGAAAAACACACGACCAGTTTCTGCATCATTAATGGTGATTAGTTCTGTGAAACTAGCTCCGGCACAGAATGTACGGTCGCCTCCACTTTTGAGAATCAACACGTTAACTTCTGGCGAATCTCCAACTCGAGAAATCGTATCAGCAAGTTGCGATAAGATATTTCCAGGCAAGGAATTTTGCTCGGGATGAAAGAATTCGATTGTTGCAATTCCTTCTGAAATACTATGTTTTACGTATGCTTCAGACATAATTTATATTCTTCAATCAATGATTCCAAATTGTTTCAAATGATGATTCCAATGTTTTACTTGAAGTAAATCCCATTCAAATTTATCCATCATTCCAAACACGGCATTCTTAGTTCTCAAGTCAGGATTTGCCTTGAAAAACACTTCATACAAATCCCAAGCTTCCAACATTTTTACTTTGGCAGTTGACAAATCTGGATGATTAAGATTATCCGCTTTATCGCTTGGAATTAATGGATGCTTAAAATCCAATGGCATTGGTCGGTAGTTGAAAATCGTTTCACGAAACTTTGGAAGCTTATCTTCGGGTGTAACTATTTCATAATCTGCAATTTCGCCCGTTGCCATGCGGTAAGCTTTTTCCATGTGCTCAATCATGTTTTGTGGCGACATCATTCCCCAGTTACCTTTCGGTGAATCGTTTAGCTTAGGCAAATATTCGCTGATATTCGAGCGCCCAATCTGTAAAAACGGATTCTTTTTCTGAACCATCGTCAAGATAGTTGCAATTGCCACCAACTCGTCGTTTTGATCGAAAACTTCGACAAACCACTTCACAATCCCGCAAGGAATTTCCTCACCAACGCTATCACGTTCAACCTTCTGCTTGCAGGTTAGGCGAACGTAAATTGTATCGTTATGATAAATTGGACGAATAAAGCGGCATTCCTCCAAGCCATAGTTAGCAGCAACAGGTCCTTTGTCAGGATAAACAAACAATCCTGCGGCAGCAGAAAGTATGAAATACCCATGAGCCGTGCGCTTTTCGAAAATGCTACCTTTTAAGGAAGTGATGTCGGTATGTGCGTAAAAATGGTCCCAACTTACATTCGCAAAATTGATGATATCTGTATCAGTAACAGTGCGTTTGTGAGTTTTCAGCGACATGCCCGGCTGAATATCTTCCCAATGATATTTGAAAGGATGCTGGTCGGCTGGTTTGTAGGCCGAATTAGGCTGATAAATGCCTGTAATTTCGGTTAATGTAGTTGGACTTCCCTGAATGGCACAACGTTGCATATAATGCTTGATTCCACGAATTCCACCCATTTCTTCACCGCCGCCTGCTCTGCCCGGACCGCCATGAACCAACAAAGGAAGTGGCGATCCATGTCCTGTACTCTGCTTCGCGTTTTCACGATTCAGCACCAAGATTCTACCATGATGCGTTGCCGATTGAATAACGTAATCTTTCGCAATTGAATCGTCGTTGGTAACGATAGATGAAACGAGTGAACCCTTTCCAAGTCTCGCCAATTCTACTGCTTCATCCATATTGCGGTAAGGCATAATGGTCGAAACTGGACCAAAAGCTTCCAATTCATGAACCATCAGATTTTCGAAAGGCTTGTCTTCACGCAATAAAATGGGACTAATAAAGGCGCCCAATTTAGAATCAGCGCCCACAAGTTCGAGGCTATCTAAACTACCGTAAACGATGCTGGCAGTTTTTGCAATTTCCTTAACGCGGTCTTTTACTTCTTGAACTTGCTCGCGGCTAACCAATGAACCCATGCGAACTTCCTTCAAACGAGGATCTCCAATGGTGACTTTGGAAAGCGCTTTTCCTAATGCAATTTGCACGTCTTCAACCAAGTTTTCGGGCACAATTAAACGACGAATTGCCGTACATTTTTGTCCACACTTTACAGTGATTTCACTACGTGCTTGCGAGATGAACAAGTCGAATTCTGGAGTTCCTGGTACCGCGTCTTCTCCTAAAACAGAGCAATTCAGCGAATCGGCTTCCATATTAAAGGGAACTGATTCGTTGATAATACGTGGCATTGCCTTGAGTTTCCGTCCAGTTATGGCAGAACCGGTGAACGTTACAACATCCTGATTTTCAACATGATTTAACAAATCTCCAACAGAGCCACAAATCAATTGAAGTGCTCCTTCAGGCAAAATTCCCGATTGGATAATTTCTTTAGCAACCACTTCCGTTAGGTAAGATGTTGATGTTGCAGGCTTTACAACTGCCGGAACACCAGCCATCCAGTTCACGGCGCATTTTTCAAGCATTCCCCAAATCGGAAAATTGAAGGCATTAATGTGAATGGCAACACCACGTTTGGGAACCAAAATATGTTGGGCCATAAATCGACCGCCTTTCGACAAATCAATTGGTTCTCCTTCAACGTGATAAGGCTGATTTGGGAACAATTTCCGCAGCGATGCATTGGCAAATAAATTTCCGAATCCACCTTCAATATCAATCCAACTATCCACTTTGGTTGCGCCAGTACGATAGCTTATTTCATAAAACTGATCCTTACGTTTGGTCAAGTAAAGCGCCAATTTCTTCAGCATATTTCCTCGTTCCTGAAAGGTCATTCTGCGAAGCTTTTCGCCGCCTTTCGTGCGTCCATAATGCAGAACCTCAGCGAAATCGAGTCCTTCCGTTGTAGCATTCCCAATCACAGCTCCTGTAACAGAATCAATCAATGGAACTCCTTCGCCTTCTCCTTCGAACCAATGTCCGTTTACATAACTTTGAATCTTTGTCATACTGCTGAATATAAGTTATTTAGCTTCTCGAATTAACATTCTCAATCACCGCTGCATATCCTTGCCCAACACCAATGCACATGGTAATTAGCGCGTATCGTTTTGAGGTCAAACTAAGCTCTAATGCTGCCGAATAGGCGATTCTAGCGCCAGTAACTCCAAGTGGGTGACCTATGGCGATACTACCTCCGTTTGGGTTAATTCTAGCGTCGTCGTCTTTCAATCCCCAAGCGCGAATGCAGGCAAGGCTTTGGGCTGCGAATGCTTCATTTAGTTCGATCACATCCATATCAGACATGCTCAATCCTGCTTTTGCTAAGGCAAGGTTGCTGGCTTCAACAGGACCGATGCCCATAATTCGAGGTTCAACACCAACTACAGCCGAACTTAGAATTCGTGCTAATGGTTTAAGGTGATATTTTTTAATGGCTTCTGCGGATGCGATAATCGTTGCTGCTGCACCATCGTTCAAACCTGAAGAATTTCCAGCCGTAACGCTGCCATCCTTGCGAAATGCAGCTCTCAACTTAGCCAATCCTTCCAATGAAGTGTTAGGCTTAACAAATTCATCCTGAGTAAATCGGATGGGATCAGCTTTGCGTTGTGGAATCGAAACAGGAACAATCTCTTTCGCCAAACGTCCATTTTCTTGGGCTTTTGCAGCTTTTTGTTGACTTAACAAAGAGAATTTATCCTGATCCTCGCGAGAGATTGAGTACATATCGACCAGATTTTCAGCCGTTTCGCCCATTGCATCAGTGCCATACATTTCAAGCATTTTAGGATTAACGAAGCGCCATCCAAAGCTCGAATCATGCATTTTAGAATCTGTTCCGTATGCTGCTGAAGGCTTGGAAACAACCAGAGGTCCGCGCGTCATATTTTCAACACCACCAGCGATGAACAAGTCGCCATCGCCTGATTTAATTGCACGAGAAGCCGCGATAATTGCTGCCAAACCCGAACTGCACAATCTATTTACCGTTTCACCGGGCACCGTGTATGGCAATCCCGCAAGGAGAGAAGCCATGCGAGCCACATTGCGATTGTCTTCGCCAGACTGGTTTGCGCAACCAAGAATTACGTCATCATAAGCATGTGCAGGAATTTCCGGATGTTTATCAACCAATGCTGCAATTACGTGAGCGGCCAAATCATCCGTTCTAACTGAAGAAAGCATTCCTTGGTAACTTCCTATGGGTGTGCGTATTCCGTCGACTATATATGCGTCCATGTTCTATATTTTTTAGGCTTCCCAAATTTTCTCGGTACGATAGACTGTGCCTTTGAACAAAGCAACGAGCGTTTCGTTTTTGAGAATTTGGATGGTGTAAACACCGAACCTGTTTTTTAATGATTCTTCTTTGGCAATTGCCCTGATTTTATCGCCTGCACGAAGCGCTTCTATGTGATTGATGGACGTATCCACGCTCACAGATTGACGTCCGTGCGAATTGGATGCAAATGCCAGGGCACTATCGGCAAGTGCATAAGTAATAGCCCCGTGAGCAATGCCAAATCCATTCAGCATTTCGGGACGAATAGTCATTTCTAAAACACAAATTCCAGCTTCGATTTCGCACACTTCGATTCCCAACCATTGGCTGAATGCGTCATTCGACATCATTTTATCAACAATTTGGGTTGGCTTCATTTCAACTAAAAAATGTGGAAGAATTTCGTTTCATTTTCCTCAGTAATGCGCTGCAGCGATAGCGATCTTCGTGATATTCATCGTACAAATCATCCAATTGCTGAACACACCAATCGATGCCTTTTTCATCGGCCCAGGCCAAAAGTCCTTTCGGATAATTTACGCCTTTAGTCATTGCTAGATCTATATCTTCTGCTGACGCGATATTTAAGAAACACGCATCTGCAGCTTCATTGATAAGCATCACTAGAATTCGGTTAAAAATGGACTCACCTAAAAGCTCATTTTCATTGGCTTGAGGCATTTCTGCTCCATTTCTGTAGTCGTAATAACCTTTACCCGATTTACGACCCAAAAAGCCTGCTTCTGACAAGCGTTTCTGAGTGAATGAAGGGCGATAACGAGGATCGAAATAGAAGCTCGTAAAGACCGATTCGGTTACTGCATAATTCACATCGTTCCCAATGAAATCCATGAGTTCAAAAGGTCCCATCTTGAAACCTCCAATATGTTTCATGCTCCAATCGATGGTTGCAAAATCGGCAAGACCTTCTTCATACATACGAATTGCTTCACTGTAGAATGGACGAGCAACGCGGTTTACGATGAATCCTGGCGTGTCTTTAGCAATGGCAACTACCTTTTTCCAAGAGGCAATAGTTTCTGCGGATATTTTTAAGACTTCGTCGGATGTTTGGATAGCAGGAACCACTTCAACGAGCGCCATCAGTGGAGCTGGGTTGAAAAAGTGGATACCGACAACGCGTTCTGAATGTTGGCAAGATGCTGCTATTGAAGCAATTGAAAGCGAACTTGTATTGCTCGCAAGAATGCATGAAGTAGATACGATTGATTCAAGTTCAGCAAAGAGTTTTCGTTTCACATCGAGGTTTTCAACGATGGCTTCGATCACTAATTCTGCATCTGAAAGTTGTTTTAAATCAACAACATAACTTATGTTCCCGGAAATCCGAGAAGCTTCGTTTGTATCTATTCTTCCTTTTTCGACCAAACGAGCAAGCGTTTTTTCGAGGTTAGATTTACTTTTAGGTAGTGCATCAGCAAATGCATCATACACTTGCACGGAACAACCTGCTGTTGCAGCAACCTGAGCTATTCCGCTGCCCATAGTTCCTGCACCAATGACAGCTACTTTCTTCATTAATTTCGCTTGATTTTTGGGGACGTAAACCTAACGAAAATTAGTTAGTTTCCCTTGAATTCAGGCTTCCTTTTTTCAACAAAAGCGGTCACTCCTTCCTTGTAATCATTACTCGATCCAGCTTGAATTTGCAGGTCACTTTCGGCACTCAACTGAGCCTCAAGGTCGTTCGTCAAACTTTGATTCAACAGGCGCTTCGTTAATCCCAAAGCCAGGGTTGGCATTTCACTCAACTTATGAGCAATTTGCAAATAAGCAGCTTCAAACTCATCCGCAGGAAAAACTTGATATATCATACCAATTCGCTCAGCTTCGGTGGCAGAAACTTTATCGCCCAACATGGCCAATGCTGATGCTTTTTGAAAACCAATTAAACGTGGCAAAAAGAATGTTCCAGCACTATCTGGAATAAGTCCAATTTTACTAAAAGCTTGAATAAAACTGGCATTTTCACTCGCCAAAATGATATCACAAGCTAAAGCGATATTTGCTCCTGCTCCTGCCGCAACGCCGTTCACAGCAGCAACAATCGGTTTCTCGATGGTACGAATGCGACGAATGATGGGATTGTAATGCTCTTCGAGGATGGTCATAAATCCTGGATTATTGTCAGGATCAGTCACTTCCTTCAAATCTTGACCAGCGCAAAATGCTTTTCCGTTTCCGGTGATAACGATGGCGCGAACAGCAGGATTTGCAGCAAAATCGTCCAATGCAGATTGACATTCCAAAGCCATTTGGCGGTTAAAACTGTTAAACACATCTGGACGGTTAAGGCGAATGAAGCCTATTTTATCTTGAATCTCGGCGATTATTGAGCTCATAATTTCTTGAAGGAGTTAATTTGGTTGGGTAATTTATTTAGAAGAGTTGAATTGAGTGCTCTGAACTTGATTTTTTTGAGAATTCATTTTGCGATATCCTTCGAAATCAGGCTAAGTTGAGCAGTGTGGAAGATATTTCATTTTTGATTGAGGACTTCACTCCTACTTCATCCGCATAAAATTTCCATCGGCTGATTTCATGGTTAATATCTTGGATAATTTGATCGGCATTCTTGCACTTGATAGACTTTCCAATCTCTAACAAATCGGACTTCTGGATATTTTTTCGTTTTCCGTTAACGCTCAGTGCATGTTGACTAACCCATTCGCTATCTGGTCGGTAGGCATGACAAACGTCGTATGCAGGAGCTAATTCCCAGCGTTGACCTTCCTTCATTCGAAACGAGAAATTCTTGGTATGATCGTCGCAATTTCGACCAATAACATTGAAAACCATCCGCCTAAACATTTGCTCAGCATCGGGATAACTCAGTTTTAGCTCGCGCATTGTTTGAAAAAGTTGCTCATAGCTAAAGCTGGTTACATGGTTAAAATCGAAATGCTTTATTGCGCAAAATGTCTGTATATGATGCTTAATATCAGCGCCTTCGCGATCAAATCGTTTCGTCATAAAATGGGCGCGACCGTTTTCTTCAATGAGTTTCGAGGTCATCATATCAATTCCGCAAGCCCTAGCCATGTTGCAATAGGCCATTTCCACCCGACCAAATCCATTGCTTTCACCCAATTGCACGGCACTCACACCATCTAGCTTGATTAACCAATGTTCAAACCCTTGAGGCACACGAGTTTGACCAGATTTTACTTCACCCGTTTTTTCGTTGTAGGCAATCACTGCTTTAGGTCTGGCGCCTCCGGCGGATGTTCCAATCTTTAAGATTTCCATCAAGGCATTTTCATCCTCTTTTTGCAAATTGGTGTGGAAGGCCTCTTTTGTGGCAAGCATTCGTTGAGCTATGTTCACCAAACTGTCTAATTCTACTGAGAATGTGCGGATATTTTCTTTGATTGTGCTTGGTTCGAATTCAAGAGCACCCATTCCACGTTTACCAATGAAACAGAGCATTTCAACCGGATTGAAGCTATTTTGAGGACGGCCTTGTTGTGCCAACCAAATATTCATCAACTGGTTACCATAATTATCAGGTAATGCATCAGCTAAAAGACCCGGAAGTCCTTTGAATGTATCGTGTAAAGAGTTTTTGTTTTTGCGTAATTCAGGAAAGCTGAATTGCTTTTTATCTGAAGCAATTGGCATTGTTACAGGGGCTAAATCCCAATTTAATTCCTTGAATTTAGGTTCGTATTCAAAACGAGCAAAGCCAGAAGAGTTATCCCAAGCAATGGCACCAACAGTTTCATCCCAAATTTTAACAAATGCAGTTTCCATGATTACCAATCTGAAGGTTTGTCATTCTTAGGACTGCCATACGTTTTACCTTTTGGCCTTGCTCTTTGCCTTTTATTTTGCTCCATCTCAGCCAGCATCATGGGACTAAGCCTTTGTTCTATTTTGAAGACATCCATGATATTAAGTATATCTAGGGCTCGAAGCACTTGGATAAGCGTATCTAGTGTGACAGGCTCTCCGCGCTCAAGCAAACTTAGCGTTGATCTACTAATTCCAGCGGCGGAGGATAAAGCATCTTGCGTTTTATTTTGATCTAGGCGATGATGCTTAATGTAGGTGCCGATGGTTCTGCATAGACCACGATCTGTCATTGAGCTCCAAGTAGTGTATGACATATCAGACATTATTAGCTTAATTTTAGTTAATGAATGAATTACACTACAAATATATAAAATTTATAATTGAAATAACGATGAATGAAATATCAATCACTAAGTAAGTTATAACGCTTTAACGAATGATATACCATTCATTAGTTATATTAAAATTGGAATATTGGTTAAAAATTAATAATCGTAAACACTTAATGGATATTACTTTACAAGTCGACGAATAACCATAAATAGAGTCTGTCTATAGAGTCTCCTGATGTTGTTGCACTAGTCCGAAAAATGCTCATTTACAAAAGTAAACTGCGCTTTTTCGGCCTTCGTGCGCCTAATCAGAAGCCTCTATAGTTCAAACTCCTGACTCTGTGGACAGACACTAAATAGGGTTCAATAAAAAATCAAAAACACGTCAGATGCAAGACAAGAAGATTTTATGACGTACAAATAGTACTTCAAAATACTCTTAACGAAGCAGATGGCGTGTTGCTGGCTAAGCCAAATTCTAGAAAACAATAAAAATAATAATTTGTGACGCTTACAATCTGATCAATTTCATCAAATAATGCACACCAAATCAAAAATTAAACATTATAATATTCACATAATCAAAGTTTTATGTATTTTTAAGTGGACCCTAAATATAGTTAACACACAGAAAAAGAATAGTTAACACGAAGAAAAAGAGAGCAGAGACAAGCCTACTTCAAACACTTAAAATAATCAAAAGGCTCGAGGCAATCTTCGCAACGAAATAGCGCCTTGCAAGCCGTTGAGCCAAATTGACTAATCAAAACCGTATTCGTCGATTTGCATTGAGGGCACATCACCAAACGCTTATTGCCAAGCAAAGCTTCCTTATCCGCATCTGCATCAAGTGGCGCGGCAATTCCGTATTTTTCTAGGGCTTCTCGCCCTTCCTTGGTAATCCAATCTGTCGACCAGGCCGGCGAAAGAATCAATTCGACCTCTGACTTAAAGCCAGCATCTTTTAGTGCTTTTTTGATATCGTCACCAATAACATCCATGGCAGGACAGCCGCTGTAAGTTGGTGTTATTTGCACTTTGACCGTATCATTCACCAATCGCGCGCTGCGCACAACACCCATATGAAGAATAGACAACACAGGAATTTCCGGGTCAGAAACCTCTGCCAAAATTGGAACTAACTCTTCATCGATATGTGCAATTGGGATTATCACCAGCTCATATTTGGGTAAGTACGCTGCATATACTGCATTTCAGTCAAGATGAAACCCATGTATTCACTATGGATTCCCTTTTTTCCCCCTTTTTGGAAATATTCAATCGTGGGAACTTCAATCGACGCCTCTGTCAAAACAGATTTAACCTGCTGATAATATGCATCTTTCAACAATCTCACATCCACTCCAATACCAGCATCAATCATTTTCTGATCGTTTTCAGTGACATGAAAGAGCTCATCTGTGAATATCCATAAGTCGTTCACTGCCTGATGAATGCGATTATGACTTTCTTCCGTTCCATCTCCAAGACGAATCATCCAATCGCCCGAAAAACGAACGTGATATTTCACTTCCTTGATCGACTTAACCGCAATAGCAGCAAGTGTTTCATCGGAGCTATGCTGTAATTTATCCAAGAATAATAAATGATACACATCAAATAAAAACTGACGCGTGATCACATATCCAAAATCAGTATTTGGTTGTTCTACCAATAATACATTTCGGTACTCATTTTCCTTGCG
>Ga0209702_10003679_pt1 | contig 23714 bp, 18 predicted proteins | sample FRY01_FD_187210 | JGI IMG/M metagenome (GOLD analysis project Ga0209702, IMG submission 187210) | Freshwater microbial communities from Lake Fryxell liftoff mats and glacier meltwater in Antarctica - FRY-01 (SPAdes) (version 2) | ecosystem: Environmental > Aquatic > Freshwater > Ice > Glacier... | reverse complement strand
GCGTTCTATCCAATCTTTCATATACATTGGCTTGCGGTTTAGTGCTTGTAATTCGGCTAACTCTAAGTAAGCAGTTACCATTCTATTCAGCACATTCAGTTCTTTTTCGTTCAAATAGTTTTTAGCTATTTCGGTTTCCTGTTTTGTGGGCTTGCTTCCTTTAATGTGAGTTAAGCCAAGATTATGTTTTTTTGCATCAATTCGTTGGTAAATTATTTCAGCAGCTGTATGTCCGTGAGCTGCCCAGTGCATTTTGTTTTGAACGGTTTGAAAAAACTGAATAGACATTTCTAACTTAGAGTCGTAATCAATACTGGTGGCATAAATATCTAATACTTTTCTCCAAAATACTTTTTCGGAAGAACGAATATCACGAATACGTGCCAATAATTCTTCGAAATAATTACCCCCACCAGCTTGTTTCAGCAAATCATCATTCATTGTAAATCCTTTTACAATGTATTCTCTTAATCGGGCTGTTGCCCATTGGCGAAACTTTGTTCCCTGTTGGCTTTTTACTCGGTAGCCAACTGAAATTATTACGTCAAGATTGTAGTAATTAGTGGGTTTGGTAGAAAAATCGGAATTTCCGATTTTTCTCATAGACTGCTCATTGTCAAGCTCTTTTTCTTCATAAATATTTAAAATATGCTCATTGATGGTAGAACGTGATTTTTGAAAAAGGTCAGCCATTTGGTCAATAGTTAGCCAAACGGTTTCATCTTCTAAACGGGTTTCTATTTTTGTATTTCCGTCTTCGGTTTGGTAAATAATTATTTTTGTATTTTCCATTTTTATTTTGCCAGTTTGTCTTTAATGCCCAATACCGTTTTAACTTCATTTAATCCCAAATTGCCGCTTCCTTGTATGTGAGAATCAGGGTTGCAAATCCGCGTTATCGGTTTATTCTTTTTTCTGCTCCTTGAATATACTTTCTAATGTCTCTTTATTTTTAGTGTATTTATATAAATTACTATCTTTTAGAATTGAACCAAGTAATAAATCGTTGATGTCTTTTTCTTTTGCTCCTTCTTTGTTTAAGCAAGTCAAGTGAGATAAAAGCAAGTCGTAATACTTGTCAATGTAATAACCCTTGTAGCTTTGTTTCCCTTTGTCTTTTACTATAAGCATTTCAAAGTCAGGGAAGTTTAGGTCGGTAAATTGGTAATATTTTAGTCCGTTAAATTTTGGGAACTTCTTAATGTTGTCATAAGCCTTTGAAGTGTTTACAGGTTTAACAACATTCATATAACCCCAAATTGTCTTGCCACAATAGTCCATACATTCCAAGAAAAATATTCCCTTTTCTGTGTCGTTGGTTAAATTGTAGTCTTTTAGTTTAAAGTCAACTTTAGAGAAGTTAAACGGCTGAATTTTATTGCCGACCGAAGCAAACAACATTGAATAATAACCGTCAACCAATTCATTCTTTGGAATGTTTGAAGTTTTTAAGCTGTCAATTAGCTTGATGTTATCAATTTGATTTTCCTTTCTAATATTGTGATTGATGGCACGGACAATGTAAATCAGTTTTAATGATTGATTGTCTGGAAGAGCAAGAAACTCTTGCTTTAAAAGGTCGTTGTCAGTTGTAATCATTTGGGCAATGAAATTTGTCGTAACCTTTAAATTTTCTTGAACATTGGACTGTAAGTCTTTTACAAAGTCCTTTGGGGGTTCGTTACGAAACATAAAGTCTTTGTAAGCTTTGCCTAATTCAACTAATTTTTCGTTTTCAGTCGTCTGTCCGAAACTGCAGACTGCAAGGCAAATGCCTAATAATGTCAATGTGATTTTGTTCATATGTGTCGTCTTTTATAATTGGTGCTAACGAGTTTGAATATGATTTGTGCGACGTAAAAATTGGAGATTTTTCAGACGTAGCAAATCGTTTGTTGAATATTTGTCAGTTTGTAACATTTCAAATTTAAGCATAAATTATATGCGGTGTTGGCAACTGGCTTTTTTATTTGTTTTTCAAAAATCTAACATCGTTCATATTATAATTCTTTTCTGAAGTGCCAATTTGTTTAAAATAAATATATTTCAATTCATTCGAACAATTTCTATATGTATTTCCAGAAACAGAGTGGCTTAGCATTCTAAATGGTTTTATTGAATCATTATAGTAGATAAAGCCTTTTCCATTATACTCAATTCCTCCATTTGGGTAATTTACATATTCATTGAAAACCTTATTTATCAATAATCCTGCGATAATATTTTTCCCATTTTCTGAATTTCTTTGCGGACACGGATTGCAAATCCGCGTTATCGGGTCTTTCTTATTATGTTTTTAAACTTTCATTGGATAAAGTTAATATATTATCTGCTTTTAAAAATCAAGAAGTCATTGCACCAATTATTCCAATAATTACAATAAATGCTATAATTATAAAAATTATCATACACCCAGTGTTCAGAGTTTGAAGGAAGCATCCTTCTTTATTTTCAGGCGCTTTGTTTATATTAGTTTTTCTATTTATTGGAAATGCACAATTTGGACAACTTTTTGCTTTGTCAGATACTTTATTGTTACATTCGGGACAATTTATTATAGCCATTTTAAAATTATTTTAATGTTTTCAGCGTAACCTTAAATGTTTGCCAACTCGTTTGTATACAATATAAACTTTCGCTAATACCCAAAACGGGACTGCTTTGCGAAGCTTTATTTCGTTTATCTCTCAAACTTACAACTTTATTCTAAAATAATAGGTTCCAAAAGTCATCACTCCACTTCCAAGTCTACAAACGAAAACGAATTCCCGCTAAACAATCCTTTATCAGATAGTTTTAAATCTGGAATTACCAACAATGCCATAAAAGAAAGCGTCATAAACGGAGCTTTTAAGCAACTGCCAAATTCTTTTGCTTTTTGGTCTATCTCTTGATAAAGTTTGCCTGTTTCCCACCCGTTTTTATCGCTCATAATTCCGGCAACTGGTAATGCTAAAGAATATACTTCTGTATTGTTAACGGCACAAATTCCGCCTTTGTTTTTAATAATAACATTTACAGCGTTGCAAATTTCTTCGTCTGTTGTGCCAACTACAATAATATTATGAGAATCATGTGCGACAGAACTAGCAATAGCTCCTTTTTTTAATCCAAAATTCTTTATAAAAGCAATTGCAGGTTTTGTATTAGAATATCTATTTACAACAGCCATTTTTAGCACATCGTTTTCTAGATTAGAAATTGCATTGTTGTTAACAACTAAAGGGTTTATATGAACTTCGTTTGTAATTAATTGTCCTTCTAAAGCTTCTATAACTCGTATTTTATTGCTCGAACAATTTATTTTAAAATCAGACACGTTTTTTTCTGAAACATTAAAGTTATTAGGCGTTTTAAAAGCGACATTTTTAATTAGCGAAACCTTATTATTTGCAACAAGTTCGCCGTTTATATATGTTTGTATAACATCAAAATCTATTAAATTGCTTACTATTATAAAATCGGCAAAATCGTTAACATTTAAAAAACCTACATTCATATTATAATGCAAAATTGGGTTTATGCAAGCTGATTTTAAAACCTTAAAAACATCTAATCCCTTGGCAACAGCTCTTGCACAAAGTTTATTAATATGACTAACTATTAAATCGTCTGGATGTTTATCGTCTGAACAAAACATAATATTATTATAATGTTCTGGCAATAAATCTATTAAAGCATTAAAATTTTTGGCAGCACTACCTTCTCTAATAATAATTTTCATGCCTAAGGTTAGTTTTTCTAAAGCTTCGTCATAAGTAAAACATTCGTGGTCTGTTGTTATTCCTGCCAAAATATATTTTTTAGCTTGTTCGCCTCGCAATCCTGGAGCATGTCCGTCAACAGGTTTATTAAAATGTTTTGCCCAGTTAATTTTTTTTAAAACCTCGGCATCATCAAATAAAACACCTGGATAATTCATCATTTCCGCCAAATAATAAATGTCTGACGAAGCCAATAATTCCTTGATTCCCTCTGAATCTATAATTGCTCCGGCAGTTTCAAAAGAGGTAGCAGGAACACAAGATGGAGCTCCAAAATGAAACTTAAACGGTGTTTTTTTACCGTTTTCTATCATATAATAAACGCCTTCTTTGCCTAAAACATTTGCAATTTCGTGCGGGTCAGAAATTGTTGCAACCGTGCCATGAATTACAGCTAGTTTTGCAAATTCTGACGGAACTAACATAGAGCTTTCTATATGAATATGAGCATCTATAAAACCGGGCATTATAAACGTTTTAACATTATGCTCTTTTGGTTCTATTGATACTATTTTTCCGTTTTTAACTGTAATTTCTCCAGAAAATATTTTCTTATTAATTATATCTACTATTTGACCTTGAATTTGCATTTGTACTTTTATTTTTTATCTAAATTAATATATAAATATTTTTTATCCTAAATTTGAGTCTGTTTTTATAAACCATTCAAATATTTCTATGCGTTGGACAATTAAACCTAAACCAGAACTTGATAAAGTAAAAGAACTTGCCGAGCAATTAAATGTAGAAAATTTTGTTGCAACATTATTGGTTCAAAGAGGCATTAATACTTTTGAGCAAGCTAAAACTTTTTTTAGACCTTCTTTATCAGATTTGCACGACCCCTATTTAATGAAAGATATGGATAAAGCTGTAAAAAGAATTGAAACAGCGATTGCAAACGGAGAAAATATTTTGATTTTTGGCGATTATGATGTAGACGGAACAACAGCCGTTTCTTTAATGTCTTCTTACTTAAAAAGTTATTACCCAAATGTAGATACTTATATTCCGGATAGATATAACGAAGGTTATGGCATTTCTACCCTTGGTATAGATTATGCCGAAGACAATGATATTACCTTAATTATTGCTTTAGATTGCGGCATAAAATCTATAGATAAAATAGAATATGCTAATGCTAAAAGTATCGATTTTATAATATGCGATCATCATAGACCCGGAAATACTTTGCCCAATGCTGTTGCTGTTTTAGACCCAAAAAGAGAAGATTGTAATTATCCGTACAAAGAGCTTTGCGGTTGTGGCATTGGTTTTAAATTAATACAAGCATTAGGGTTAAACAAAAACCAAACTATAAACGATTTACTGCCTTATTTAGATTTAGTTGCTACAGCAATTGGAGCAGATATTGTGCCTTTAACTGGCGAAAACAGAATTCTTGCAAAATTTGGATTAGAAGTAATAAACAGCAATCCGAGACCTGGATTAATAGCTTTGGCTACTTCTTTAAAAAACAAACCACTTACGTTAACAGATGTGGTTTTTGTAATTGCTCCAAGAATAAATGCCGCTGGAAGAATAAAACATGGTAATTATGCAGTACAATTATTAACCGAATTTAATTTAGAACAAGCCACACAATTTGCTAAAGAAATAGAATTATTTAATACAGAACGCAAAAACTTAGATAAAAAAATTACACTAGAAGCGCTACTTCAAATAAAAACCAATCAAGAAGAATTAAAATTTAGCACAGTAGTTTATCAAGAAGATTGGCACAAAGGTGTAATTGGCATTGTAGCTTCTAGATTAATAGAAACATATTACAGACCAACTTTGGTTTTTACAAAAAGTGGCGATAAATATGCTGCTTCGGCAAGATCTGTAAAAGATTTTGATGTTTATAATGCATTGGAAAATTGCAGCGAACATATTGAGCAATTTGGCGGACATATGTATGCTGCTGGTTTAACTTTAAAGGAAGAAAATTTTGAAGCATTTAAAAATGCTTTTGAAGAAGAAGTAAAAAAAACCATAAATCCAGAGTTGTTAAAACCCGAGATTTTAATTGATGCCGAGATAAATTTTAATGATATCTCTGATAAATTTATTAGACTTTTAACCCAATTTGAGCCTTTTGGTCCAGAAAATATGACTCCTGTTTTTTTATCTAAAGATGTTAGAGATACAGGTTATGCCCAAACAATTGGTCAAGATAAAGACCATTTAAAACTATTTGTAAAACAAGGAAATTCTGAAGGTGTTTCTGCTATTGGTTTTAATCTAGGCAACAAATTAGATTTAACTACAAACAACAATCTTTTAGAAATGGCTTATTGTATAGAAGAAAACACTTGGAATGGCAAGGTTACCGTGCAATTTAGATTAAAAGATATAAGATAAATTATTCTTTGTAGGTTTTAAGCTCAAATGTATTCCCGTTAAAAACTCCGTAAGTAAAATAACTTATCCAATCGCCTAGGTTTACATATTTAGTATCATTAGAAACATCTATTATCATGGGCAAATGTCTGTGTCCAAAAATAAAATAATCGTAGTGTTTAGTTTCTAGTTTACGTTTAACATATTGTACTAGCCATTCGTTTTCTTCGCCTAAAAAAGTAACATCTTCATCGCCAGAAATAAGTTTATTTTTAACCGATAAATATTGAGCTAATTTTACACCAATATCTGGATGAATCCATCTAAACACCCATTTAGAAAACGGATATGTAAAAACCTTTTTCATTCTTTTATAACCCATATCGCCAGGACCTTTCCCGTCGCCATGACCAATCAAAAAGGTTTTTCCGTTGAATTCATATTCCTGATTATCGTGATAAACAGGAATGTTTAATTCTTTCTCAAAATAATCGTTCATCCATAAATCGTGGTTACCTACAAAAAAGTAAATAGGTATTCCGCTGTCTTTTAATTCGGCCAATTTGCCTAGAACTCTAACAAACCCTTTTGGCACAACGGTTTTATATTCAAACCAAAAATCGAACAAATCGCCTAATAAAAACAATGCAGTAGCATCGTGCTTAATAGAATCTAACCATGCAACAAATTTTTGTTCACGCGGAAAACTCTGCTCTGGAGTTGGAGCTCCAAAATGTTGGTCTGATGCAAAATATATTTTTGTACTCAAAGCTTAAATTTATGCTTCAAATATACTAAACCCTAAGAATAGAAACCCTTTTTTATTAAAACTTATTACTTTTTATCTTAATTTTATTCCGCAAAAGCAAATTCATCAAAATAATTACTAATAAACATGGTAGTTTCTAAACATTTAACCGTTAGAGAAATAGCAATAAAAGACATCGCTTTAATTTGTAGGTATTGGTTAGAATCAGATTCAGCCTTTTTAACCGCAATGGGAGTTGATTTAGATAAACTCCCATCAAAAGAAGCATTAACAACCATGTTAACGCTACAAATAAATACTGATATAAAAGACAAAAAAACGTATGCTTTAATTTGGGAATTAGACAACCAACCAATTGGACATAGCAACGTTACAGATGTAGAGTTTGGCAAAACTGCTAACATGCATTTACATTTATGGAAAAGCAACAACCGCAAACAAGGACTTGGCGAACAATTAGTTAAAAAGTCGCTGCCTTTTTATTTTAACAATTTAAACCTAAAAACGCTTATTTGTCAGCCTTTAGCAACTAACCAAGCGCCAAATAAAACACTAGAAAAAGTTGGATTTAAGTTTGTTAAAAAGCACACTACAATACCTGGATTGTTAAACTATTTACAAGAAGTTAACATGTGGCAATTAACATTACAAAATTTTAATAAAAATATACAGCATAAAATTTCTTAATTTAGCCAAGATAAAAAGTAAACAAATTTATTTTGATACATATAATTGGCTATATAGCATTGGGGTTGAACTTAACCTCTATGACCATGAAAAATATTTTATATTTAAGAGTGCTGTCTTTAATTGCAAACTTTTTATATCTTATATATGGTGTTTTATTAAATGCTCCACCATTAATTATAGGTTGTACAATTGCTATGTTTATACATTCGTATTTTATATATAAAATTAAGAAAGAAAAAAAGGTGTTAGAAATTCAATCTAAACTTTAAACAATGAATCTAGAAGAATTTAAGATTAGAAAAGCAGCTTCTAATGATATAACACAAATATAAATAGTTAAAAACTCGGTTACAGAAAACGCTTTCGAGCAAAGCTCTCTTTTTTTTGAAAAATATAATACCCAAAAACAGATTAATGCTTTTGTCTCAAAAAGTGTAATCTGTTTTTGTGTTAGTTGTATAAAACTATATATAGGCTAGTTAGCAACAAGCTAAAAATTACGAATGAATATGAAAAAAATAGGATTAATTGGCGGAATGAGTTGGGAGTCGTCTCAAGTTTATTATAAAATTATAAACGAAAAAGTTCGTGAAGTTTTAGGAGGATTTCATTCATCTAAGTGTATTATGGAATCTGTTGATTTTGCTGAAATAGAAAAACTTCAGCACAAAGAAGACTGGGATTCATTGAATAAAATAATGGTAGACTGTGCAAAGAATTTAGAAAATGCAAAAGCTGACATTATTGTTTTATGCACTAATACAATGCATTTGTGCAGCAAAGAAATAATAAAGAACATAAACATTCCTTTTTTACATATTGCAGTAGCAACAGGAGAAAAAATAAAAGAGCAGAAAATTAGTAAAGTCTTATTGCTTGGAACAAAATTTACAATGGAAAAAGATTTTTTTAAAAACATTCTTAGCGAAGATTTTGGCATTGAAGTAATTATACCAAATGAAAGAGATAGAAAAATTGTACATAAAATAATATATGAAGAGCTCGTTCACGGAAAAATAAAACCTGAATCGAAAGAGAAATATCGAAAAATAATTAATAATTCTATAAAAAACGGAGCTCAAGGAGTAATTTTAGGTTGTACAGAAATCTCTTTATTAATCAAAAGTAGCGATATAAATATTCCGGCTTTTGACACAACAAGAATTCACGCTGAAAGTGCTGTAGAATTTGCTTTAAAATAAAAACAGTTGCAAATAATGGATATAATTCAGCGTGGTAATAGTGCACCCTTTAACCCTAAAGTATATATTTAACCTAATTTCTTTACGGACAATTCCTGCGGAATTATCCACGCCAAAATCATAGCCAGAACATTGACCCAATTAAAAAACAAAAAATCACTAAATATTATGTTTTTAATAGACAAACCATTTGTTTCCGATTTTCTTATTGATACAATAAGAAACAATAATTTTAAAATAATTGCAACCAAAGTAGCCAAAGAATTAATAAAAGATGATTCGTTGGCATGGATAGAAGAAGATGAAGCAATCTCTTTATTAAAAAAGAATCCACAAATTTCTATTTATAGCAATTCAGAGAACGCATTGGCTTGGATAGATAAAAACTACGGAGAAAGCGAATTATCAAGTCAATTAAAAGTTTTAAAAAATAAAGTAAAGTTTAGAGAACTTATAAAGGGGCTATTTCCCGACTTTTATTTCAAACAAATAAGCATTGAAGAAATCCACCAATTATCTGCTAATGAAATTAGTTTCCCATTTGTAATTAAACCTGCTATTGGTTTTTTTAGTATAGGAGTTCATATTGTGGAAAATGAAAAAGACTGGATAAAAGCTAAAAGTGAATTACACCCAGAAAAACTTAAAAGCATATTTCCTGAAAATGTATTAAACACAAGTATTTTTATTATCGAAGAATTTATTCGAGGAGAAGAGTATGCAATAGATTATTATTATGATAATAATGGAAATGCTGTTTTGTTAAACGTTTTACATCATCTTTTTTCGTCGGCAACAGATACAAGTGATAGGGTTTATTCAACATCAAAAGAAATAATTGAAAAGCATAAAATTGAACTTGAAAGTTTTTTAACTAAAATTGGTAAAGAGTTAAATTTAAAAAATTTCCCAGCTCATGCAGAAGTAAGAATAGATGAAAATGGGAAAATAGTGCCTATTGAAATAAACCCATTAAGATTCGGCGGATTGTGTACTACTGGTGATCTTTTAGGAGTAACTTTAGGATTTAATTCATACAAATGCTTTTACGAAAACAAAAAACCAAACTGGGATACTATATTTAAAGGAAAAGAAAATAAAATATTTAGTGTAGTTATTTTGGACAACAATTCAGGTATAATGCCTTCAGATATTTTAAGATTTAAGTATTCAGATCTTGCAAATGATTTTGAAAATCCTGTATTAATTAGAGATTTTGATATAGATAAATACCCTCTATTTGGATTTGTTTTTGCCGAAAGTGCTTCCAGTAATAAAAAAGAATTAAATGATATTCTCACATCTGATTTAAGAAAATATATAGTATCAAAAAAATGAGAATTTAACGCTTAAAAAACCACCGCAACAATAATTATAACTAATTATTAGTTCTAGCTTACTTATAAAAATTCTTGTGAGATTTTCTATTTGGTTTTTATTTACTAAATTAGGTGCTTAAATATGCAACTAATCATACTAAAAACCGTTGAAATTAATTGTTGAAAAAAGCAACGTGAAGTTATTAACTTTAAAACAAAAAAGAATGAAACACAAAAACAGCTTTCGGTTAATTTTAGTACTATTACTAACCTTATCAATCTTCTCGTGCGAAAAAGAAAAAATTGATTCTCAAAATATTAAGATTTTAGATAATCAGTCTAATTCATTAGAATTGGAATTTAAAAAAAATGATTTAACCTTTAAATTTAAATCAAATAGTAAAAATCAAATAATTAACTCTAATCTACAAGTTTTTAGCAACGGTAAATTGTTAATAGAATCTATTAATTTTATAGATACAAAAATACCAGCTTATAAATTAATAGTTCATAAAAATTTGATTAAAAAAGCAGAAGAATTAAAGAAAAATTCAAATATTATTAATCAAATTATTGACATTAAAAATGATTTCGAAATATTCGCTAGAGAAGTCCTATCAAACAATAATTTAAATAGTTATACTCCACTAGTTCAATCTCTATTTTATCACAACTCAATTCTGAACATCATTGAACGTAGTTTTAAAAATAACAACGATTGTGAATGCACTCCACATCCTGGCTATTTTGTTGACTATACACCATTTTGGTGTCAAGAAGATTATTTTATTGATGTAGCAAAATTTACCAAACTAATAAATAACTCTAATTCAAAATACCTTATTAATAAAAAAGATGTAATTAAATTCTTAAATGACTACGAAAATGAACAAGTTTCAATTGACAAAATATCAAAATTTATTGAAACTAAAGAATCTTTTTTAAGTAGAATTGAAACTAATTTTAATAATTCAAACAACTCGAGTCAATTAAGATGTTCTAATGGTTTAGGCAGTGATTTAGGCTGTTGTGGCAACTATTCTGGTTGCTGTTGGTATTGGAGTTATTATTGTCTTGACCATGACTTAGCATGTTTAGGTTGTGATAAATGGCATTGTGGGCCAGCATGTCAACCAAGTAATTAAATAATAATAAGTAATCATGAATACTAAAAACATTTACACAGGGATAATATCATTTTTAAATATATATTATTTTATTTCTTGGATTTACATTTTCAATCAATGTAATGATCAAATTGAAAGACAATTATCCTTTTTAAAGAGTTGGGGAAGCATCTTTGGAAACATAAATCATCTTGATTTACTTTTGATCATTCTTACTACAAGTTCGATTATGATAATTTTTTACAAACAAAAAAATAATTTAAAATTGATTGATATTATATTTCTATTGATACATTTTCTGTTTTTAATTTATATGTTTTGGACACATTTATAAAACACATCCCAACATTGTATAAAATTAATTGCTAGTACAAACCTACTTATCTTTGCTAAATTCGTTGCTTACACACGCAACTAATCATACTAAAAACCGTTGAAATTAATTATCAGAATTTAGAGTTGTTAAATTTAAGAACTAAAAATAAATAAAATCAAAAATTAACATTAAATAAATACTATCATGTCAAAAAGTAAAGACGCAAGAAAAAACGTAAAAAAAGAATCTGCTAAAACTCCAAAAGAAAAAAAAGAAGAAAAGAAACTAAAGAAATCTAAAAGAGATTAGTTAACTAACAATTAACCCGTTGGGTGTAATTATTAGATTATAAAAAACAACTTACTAATTATTACCATAAAAAGCCTTGCGTTTGTAAGGCTTTTGCATTTAATTATCGCTATTGAACTAAAACTAAATTTTTATACATTTTTTTTATAAATTAGCAGATTATTATCTAAAAATATTTAATACTTCTTCTATGAAAAAAACCACCACTCTATTTACATTATTTCTTTTTTTAAGCATTGCATTTACTGCATTTGCACAAAAGAAAGGTATTAAAGCTCCAGAACAAATAGACACTAAACTATTTGATAATTTTAAATTTAGAAACATCGGTCCAGCATTTATGTCTGGAAGAATTGCAGATTTAGCAGTAGATCCAACAAACGAAAATGTTTGGTATGTAGCTGTTGGTTCTGGCGGCGTTTGGAAAACAACCAATGCAGGTGTAACTTTTGAACCTGTTTTTGACAAACAAGCTGTTTATTCTATAGGTTGCATAACATTAGACCCCAACAACTCTAATATAGTTTGGGTTGGAACAGGAGAAAATGTTGGCGGAAGACACGTTAGTTTTGGAGACGGAATTTATAAAAGTGACGATGGCGGAAAAACCTGGAACAACATGGGTTTAAGTCAATCAGAACACATTTCTAAAATAACGGTAGATTCTAAAAACTCAAATATTATTTTGGTTGCTTCACAAGGACCATTATGGAGTAAAGGCGGCGATAGAGGTTTTTTTAAATCTACAGATGGAGGAAAAACTTGGAAAAAAACTTTAGGCGATAACGAATATACTGGTGTAACAGATTTTGTTGTAGACCCGAGAGATTCTAATAGAATTTACGCGGCAACATGGCAACATCATAGAACAGTTGCGGCTTGGATGGGTGGTGGCGAAAAAACAAAAATTAATCTAAGCACTGATGGAGGTGATACTTGGACAGAATTAAAAAATGGTTTGCCAGAAGGAAGCATGGGTAAAATTGGATTAACAATTTCTCCACAAAATCCAGATGTAGTTTATGCAGCAATAGAATTAAATCGTAAAAAAGGAGGCGTTTATAGAACTTCTAATCGTGGAGGTAGTTGGGTAAAAATGTCTGACATGGTTGCAACTGCAACAGGACCTCATTATTACCAAGAATTATTTGCTTCACCACATCAATTCGACAGGATTTACTTTATGGATAGTCCGTTACGAATTTCAGACGATGGTGGAAAAACTTTTACAGAAGTAAATACAAAAGACAAACACGTAGACAATCATGCAATTGCGTTTAAAAAATCAGATCCAAATTATATTTTAGTTGGAACAGATGGAGGTTTATACGAAAGTTTCGATTTAGGAAACAATTGGCGTTTTATGGAGAATCTTCCGTTAACACAATTCTATAAAATTGCATTAGATGATACAGAACCGTTTTATAATATTTATGGCGGAACTCAAGATAATAGCACGCAAGGCGGACCTTCTAGAACAGATAATTTAACTGGAATTAGAAATGCCGATTGGAAAGTTGTATTAAATTGGGATGGCCATCAACCAGCAACAGAACCAGGAAATCCAAATATAATTTACGCAGAACGTCAAGAAGGAAATATTTCTAGAATAGACATTAAAACGGGTGAAGTAACAGACATTCAGCCACAACCAGCTGCTAACGAAAAAAGTGAACGTTTTAATTGGGATGCACCAATATTGGTTAGTCCGCATAATCCAAGTACGATATTTTTTGCATCGCATCGCGTTTGGAAATCAGAAAATAGAGGCGATAGTTGGACAGCAATATCTGGCGATTTAACAAAAAATGAAGAACGAATTACGCTCCCAATCATGGGAAGACAACAAAGTTGGGATGCCTCTTGGGATGTTAATGCAATGTCTAATTACGGAACAATTACATCTTTGGCACAATCTCCAAAAAATGATCAAGTTTTTTATGCTGGAACAGACGATGGGTTATTACAAGTTACAGATAATGGAGGAACAACTTGGCAAAAAATAAACGTTAGTCAAATGGGCGTTCCTGCAACTGCTTTTATAAACGATGTTAAAACCGATTTATATGATCAAAATACAGTTTACGTTGCATTAGACAATCATAAATACGGCGATTTTACTCCATATCTTGTAAAAAGCACAGACAAAGGAGCTAGTTGGAAAAGAATTACAACAGGATTAACAAATAAAAATTTAGTTTGGAGAGTTGTTCAAGATCATGTAAGTAAAGATTTAATGTTTGTAGGAACAGAATTTGGAGTTTACTTTACAGTAGATGGCGGAAACTCTTGGACAGAATTAAATGGCGGTATGCCAACTATTGCAATTAGAGATTTAGCCATTCAAAAAAGAGAAAACGATTTAGTTGCCGCATCTTTTGGTCGCGGAATATATATTTTAGACGATTATTCTGCATTAAGAAATGTATCAGTAAATCAAACAAAACAAGAAGCAACATTATTTCAGCCAAGAAAAGCATGGTGGTACGTTCCAAGGTCTGTTGTAGATTTCGATGATATTAGAGGTTCTCAAGGCTCTCAATTATATGTTGCTCCAAACCCAGACTTTGGCGCCGTATTTACCTATTATTTAAAAGAGGAAATTGTAAATCAAACAAAAGCAAGACAAGAAAAAGAAAAAGGAGTAACAGGAAATATACCTTTTCCAGGTTGGGATAAATTAGTACAAGAAAGCCAAGAAGTGGGCCCGTTTGTGTTTTTAGAAATTAAAAATACATCTGGACAAACAATAAACCGCGTTATGGCTAACACCAAAAAAGGGTATAATAGAGTTGCATGGAATTTAAAAGTAGCCAATTCTAACATACTAACTTTAAATGGTAAAACAGGAGACGCAGACGGATTAATGGTTGCACCAGGAACTTATACTGTAACTTTAAACAAACTAGATAAAGGAAAAACAACTCAATTAGGCGAATCGGTAAGTGTAGCGGTAGAACCTTTACATAAAAACACTTTAAAAGGATCAAGTTTAGAAGATGTTGCCGCTTTTTGGAGAGAATTTGAACAAGCAACCCACGATGTTAATAAATTAGATTTACAACTTTCTAACTTAAGTAAAAGCACAGAAAAATTAGTTTGGGCAGCTTCTAGAAGCAAAGTAAACAGCCAAATAATAAATCAAGTTATAGATTTAAAAAACCAAGTTCATGGTTTAGAAGAAATTTTAAGAGGTAATGCTTCTAAAAACGAAATTGGCGAAAAAACTTTGCCAACAATAGGAGACAGATTGTTTTCTGTAAACCGTGGCATTACAGTTTCTACTTATGGCCCAACAGAAACGCATAAAAAAACTATGCCTATTATTAAAGCACAAATGGCCGATTTAAATGCATCTTTATTAGAAACAAAAGCTAAGCTAAAATCTTTAGCTAAAGAGGTTCAACAAAATGGCGGGCCTTGGATTGAAGGATTAGATTAAATAAAAAACTCTTAAAAGCCTTGCAATTGCAAGGCTTTTATTTTTAAAAAATATTTTAAGATTAATGGTTTTTTATCATTAATGTACTAAAAACAATTGTTTACATCAACACTTCTGCCACGAAAGATTCGTGCGGTAGCGAGTGTGTAAAAATAATTTGAAAGTATTAAAATTATTATTAGAGATTTTACATTGTTTACCAATTCGTTTCTTTCTGAAAAACATAAATTTTCAAGAGTTAATTATTCAATTGATCAAAAAAAGGGTTATATGATTCAAAAGAAATTCAAAATTTAGACATTAAATATAAACCCTTGTTATGAAATCAATAAATGGTTCTCACAATATTATCATTATAATAATCTAAACTTAAAAATTTCAACTAAATAAAAATAATAAAATAATGCTTTTTTAAATTCAACAAATATCAAATCATTCTAAAGCTCCAATGTTTCTAAAACTAATGCTTCACTATCAAAACCGAAGGAACTCTGTTCAACCAAATACTTTCAGAATCCACGAGCACTTTCCAGCTTTCAATACTAATTATCATCAAGTCCTGTTTTGCTAAAAAATCTTTCTTGATAATTTTATCCTCCATCAACGTTATGTTATTTGGGTGCTTGTGTTCCAGTGAATTGATGGCACTCCTAAGAACAAAGTTTGTGTCAATGTGGCCGTTCACGTCCAAAACCATAACTTTGGAATTGTTGTTGTAAATTAATTTCTGTGCATAATCCATCAAGAAAGAATCATCAGCACTAAAAATTGGAATAAAAACTTGATCTGCTTTTTCTAATCCTTTATCAATCAAAATCCCTAGCGGAGTCTTGGTTTTCGAGATGATTTTTCGTGTTCTTTCGTCGAAAGGAGAATTTTCGAACAAGCCTTCTTTGCCCGTGAACTTATCAATCAATCGGTCAGGATTGACGATTCTAGTAGTAAATCCCAATACTTTTCCGAGCAATGTTCCTTCAAAAATAGATTTTCCAAGTCCAACAAGAAGCAAGTCATATTCGCCACTATTTGCAATTTCAGAAATGTTATTTTCAATATCAACCGTTGCCTGAAAAAGCGTTTTAATCTCTTGTTTCAAAGCCAAAGATTCCTCGATTATTGGCAAAAACCTGTCTTTTTCGTACTTCTCTAAATTATAAGAATGTATTTCGTCGCTCAAAGTGAGGTGCATTGCGGTAACAGTCGAAGTTTCTTTCTGTTTTTTGACCAAACTATTGGCTAATCGCAACAGTGATTTTCCTTTTTCTTTATTCCCAAAGGAAATCAATATTTTGAATTTGCTTAAGTTTGAAATTTCATCCAAAACAGTGACGTCTTTTGTCTTGAAAATATAATTTATTATATTCAATAATGGCCCCGTCATAAAGGTGGTGACTAATGCCATAATTACCATCATCGTAAACACTTCTGGCGTAAGGACTTTTAGTTCTAAACCAATATTCAAAACCACTAATTCCATCAATCCTCGGGTATTCATCAAAGCACCAATAGTGAAGCTGTCACGCCAATTTTGGCCAACAAACTTGGCTGCCAAAGCACTTCCTAAAAATTTCCCAACAACGGCTACAAGAATAATTAAACCCGTAACTTTCCATAAATACACATCGTTGAGTAGTCCAATTTCCGTTCGCAATCCAGTGTAAACAAAGAACAGAGGAAGCAATAAAATAACCGAAACATCTTCGACTTTTTCGATAAAGACATTCCTGAATTTGGTAATGTCAGGCATAATTACACCAGTCATAAAAGCTCCGAAAAGAGCGTGAATACCAATGGCTTCGGTGGCAAATGACGAAATAATCAATGTTAAAAAGAAAATGGCAACGACAGATTTGTTCAAGTTATCCTTGGTTCCATACAATTCCCCTATTTTTTTTAAAAACGGTTTTACCACAAAAAGCATTACAATCACGTAGAATACCACCAATAAAATAACGTATAGCGAACTCACGAAAGTTCCCGCCTTTACAATGGCGATTACGGCGGCAAGTAAACACCAGGCCGTGATATCATCGGCAGCGGCACAGGTAATTACAATGGCACCTAACTTGGTTTTATGAATACCTCTTTCCTGGACAATTCTTGCCAAAACCGGGAAGGCGGTTATACTCATCGCAATTCCCATAAACAAGGCGAAAGGCAAAAAAGCAATTCCTTCAGGAGCGAATCTATAATAAACAAAATAAGCCAGCCCTATACCTAATGCAAACGGAATCACAATGCTCGCATGGCTGATGACTACGGCTTCATTTGCCCTGTTTTTCAACACTTTCATATCGAGTTCCATCCCAATAACGAACATAAAAAGTATCAACCCAATTTGGCTTAAGAATTGTAAATTTCCCAAGGATTCAACTGGAAACAAGTTAACTGAAAATTCAGGAAAATACAAGCCTAATAGGGAGGGTCCAAGAACAATTCCGGCTATAATTTCGCCTATTACTGATGGTTGTCCGATCTTTCTGAAAAGCCAACCAAAAAAACGTGCAACTAAAATAATTGTGATTATTTGGGCTAAAAGTATCGCCAAAGGATGGTGCAAATTTTGCGTTAATGAAGACAAGAAATCACTCCAATGATCATTTTCGGTTCCAGAAAACGGAAATTTTTTTCCTGTTTCCAGGCTTTTTCCTTTGCTTATAATCCAATATATTAATGCCGCGAAACCGCCAGTTACGACAAAATAAAATATTGTATTTCTATATTTCTTCATAGACTCTTGTTTCAACTCTTGTTTGTAATTCAAATACAAAGATGAGAAAACTAAATGTATAAATTATCCAGTCAAAAACAATAATAATATAAATTTAATGTTATTGAAAAAACAACGTAATTAAACCACAAATGTAAGATTGTAAACGAGTATTTATCTCCGTTTTTCTTGCCTTTGCAATCATTTTTAATTTTGATATGAAAAAAGCATTGAAAGTAGGATTTTGGGAATTTATTTTAAAAATTTATGTAAAAAATACACCAATTTAATAACAAAAGAAATTTACAAAAAATATAATTGTTAAAACATTTTAATTAAACACAACAAACTAATTCGTCCCCTAGAAATAAAAAAGCCTCGTAAAGTATTAATTTACAAGGCTTTTTAAACTTAAAATGTGGTCCCACCTGGGCTCGAACCAGGGACCACCTGATTATGAGTCAGGTGCTCTAACCAACTGAGCTATAGGACCGGTTTTACTTCACAGATTAAATATTTTTAAGCTGTTTTTAGTGAATAAAGTCAAGCTTTATTTGAGGTTGCAATATTACTACTATTTTTGATTTCTTGCAAAATTATTTGTCAATTTCTTGACATAATTCTATTAAAATCCCATTTGTTCCTTTTGGGTGTAAAAAAGCTACCAACTTATTATCGGCACCTTTTTTGGGTGTTTGATTTAAAACCACAAATCCTTCTGCTTGTAAACGAGCTATTTCTGAAACGATGTCTTCTACATCAAAAGCTATATGATGAATGCCTTCGCCTTTTTTTTCTAAAAATTTGGCTATCGGACTTTCTGGATTTGTTGCTTCTAAAAGTTCTATTTTATTTGGTCCGTTTTTAAAAAACGATGTTTTTACTCCTTCACTTACTACTTCTTCTTCTTTATAGGCTGGAACTCCAAATAGTTTTTCGAATAGTTTATTAGATTCTTCTAAACTTTTAACTGCTATGCCTATGTGCTCTATTTTTCTCATTTTGTAATTTTTATTTAATACAATTACTTTTTAGCCCTGATTGCAGCGATAGCTTTTTGAGGTTTTCTCAAAAACTAAAGCTAAAAGCAGGAACAGGGACAAATTTTTGCCCAAAACTATCGCTTCTAAAAACAAAGATATATATTTTAAAAGTTAAAAAGTTGTACTTTTGCAGCATGGAAACAAATAGACAAAAAAAAATAGGTGGTGTTTTACAACGTGATTTAGTAGATATACTACAAGGAGAGGTTAGAAAAAACAATATTTCGAACTTAATTATTTCTGTATCAAAGGTTACCGTAACAACCGACTTGTCTATTGCAAAAGTTTATATTAGTGTTTTCCCTACAGAAAAAGCGGCAGAAATATTAGCCGCTATTAAATCTAATACGCTGTTAATTAAACACAATTTATCTCAAAGAGTTAAACAACAATTACGTAAAGTGCCTAACTTATCTTTTTATATAGACGATTCTTTAGATTATATAGAAAAAATAAATTCTGCTTTAACAGGTAGCGAAAACCCTATTGCAAATCCGGAGCTTTTAGTAAAAAGAAAAAAATTGTAGTTTGAAATTTTCGCTGTATATAGCCAAAAGATACCTTTTTTCAGGCAGTAAAAATAATGCAATAAACATTATTACTGGAATTGCATCTGTTGGTATTATTGTTGGCACAACGGCCCTTTTTGTTGTGCTTTCTGTATTTAGCGGATTAAAAGATTTTAGTCTTTCTTTTGCAAATGATTTTGACCCCGATTTAAAAGCAACTGCAAAAACCGGAAAAAGTTTTTTAATTTCTAATGAGCAAATTAATAGTCTTAATACCTTAAACGGAATTGCATCTTACAGTAAAATTATAGAAGAACGTGCCCTTTTTACTTTTAACGGTAAAGATCAATTGGCTTATATAAAAGGCGTTGATGCTAATTTTAACCAAGTAAACCAAATAGAAAAAACTATTTTTCAAGGAGAATGGTTTGAGCAAGAAACGCAAAATGTTGTAGTTGGTTATGGTATTGCTCAAAAACTATCTTTAGGATTATTTGATATGGTTAATCTTTTAGAAATTTTTGTGCCAAAATCAGGCAAAGGGAACATTAATTTGCCTAACGATGCTTTTAAAAACACAATTATAGTTCCGTCTGGGGTTTATTTTATAAACGAAGAGTTAAATCAAAAATACGTATTTGCTTCTGCAGACTTAGTGCAAGATTTGCTAGATTATAAATATAACCAGTTTAGCGGAATTGAAATTAAATTAAAAGCTAACGCCAATTATAATGATGTAGTTAATGAGTTAAACACTGTTTTTAAAAATAACTTGATTGTTAAAAATAGAGCTCAATTAAACGAATCTTTATACAAAATGCTAAATACCGAGAATTTGGTATTATACTTAATTTTTTCTTTAGTAATCTCGGTTACGCTTTTTACACTTATTGGAGCGTTAACAATGATAATTATAGAAAAGAAATCTAATCTAAAAACTCTTTTTAATTTAGGAACAGATATTAAATCATTAAAAAGAATTTTTTTATACCAAGGTTTTATAATTTGTATTTTAGGAGGTTTTATTGGCTTAGTTCTAGGTGTTATAATTGTATTAATACAACAACACTTTAGCCTTGTTATGATAAATGCCTCAATGCCTTACCCGGTTATACTAAATGCATCTAATGTTATATTGGTAATTGTTACAATTACAATATTAGGTTTTATAGCATCTTATATTGCTAGTAGTAGAGTAACTAAAAAACTTTTAGAATAAATTAAGCAAATTGATAGTCGCTATAAACATCGGCTATTTCTTTAAATAAATTATGAAGTCCTTCGGCATCGTCTGTAGTTACTAACTTTTGTTTATATTCTTTAAAAGAATGGACTCCTTTAAAGTAATTAGTATAATGCCTTCTCATTTCTACAATTCCTAATCGTTCACCTTTCCATTCCATTGACCAATTTAAATGATTTAATGATGCTTCTATTCTATCATTCATAGTAGGAACAGGTAAGTGTTCGCCTGTTTTAAAGAAATGTTTTATTTCGTTAAAAATCCACGGATATCCAATTGCAGCACGACCAATCATCATACCGTCTAATCCGTATTTGTTTTTATATTCAAGTGCTTTTTCTGGACTATCAATATCTCCATTTCCAAAAATAGGTATTGTAATTCTTGGATTATCTTTTACTCTTTGAACATGAGACCAGTCAGAATGACCTTTATACATTTGAGCTCTTGTTCTAGCATGAACAGTTAAGGCTTGAACTCCAACATCTTGCAAACGCTCTGCAACCTCATCAATATTGATAGAGTTTTCATCCCAACCTAAACGCGTTTTAACTGTTACAGGTAAATTTGTGCTTCTAATTACAGCTTTAGTTAGCCTAATCATTAAGTCAACGTCTTTTAAAACGCCTGCTCCAGCACCTTTACAAACCACTTTTTTAACTGGGCAACCAAAATTAATATCTACCAAATCTGGTCTAACAGCTTCTACAATTTTAGCACTCATTGCCATTGCTTCTTCATCACCTCCAAAAATCTGAATGCCAACAGGTCTTTCGTAATCAAAAATATCTAGCTTTTGTCTACTTTTTATCGCATTGCGAATTAACCCTTCCGAAGAAATAAACTCAGAATACATTAAATCTGCACCATGTAATTTACATAATCTTCTAAACGGAGGATCGCTAACATCTTCCATTGGAGCTAAAAGTAACGGAAAATTAGGAAGTTGTATGTTGCCAATTTTTATCAACGTATTTTTTTTGCAAATATAGGAAAGAATGGCCTATTTAAAACATTGAAGATTTTCTCAACTTTAAACACGTAAAATTATGCAGTTATTTCCCCTTTTTCGGAATGACAAAATAGACTATCTTTGCTGATTAAATGCGAGAGCATTAGCTGAATTGACACAAATAGAGAATGAAGAATATTAGAAATTTTTGCATAATTGCACATATTGATCACGGTAAAAGTACACTTGCAGATAGATTGTTAAGTGCAACTCAAACCGTTACTGCACGTGAAGAAAAAGCTCAGTTGCTAGACAGTATGGACTTAGAACGTGAACGTGGTATTACCATAAAGAGTCGTGCTATACAAATGAATTATAAATATAACGGCGAAGATTATATTTTAAATTTAATAGATACTCCAGGACACGTAGATTTCTCTTACGAAGTTTCTCGTTCTATTGCTGCTTGCGAAGGTGCTTTACTTATTATAGATGCTGCTCAAAGCATTCAAGCACAAACAATTTCTAATTTATATTTAGCTTTAGAAAACGATTTAGAGATAATTCCGATTCTAAACAAGGTAGACTTACCAAGTGCAAATCCAGAAGAGGTTAGCGATGATATTATTGACCTATTAGGGTGTAAACTAGAAGATATTATTCATGCTTCTGGAAAAACCGGATTTGGTGTAGAAAATATTTTAAAAGCAATTATAGAAAAAATACCCGCTCCAAAAGGGAATAAAGACGAACCATTGCAAGCCTTAATTTTTGATTCTCATTACAATTCATTTCGTGGAATTGAAGTTATTTTTCGTGTAAAAAATGGCGAAATCAGAAAAGGCCAGAAAATCAAGTTTATGTCCACAGGTAAAGAATATTTTGCCGATGAAGTAGGAACTTTGAAGCTAAATCAAGTGCCAAAAGACGTAATTTCTACCGGAGATGTTGGTTATCTAATTTCGGGTATAAAAGAAGCCAAAGACGTGAAAGTTGGCGATACTTTGACAGATGCTAAAAATCCAACAACAAATAGTATTCACGGTTTTGAAGACGTGAAACCAATGGTTTTCGCTGGAATTTATCCGGTTGACACCGATGAATATGAAGAGTTGCGCAACTCGATGGAAAAATTGCAGTTGAATGATGCTTCGCTGGTGTTTTTGCCAGAAAGTTCGGCAGCTTTAGGCTTTGGTTTCCGTTGCGGATTTCTAGGAATGTTGCACATGGAAATTATTCAGGAACGACTGGAACGCGAGTTCAATATGACCGTGATTACTACTGTTCCCAACGTTTCTTATTTGGCTTACACCAAAAAAAATCCAGAAGTTGGTGTCGTTGTAAACAATCCAAAAGATTTGCCAGAAGCTTCTAAACTTGACAGAGTTGAAGAACCGTATATTAAAGCAACTATTATAACAAAAGCCGACTTTGTAGGTAACGTAATGAGTTTATGTATAGAAAAACGTGGTGTAATTACTAATCAGACTTATTTAACTACAGAACGTGTTGAATTAAATTTTGATATGCCCCTTGCAGAAATTGTATTTGATTTTTATGATAGATTAAAAACAGTTTCTAAAGGATATGCCTCATTCGATTATTCTCCAATAGGAATGCGTGAATCTAAATTAGTAAAACTTGATGTTTTATTAAATGCAACCTACGTAGATGCATTATCTGCCTTAATCCACGAAAGTAATGCATATAATATTGGTAAAAAAATGTGTGAAAAATTGCGCCAGTTAATTCCAAGACAGCAGTTTGACATTCCGATTCAAGCAGCAATTGGGGCAAAAGTTATTGCTCGTGAAACCATAAAAGCATTACGAAAAGATGTTACCGCCAAATGTTATGGTGGAGATATTTCTCGTAAACGAAAATTATTGGAAAAACAGAAAAAAGGAAAAAAACGCATGCGACTTGTAGGGAATGTTGAGATTCCGCAAGAAGCGTTTATGGCAGTTTTGAAG
>Ga0209702_10003676_pt1 | contig 23730 bp, 21 predicted proteins | sample FRY01_FD_187210 | JGI IMG/M metagenome (GOLD analysis project Ga0209702, IMG submission 187210) | Freshwater microbial communities from Lake Fryxell liftoff mats and glacier meltwater in Antarctica - FRY-01 (SPAdes) (version 2) | ecosystem: Environmental > Aquatic > Freshwater > Ice > Glacier... | reverse complement strand
ACCAAATATTGTCCATACCCGCTACGCTCAACGATCCTGCAATCGTGCCTGAAAGTTGGATGCTGCCGCTGATGTCGTAAGGTTGAAAGACGGAGCCTGAGGGAGCGTCTGCGGGAGCATAGTATGTGCCGCTGTAACTCCATGTGCCAGAAAGAGTACCGTTGGCATCTTCGCTGATAAATGCAGCTAATTTACCGCTAGCAGTACCATCAGAAGACACACCCTTTATTTCAGCAGTAAAGTATTTGGTGGGAAAGCTCATATTAAGAGGTAGCTCCGCTTGATTGGTAAAGTGGGCCCATCCGTCACGACAGAAATCAGCCGAGTTTGAGCTGAGCTGTACTGCCGACTTTCACGCAGCCGCATGGCGCTGCCCCAGTTTTACTGAATTTATCCACTCCGAATCGATGAACAAATGAACAAAGGGGTCATGTTCACGGATAGGAAATTCATCCGAACGAGCCCATATATATCACCGTATCGCGTCATAAAAATACGTGTTTACCCTTGGTTAACAGGCTGATTCGCCAGGAATTTTTGCCCCATTGGGCACAAGCGGGGTGCTTAGGGCTCGCTCAGAAATAACTTGCAGTGAAGTAAAGTCATGGTTGGCTCCGGGGGTTATTGGTGTCTGACCCCAATAACCCACTTTTTTCACTTTCAATTTTTGCGACCCTCACCATGACTACTTTCGGCACCCCCCTATCCCCCCACGCAACAAAAGTCATGCTGCTCGGCTCGGGCGAGCTGGGCAAGGAGGTGCTGATTGCGCTGCAGCGCCTGGGCGTTGAAACCATTGCCGTTGACCGTTATGAAAACGCGCCCGGCCAGCAGGTTGCGCACCATGCACGCACCATCACCATGAGCGATGCGGCGCAACTTAAAAACCTGATTGAAAAAGAAAAGCCCGACCTCGTCGTGCCCGAGATCGAGGCCATTGCCACCGCCATGCTGGAAGAGCTGGAAGCCGCTGGCATCGCCCGCGTGATACCTACGGCACGCGCAGCCCGCCTGACGATGGATCGTGAAGGCATTCGCCGCCTGGCCGCTGAAACATTGGGCCTGCCGACCAGCCCGTATGTGTTTTGCGATTCGTTGGCCGAGCTGCAAGCTGCGATTGATTCAAAAATCGGCTATCCCTGCATCGTCAAGCCGGTGATGAGTTCATCGGGCAAAGGCCAAAGCAAAATAGCCGGGCCTGATGCTGTGAAGACGGCCTGGGACTACGCCATGGCCGGGGGCCGCGTCAGCCATGGCCGTGTGATCGTTGAAGGCTTCATCGACTTTGACTACGAGATCACGCAGCTCACCGTTCGCGCCTTGGGTAGCGACGGAAAAGTCCAAACCCATTTTTGCGAACCCATAGGCCACGTGCAGGTCAACGGCGACTATGTTGAAAGCTGGCAACCGCACCCGATGCAAAGCGCCGCCCTGCAAAAGAGCCGCGACATTGCCAAAGCTGTTACTGACAACCTAGGAGGCCAAGGTGTGTTCGGTGTCGAGCTGTTTGTAAAAGGCAATGACGTGTGGTTCAGCGAAGTCAGCCCGCGCCCGCATGACACCGGCATGGTCACCCTGTGTACCCAGGTGCAAACCCAGTTTGAGCTGCATGCACGCGCCATCCTCGGGTTGCCGGTCAACACGGCTATCAGAACGCCGGGCGCAAGCGCCGTGATTTACGGCGGCGTGGATGCCAAGGGCATTGTGTTTGACGGCGTGCTTGACGCATTGCGCGTACCCAATAGCGACATCCGTCTGTTCGGCAAGCCCGAGAGCTTTGTCAAACGCCGCATGGGTGTGGCGCTGGCGTTTGATGCGGATGTTGAGGTGGCGCGGGTCAATGCCAAGAAGGCTGCGTCGCTGGTGCGGCCACGAGCTGCCTGATTTACTGAAAAGCCACCTCGGCAAAACTGCGCAGCTTGCGGCTGTGGAGCTGCTTGATGCCTTCCTCGCGCAGCAGATCTATGGCGCGTATGCCGATGCGCAGGTGCTGGTCAACCCGTTCGCGGTAAAAGTGGTTGGCCATGCCGGGCAGCTTGATCTCGCCGTGCAGCGGCTTGTCGCTGACACACAGCAGCGTGCCGTAGGGCACACGAAACCTGAAGCCATTGGCTGCAATCGTGGCGCTCTCCATGTCCAGGGCCACTGCGCGGCTCTGGCTGAAGCGGCGCTGCGGCTGGTTGCCGGGCAGCAGTTCCCAGTTGCGGTTGTCAGTCGATGCCACGGTACCGGTGCGCATGATGCGTTTGAGCTCTGGGCCTTTGAAGTGGGTAATGTCTTCAACCGCCTGCTCCAGCGCTTTTTGAATTTCGGCCAGCGCTGGTATCGGCACCCACAGCGGCAGTTCTTCATCCAGCACATGGTCTTCACGCACATAGCCGTGAGCCAGCACATAGTCGCCCAGTTGCTGGCTGTTGCGCAGGCCGGCGCAGTGGCCGAGCATGATCCAGGCATACGGACGTAGCACGGCGATGTGGTCGGTGATGTTTTTGGCATTGGCCGGGCCTACGCCAATGTTGACCATCGTGATGCCACTTCGGTCAGCGCGCATCAAGTGGTAGGCAGGCATCTGCGGCAAGCGCGGTGGCGCTGTGCCCAGCTCATCGCCGGCCATAGCAGCAAGACCAACGCGGCGTGTGACTACGTTGCCGGGTTCAACAAACGCTATGTATTCGCTGTTCGCATCAAGCATGGCTGCATGGCCCAGGCGCACAAACTCGTCGATGTAAAACTGGTAGTTGGTAAACAGCACAAAGTTCTGGAACCAGTCGGGCGAGGTGCCGGTGTAATGGCTCAGGCGCTGCAGCGAATAGTCAACCCGGGCAGCGGTAAACAGCGACAGCGGTTGCGGCTCGCCGGGGCGTGGCTCGTAGGTGCCGTTGGCAATACCGTCGTCCATGGCGGCCAGGTCGGGCAGGTCAAACACGTCACGCATCAGTGTGCGGCGCGCCGCGCTGAGGTTGCCTTCTATGTGGTCATGTTCGGCGAACGAGAAGTGCACCGGGATCGGATGGGTGCTGGTGCCCACCTCCAGCTCGACATTGTGGTTTTGCAGCAGCAGGCGAAACTGCTCAAGGTAATACTTGCCATACAGGTCGGGTCGGGTCAGCGTGGTTTCAAAGCGGCCAGGGCCAGCCACAAAACCGTAGCTCAATTGTGATGCCGCCAGTGGGTCGAGCATCGCACGCGCTACCGTGTCGGTGTGGACGCGCACAAAGGGGTAGCAGGCCCGAACATGACCTTCAATAGCATCGCCCGCAACATAGCGCTGCATGGCCAATCGCAAGTGGGCGATTTGCTGGTCGTAAATCATCCGCACCTGGACCAGTGCGGCAGCGGCATCCAGGTAGCGGGTGGGGGCGATGAAGCTGGGGAGGTAGAGCATGGTTGGATTTTCAGTATCAACTCTTGACAGGTTCTCGCATCGTCACAAACTCTTCTGCCATGGTGGGGTGTATGCCAATCGTGCTGTCGAAGATAGCCTTGGTGGCGCCAGCTTTCATCGCTACGGCAAAGCCCTGCACGATTTCGCCCGCATCAGCGCCCACCATGTGCAGGCCGACCACGCGGTCGCTGGCGTCATCGACCAGCAGTTTCATCAGCGTGCGCTCGGTGCTGCCGCTGAGGGTGTGCTTGAGCGCCTTGAAGTCGCTGCGATACACCGTGATGTGGCCGAATTTTTTGCGCGCATCGCTTTCCGAATAACCCACCGTGCCGATGTTGGGGTGGGTAAACACGGCGGTGGGGATGAAGTCGTAGCTCATGCTGCGCGGCTTTTTGCCCTCTGCTGCACCGAACAGATGATCGACCACCACCATGGCCTCGCCGGTGGCCACGGGCGTAAGCTGCATCCGAGCCGTCACGTCGCCCAATGCGTAGATGGATGGCACGGAGGTCTGGTAATGGTCATTCACCTTGATCGCACCTTTGGCATCCAGCGCCACGCCTGCGGCATCCAGCCCGAGGCCGGTGGTATTGGGTCCGCGGCCAGTTGCATACAGCACGACGTCTACTGTAAAACTCGCTGCGCTTGCTGTGCCCGCCTTGACTTTTACCAGCAGGCCGTCAGCCGTTTTGACAATTGACTCAACCTCGGACTTCAGTTGCAGATTGACACCGGCCTTGCCCATCTCTGCGGCAATAAAGCTGCGAATGTCTTCATCAAAACCAGTCAACACTTTTTCGCCACGGTGCAGTTGCGTCACCTGCGCGCCCAGGCCGTTGAAGATGGACGCAAATTCGCAGGCGATATAGCCGCCACCGACTACCAGCAGGCGTTTTGGAAAAGGGTTCAGGTCAAACATGCTGTCGGATGTCACGACATGTTCGCGTCCCTCAAGCGCTGGCACAGTCGCCGTGCCGCCAGTAGAAACCAGGATATTTTTGGCAGTCAATGTCTGGCCATCCACTTCGACCGTATGCGCATCCAGCAGCTGCGCCCAGCCCTTGATAATTTTGACACCCGTGCTGTCAAGCAGTTGGTTATAGATGCCATTGAGCCGCGAGATTTCAGCCGCACGCCTGGCCTTCAAAACCGCCCAGTCAAACTTTGGCGCTTCACCCATCCAGCCAAAGCCATGCGACTCTTCAAACGCCTCGGCGTAATGCGCTGCGTAGCTGTAAAGCTTTTTCGGAATGCAACCGACGTTGACGCAGGTGCCGCCCATGTCGGCCACCTCGGCCAGCGCCACGCGCGCGCCACGCTGGGCTGCCATGCGGCCAGCCCGCACACCGCCGCTGCCGCCACCTATGACGAACAGATCAAAATCAAAAGTCTGCATGGCTCACGTTTCCTCATTGAACAAAATATGGCATAGACCTTACCACCAGATGATGGTTTTTTCACCATGGGGGTATCGTGTGCAATCTGGTCGAGTCATGCAGGACGGCCCGCACCGATAATCAGGGCATGACTACTTTCCCTGCCCCATTGGCCAACGACTTCAGCGCACTCTCGCTGCCTGCCCATGTACTGGCTAACCTGACGCAGCTTGGTTACACCAGCATGACCCCGATTCAGGCGGCCAGCCTGCCGCTGGCGCTGCTTGGCAAAGACCTGATTGCGCAGGCTAAAACCGGTAGCGGCAAAACAGCGGCCTTTGGCATTGCGCTGCTGGCTAATCTCAATCGGCGCGGAGCCGCCTTAAGCCGATTGGGCCCCCTCGGGGGGCAGGGCGAAGCCCGTGGGGGCGTTATTCCTGCGCGACGCTTTGCGGTGCAGGCCATGGTGCTGTGCCCGACGCGTGAGCTGGCCGACCAGGTGGCCACTGAAATCCGCCGTCTGGCGCGGGCTGAAGAAAACGTCAAGGTGGTGGTGCTGTGCGGTGGTGTGCCGCTGCGCAACCAAACAGCCACTTTAGAAAACGGCGCGCACATTGTGGTCGGTACACCGGGCCGCATCATGGACCACCTGGCGCGCGGTAATTTAAAGTTAGATGCGATGAACACGCTGGTGCTGGACGAGGCCGACCGGATGCTCGATATGGGCTTTTTTGAAGACATCTGCGTGGTCGCCAAGCAGTGCCCGAAAGAGCGGCAGACCTTGCTGTTCTCGGCCACCTACCCGGAGGGCATCGCGAAAATCAGCCAGCAGTTTATGCGGTCCCCGCAAACCATCACAGTGCAGGCGCAGCATGAAAAAAGCAAGATCCGCCAGCGCTGGTATGAGGTACCCGAGAGCGACCATGATGAGGCGCGTTTGAATGCGGTAGCTTTGCTGCTTAACCACTACCGCCCGGCCAGCACGCTGGCGTTTTGCAACACCAAGTCGCAGTGCCGCGCACTGGTGGCCTATTTAAAAAGCCAGGGTTTCAGTGCGCTGGCCTTGTTTGGTGAGCTGGAGCAGCGCGAGCGTGACCAGGTGCTGGTGCAATTTTCAAACCGCAGCTGTTCGGTGCTGGTGGCGACCGATGTTGCCGCGCGCGGGCTGGACATCAACCAGCTGGAAATGGTGATTAATGTTGACGTCACGCCCGATGCCGAGGTGCATATTCACCGTATTGGCCGTACCGGCAGGGCTGACGAAGAGGGCTGGGCCATCAGCCTGGTCAGCATGGACGAGATGGGTTACGTCGGCAAAATCGAGCAACTGCAAAAAGCCGAATCCGAATGGCACAAGCTGGCCGAGCTGACGCCTGCTAGCCAAGAGCCTCTGCTGCCGCCCATGGTCACGCTGCAAATCGTCGGTGGCCGCAAGGAAAAAATCCGCGCCGGCGATGTGCTGGGCGCGCTGACCGGTGAGGCCGGCTTTACCCGCGAGCAGGTCGGCAAGATCAATGTCAACGAGTTTTCAACCTATGTGGCCGTTGACCGCGCTATTGCGGCTGATGCACAGCACAAGCTGTCGCTGGGCAAGGTCAAAGGTAAGAGCGTCAAAGTACGCTTTATGGATGAAACTTGAAGTGGCGTGGTTCAAAACAGTTGTGCGACGATGATGTTTATGCAAAATTATTCCCGCATCGGTGCCACCGACCTGCAGCGCGATGCGCGTGGCTGGTGCCTGCCAACTGACGATTACCTGCGGCTTTTCCTCCTGCGTCCGGAACTGGCACCGGTACCGGAGTCCTGCCCGGACGAGATGGCGTTGCACGCGGCGCTGATGGTTGCACCCGCCAGCCCGGTGGGCGCCGATGCGCTGGCAAAACTGATTGACGCCGATGCCCGCGAAAGCTACACCCTGTTTTTGCGTTTTCGCGATGCCCTGCTCGCCGCAGGCACGCTGGAGGCGTATTACCTGAGCCTGTTCCCCCGTAACGGCATGGGCAGCATCAACATACCGCCGCTTTTCATTGACCTGCTGGCCGAAGCCATTTTGGGCAACTTGCTGGATGGCTCAAACGAGGCTTACGAGCTGAGAGCCGCCGACATGCTGTACCGCAGTCAGCGTATTTCCACGCAGGACGGACAGGTGCTGGCCGGCGACCGAGACCGGCTGGACATGCTGAACGAGACCGGTGGGGTCGGCGACTTCGGGCGTTTTCTGGCCGAAGCCAAGGCCCCGCTGCGCACCATCGATATGCAGGTGCTGACGGACGACAACGCGCCCGACTACTGGCAAGCCAGCAGGCGTCACAGCTTCCTGCTCGATTTGACGCACGAAGTCAGCAACGACCTGAGCCACGGCCTGGTGTTCAAGATGACGCGTGCCCGGTCAGGCCTGAAGGCATTGGCCCGCGTGCTGGAAAAGTGGGTGCAGCATTTCCTCGGCGTGGCCGTCAGCATCCGGCCCCTGCAAAAGATCGACGACGCGGCCTGGCGCTGGCATGTGGGGCTGGATGTGGAAGCGACCGCGCTGCTCAATGATTTGTACGAAGACAGGCCGGTAGAGCCCGAGCGCATGCAGCGCCTGCTCAGCCTGTTCCGGCTCGACTTTGCCGACCCGCGCGAGATGCGTGCCGACGTGGCGGGTAAGCCGGTATACCTTGGCCTGATGATGAGTGCCGATGGCGTGGTCAAGCTCAAGCCGCAGAATTTGCTGGTGAATTTGCCGCTTCAATCGCTGAGTTGATAAAACTCCGCGGTGGCTTAAAATACGCAGTTAAGCCTTTTTTTCAAACCCGGAGTCCTCCATGCCCAAAAGAATCAGAGTCGAAGCCGACATCTGCGCCCCCAAGCCCGTTCCACCTAAGGGCTACACCATCACCACTGGTCGCGGCCAGAAGATCAGCCTTGAGCGCGGTTCGCACACCCGCAGCAAAAAGAACCCGGGCAAGCGGCCTTCCAAAGGCGGCTGAGCAGTTTAGGTTTAGGTTTTCTGGCGGGCTGTTTTGCCCACAGCATGCAAAAAGCGCCTTTTGAGGCGCTTTTTGCATGGCTAAAAATAGCCAGAACCCAATCAATACGGTCTTTCCAGCTATTAGATATGTAGCAAATTGGGAAGTAACGCGCCTAGGGACCCTCTGCATAACTCCCTGCGGTCTGTGATTGCGCGGGCTCGAGCGGTCCGCCGCGTTGTTTTTCTTGCCAATAGCTGGGCTATTGACTGCAAAAAGACGCCTTGCGGGCCCATCTCGATCCGCACACCACAGCCTCGCCAGAGTTATGCAGAGGGTCCCTAGCATTTAGCTGTTATTTGTGCGCTGACTGGACTTCTCCATGACGGCGAATTGCCGATTTATCTATATGGGACTAACATCTAAAAATGCCGATTGTCTTTCGCTACAAAGGATTTCGTTTTTTCTTCTACTCAAACGAAGGAAGTCCGCGTGAACCGTTACATGTGCATGTGCGAAGCGCCGATGGCGATGCCAAGTACTGGCTTGAACCCATCGTAGGTTTGGCTGACAGTAGTGGTTTTGACGCGCGCACCCTGCGCGAACTGGCACAAGTGGTGGAGAACAACGCGTTACTTATTGAAAGGGCCTGGAATGAACACTTCGGCTAAATCGGTTCGATTTGATGACAACAGCATGTGGGTTAATTTGCTGGATGGACGAGTTCTTTCGGTGCCCCTCGCCTGGTTCCCCCGACTGCTGCACGCCACGCCAGAACAGCGAGAGGCTTGTGAAATAAGCCGCACGGGTTTGCATTGGGAGCTATTGGACGAAGATATTTCGGTAGCCGGTTTGCTCGCTGGTGTTGGCGACCTGTCGGGAAAAGTACCCTTGGCTGCGTGATGCTTGACTACCTCTAATCGAGGTTAATTCATAATCAGTTGGGGACAGAGCAAGTTCATTCGCTACGCTCATGTAGTCTTGGTCTGTCCCGCAAAGTTTTACATGTTCCTGCGATACTGCCCACCGACCTCAAACAACGCGTTGGTAATCTGCCCGAGTGAGCAGACGCGCACCGCGTCCATCAGCACTTCGAAAACATTGGCGTCGGCGATCACGGCCTGCTGCAGCCGTTTGAGCATGGCCGGTGATTCTTCCGCATGACGCTGGTGGAAGTCGGCCAGCCTGGTGAGCTGGCTTTGTTTTTCTTCTTCGGTTGAGCGCGCCAGCGCCAGCTTGTCCTGTACAGCATCGCCGTGCGGGTTGCGGAAGGTGTTGACACCGATGATGGGCAGCTCGCCGGTGTGCTTGAGCATTTCGTAATGCATGGACTCGTCCTGGATGCGGCCACGCTGGTAACCGGTTTCCATCGCGCCCAGCACACCGCCGCGTTCGGCGATACGTTCAAACTCCTGCAGCACGGCTTCTTCAAGCAGCTCGGTCAGCTCCTCGATGATGAAGGCGCCTTGCGTCGGGTTCTCGTTTTTCGCCAGACCCCATTCGCGGTTGATGATGAGCTGTATCGCCATGGCGCGGCGCACGCTATCTTCGGTCGGCGTGGTGATGGCTTCGTCAAAGGCGTTGGTGTGTAGGCTGTTGCAGTTGTCGTAAATCGCGATCAGCGCCTGAAGGGTGGTGCGGATGTCGTTGAACTGGATCTCTTGTGCATGCAGGCTGCGGCCGCTGGTCTGTATGTGGTATTTGAGCTTTTGGCTGCGCTCGTTGGCGCCGTATTTTTCTTTCATCGCCACAGCCCAGATGCGGCGCGCAACGCGGCCCATCACGGTATATTCCGGGTCCATGCCGTTGCTAAAGAAAAAGCTTAAGTTAGGCGCGAAGTCGTCGATGTGCATACCACGCGCTAAGTACGCTTCTACAAAAGTAAAACCGTTGGACAGCGTGAAGGCGAGTTGCGATATCGGATTCGCGCCGGCTTCGGCGATGTGATAGCCGCTGATCGACACGCTGTAGAAATTGCGCACGCGGTTGTGCACAAAGTACTCGGCAATGTCGCCCATGACTTTCAAGCTGAACTCGGTCGAGAAGATGCAGGTGTTCTGGCCCTGGTCTTCTTTCAGGATGTCGGCCTGCACCGTGCCGCGCACGTTCTCCTGCACCCATTCGCGGATTTTTTCGACCTCTGTGGGCGTCGGGTCGCGGCCCTTGTCTTTTTTGAATTTGTCCAGGTTCTGGTCAATCGCGGTGTTCATGAACATCGCCAATATGCTGGGCGCGGGGCCGTTGATGGTCATGCTGACCGAGGTGCTCGGGTTGCATAAGTCAAAGCCGTCGTACAACACTTTCATGTCGTCGAGTGTGGCAATTGACACCCCGGCGTTACCCACCTTGCCGTAGATGTCGGGCCGTACATGCGGGTCATTGCCATACAGCGTGACCGAATCAAATGCGGTGGACAGGCGCTTGGCCGCCATGCCTGCGCTGAGCAGCTTGAAGCGGGTGTTGGTGCGGAACGCATCGCCTTCTCCGGCAAACATCCGGGTCGGGTCTTCGCCTTCGCGCTTGAAGGCAAAGGTGCCGGCGGTGTAGGGGTAGCTGCCGGGCACGTTGTCCAGCATCAGCCACTTCAAAATTTCGCCGTGGTCTTCGTACTGCGGCAGGGCCACCTTGCGGATGGTCGTGCCCGAGAGTGATTTGCTGGTCAGCGCGGTGCGGATTTCTTTATCTCGAATTTTCACCACGTATTCATCGCCGGCATAAGCCGCCTGCATGTCGGGCCACTCGGCCAGCAGTCGCCTGGCATCAACATCCATGCGGGCCTTGCGGTGGCCAGCCAGGTCGAGAGCGGCTTCAGCAGCGGGCGCGCGATCGGGCTTGTCTTGCTTGAGCATGCTGGCGGCAGCTTTCAACTGCTGCACTTCGCGCGCCAGTTGGGCCTGTGCGCGTGCACGTTTTTTGTAGCCGCGCACGGTGTCGCTGATCTCGGCCAGGTAGCGGGTACGGGCCGCAGGTACCACGGGTGTCTGGTTGGTGCTGTGGCGCACGTTGACTGTTGGCAAAGCAGCTTCGCCGAGGTTCAGGCCCAGTTCTGCAAGCCGGATTTTGAGTGACTGGTAAAGCGCCGTCACGCCGTCATCATTGAAGCGCGCAGCCATGGTGCCGAAGACCGGCATCTGCTCTAGCGGCGTACCCCAGGCCTCCTTGTTGCGCTGCACCTGTTTGCGCACATCGCGCAGCGCATCGAGCGAGCCTTTGCGGTCAAACTTGTTGATGGCGATGAACTCTGCAAAGTCCAGCATGTCGATTTTTTCCAGCTGGCTGGCAGCGCCAAACTCAGGGGTCATCACATACATCGGCACATCGACATGCGGCACGATGGCGGCATCACCCTGACCAATGCCGGAGGTCTCGACCACGATCAAGTCAAAGCCTGCGCACTTGCAGGCGGCGATCACGTCGGGTAATGCATGGCTGATTTCCGAGCCGAAGTCGCGCGTGGCGAGTGAACGCATAAACACCTTTTGGCCCTCAGACCAGGGGTTGATGGCGTTCATGCGAATGCGGTCGCCGAGTAATGCGCCGCCGCTTTTACGACGCGACGGGTCGATGCTGATAACAGCTACGCGCAGCTGGTCGTTTTGATCCAACCGCAAACGCCGAATCAACTCGTCGGTCAATGACGACTTACCCGCACCGCCGGTGCCGGTAATGCCCAGCACCGGGATCTTTTTGCTGGCCGCCTGGTCCCGCAGCTTGCCGAGCAATGCCGCGTCGGCCTTGTCGTTTGCAAGCACGGTGATGAGCTGCGCCAGCGCACGCCAGCTCATTTCGCTATGGCCTTCAACGGCCTTGATGTCTTTGGGTGCAAAGCCGGTCAGGTCTTTGTCGCAACGCATCACCATCTCGCCAATCATGCCGGCCAAGCCCATTTTCTGGCCGTCTTCAGGGCTGTAGATGCGCGCGACACCATAGGCGTGCAGCTCGCGGATTTCCGGCGGCACGATCACGCCACCGCCACCGCCAAACACCTGGATGTGCGCGCCGCCACGGCTTTTCAGCAAATCGACCATGTACTTGAAATACTCGACATGCCCGCCTTGGTAAGAGCTGATGGCAATGCCCTGCACGTCTTCCTGCAAGGCTGCGGTGACCACCTCATCGACGCTGCGGTTGTGCCCCAGATGGATAACCTCGGCACCCATGCTTTGCAGGATGCGCCGCATGATGTTGATGGCCGCATCGTGGCCGTCAAACAGCGATGCGGCGGTGACAAAGCGCACCTTGTGGGTGGGTCGGTAATTGGCGAGGGTTTTGTATTCTGCGGACAGATCGGTCATGCTGTGTCTCCTGGGCAAGCGGGTGTTGGCAGCCAGCCCATTAAATTGACGTTGACGTAAACGTCAATCTTATCGTTTTTCCAAAAGCCAAGGGGCGCTGATGCGCCCCTTTATCAACAGCAGCGTCAAGTGCCGGCTTACTTTTCATCATCCTTGCTGGTGAAAAAGTCGATCGCCGGCAAGAGCAGTCCGGCAATCAATATAAAGACCAAATCCCATTGCTTGATCTTCACGATGTAGGGAAGAAAAAACAGGCCGAGCATTAACAAGGCCAGCAAATTGTAGAGTCGTTTGTTCATGGTTACACCTGTCGAAAAATGAGAAAAAACAAGCCTGATTCCGGTGTTCATCCAAGTCGATGCGCCAGCCAGCGCGCCGTCCTCAGCAACCGTGCATCATTGCGCCCCTTGCCGACCAGTTGCACGCCAATCGGCAGCCCATCCTCTGTTTGAAGCAGCGGCATCGATATGCAGGGAAGCCCCGCGAATGTCCAGATCGTGTTCATGACCGGGTCGCCGGTACTGTCCATTCCCTTGGGAGCCGGCCCCAACGTTGCCGGTGTGAGAATGGCATCGAAGTGGTCAAAATATTCATCAAAACCCTCAGCGGCTTTTTGCATGCGTTCACACGCCAGCAGATAGTCTGAGGCGAGAATTTTGCCGCCCCGCTCAATCACATCCAGGGTTGGCTGGCTGGCTTTCCCGCCCGCAGACTCCACCAGTTGCTTGTAGTTGGCGTGCAATTCAGCTTCCATCACGGCCTTGTGCCAGGCCAGTGCATTGGCAACAGATGGCGGTAGCTCAAGCTCCACCATGCAGTCCTTGAGTTCCTCGATCAGCGCCATAAATGCGCTCTGGGATCTGGCATCCACCCGGTCCCACATGGGGGTTTTGGCAAACATGAGCTTGGGCGGCAGGGGCGGTTCGTTTTTGCAGACCTCCCGCAGGTTCATCGGAAAGACCAATGAACCCGATTCAAGCTGGTGCCCGCCGATCATGACCTCCGCAACGGCGGCCAGATCTTCCACAGAGCGGGCGAAGACCCCTACTTGGTCCAGGGAAGGTGAGCTTTTGAGCGTGCCGCCATTAAAAATCAGACCGCGTGACGGTTTGTAGCCATAGACCCCGCAGAATGAAGCCGGCCTGATCACCGAACCGTTGGTCTGCGTCCCGATGGCGGCAGGTACAAGTCCGCTGGCCACAGCCGCCGCCGAGCCGCTGGATGAGCCACCGGGCGTGTGACCGGGAGCACGCGGATTTTCCGTGATTGTCGGGTTCATGTAGGCCAGCTCAGTGGAGCGGGACTTGGCCCAAACCAGAGCACCCGCCTCCCGAAGCTGATGAACCAGAAAGGCATCCACACTGGGTGTCTGCCCACGTGTGCCGTCATAACCGTATTCGGTCGGGTAATCCGCTGTGTCGATGTTGTCCTTGATGGCGATCGGCACCCCATAGAGCTTGGGCAAGGCAGTGCCTGAGTTTTTCAAGGGTTCCAGGCGCTCTACCTGCAGATCGACGATCTCCTTCGAGTAGTGCGCGAAAGCCTTTACTTCAGGATCAACTGCCTGAGAGTAGCCGTGCATGGCGGCAACGTAATCGCGCAAACCCAAACTACCCGCATTCAGGTGATCGATCACCTCGGTCACACCCAATTCTTGACAGTTTTTTTGAACTTCTGACACCTGCAAAACCTCTTGTGAAAATTGGTTTGAATGGCCTCCGTTCCGGTGATTTTTCCGGAAAACGGGGGCCATCGAGTTTCAGCAACCTGCCTTGCGGCGGCTAGCTACTTGAGAAAGGACGGATCCATCACGTTGGGATCGTCGACATCACCAGCCGGGACCTCCAGCGAACTTGAATCATTGTTGTACATCAGGTCCGGCAGCCAAGTGACCAGCTTGGGTTGCACATAGATCAGCACAATCGTCAGGAGAACCATTCCGAGGAACGGGAAGCAGCCTTTGAAAATCGTCCACAGCTGGATCTCTGGTGGCGAAACCCCCTTCAAATAATACGCTGACATCGCCATCGGCGGCGTCAAGAACGACGTTTGCAGATTGACCGCGATCAGGATGCCGAACAGCAGCGGATCGACATTGAAGTGCTCAAGCAGGGGCAGAAATATGGGGACGAAAATAATGATGATTTCGCTCCACTCCAGCGGCCAGCCCAGAATAAAGATGATGATTTGCGTCATGATCAGGAACTGAATCGTATTCAGGTCCATCGACAGCATGAACTCCTTGATCACGCTCTCCCCACCCAGATAGGAAAACACGCTTGAGAAAGTCCACGATCCGACGAACAGATAGCAGACCATCGCCGTAGTTTTGGCCGTCAGGAATACCGATTCCCTCAAGCGCTCCCAGGTAAACGCACGGTAGGCTACCGCCAGCACAATGCCACCGAGCGAGCCCATGGCCGCCGCTTCGCTGGGCGTCGCCAGACCAAAGAGGATGGAGCCCAGAACCGTCATGATCAGCAAGGCCAAAGGCAGGAAAGCCGTCACCACCATGTAGGTGGCCGTCCAGATGCTGATTTTATCCAGGTCTTTGGGCTTGGGCGCCAGGGAAGGGTTGATGGTGCACCGAACGATCACGTAGATCAGGTACAGGACCGCTAGCGTGATGCCCGGGATCATGGCGGCTGCATACAGCTTGACAACCGACACCCCGGCCGTGGCCGCGTACACAATCAGCATGATCGACGGCGGGATCAGAATGCCCAAGGTGCCGCCCGCGGCAATCACGCCCGTGGCCAGCTTCTTGTCATAGCCGGCCTTGAGCATCGGCGGTAGCGCCAACAGCCCCATCAAGGTCACGACGGCACCCACAATGCCAGTGGCAGTGGCAAACAGCGCGCACGTGATCAGGGCCGCCACGGCCATCGAGCCCGGCACATGCTTCAGGGCCACCTGCAAGCTCAGGAAGAGCCGGTCCAGAATGTTGGCCCGCTCGATGATGTAGCCCATGAACAGGAACAGCGGTATTGAGATCAGCACATCATTGGTCATGATGCTGAAGGTGTTCTGCGTGAACAGGTAGAAGATATTGTTGTCGAAGAAGCTCTGCCCTGGCGCATAGTAGGCATAACCTCCGAACAGGATGGCCATGCCCATCAAGGTGAAGGCAATCGGGAATCCGAGAAAAATAAAAACAATAAACAGACCAAGCATCAGCAAGGCGATGACTGGATCGCTCATGATGCAGGCCCTTCTTTTTTCCCAAACTGCTGCCGCAGCGCAACTTCCAATTCGACGACGTCATCGTCACGGCTCGGCCATTGGTTGTCCCGAATGGCCATCACACAGCGGCACATTTCAGCCAGCCCTTGCAACAGCAGGGTCACCCCGGCCACGAAAATGATCATTTTGAGGGGCCAGACCGGAACACCAATCGGGCTGTAGACGCTGACTTCCTGAATTCTGGCGGCGTCCCAGCCATAGAAGAAACCCGAAAAGACCAGCGCCAGAACACCGGGCATGAAGAAAATGAAATACATCGCGAGGTCAACTTTGCCCTGGGTGGCGGGTTGCCACTTTCGATAAATGAAGTCGCCCCGCACATGGGCGTTCTTGGACAGGGTATAGGCCCCCGCCATCAGAAACAGGACCCCGTAGAGGATATAGCTCATGTCAAACGCCCACGCCGTGGGGTCATTGAGCACATAACGACGGAAGACCTCATAGCAGGTGCCTGCTGTCAGTACGAGAACTGTCCAGGCGAAGCTATGGCCGATTGCCTTTGAAAGGTAATCGATATTACGAATGAATTTTTCCATGGGGGCTCAAAAAAAAGGTCGCCACCAAAACTGGCAGCGACCTGATACCAAGTGTCGAATTTTAGACGGGCAGCTTGGTCTTGAAAACGTGCTCGAACGCCGTTTTAAAGTCTGCATCATTGAAGAAGCCGTAGTATGCCACCCTTTTAGCCCAGTCTTTTTGCGATGCCAGAACCTTCTTGAAGAAAGGATCTTCGCCTTCAAGCTTGGCAGTCACTTTGTCCCAAGCCTTGATCTGCGCGTCAAAGACGGCCTTGGGTGTGCGCGACACATTCACCTTGTCCTTGGTGATGAGTGTCTGCAGGTCTTTGGAATAGTTGTCCTGCGCAGTCCAGGTGTTGGCCGACGACGTGGCCTCTGCAGCGTACTGGAGAACGGCCTTCAGATGCGGCGGCAGAGCTTCATACTTTGTGCGGTTGAAGATGATTTCAAAGAACTCCATCGCCTGGTGGTAGGAACCCATGGAGTAGTATTTGGCCACGTCCTGGGCGCCAAAACGGCTGTCAGAAGTCGGGTTGTTGAACTCGAAGGCATCAATCACACCACGCTCCATGGCCGGCACGATCTCGCCACCGGGCAACTGTGTGACCTTCATGCCCAGTTCCTGCATCAGGTCGGCCGCCAAGCCCACGGTGCGGTATTTGTAGCCCTTAAGTTGTGCAGCATTCTTGGGCGGCGTCTTCTTGAACCAGCCCAGCGGCTGTGTGGGCATCGGGAAAGCAAAGAAGCCCTTGATGTTGAGTCCAAGCTTCTTCTGCAGATCTTCATAGTAGGCATAGCCGCCACCGCGCTGCATCCAGCCCAGCGTCTGCTCGGCATTGGCCCCTGTAATGGGGCCTGATCCAAACAAGGACGCGACCTTGGATTTACCATACCAGTACACGGCCACCGTGTGACCGGCATCCAGCACACCCTTGCTCACCGCATCGGTGACTTCAAAGGGCTTGACCACAGCACCTGCGGTGAGATACTCAATGCGCAGAGCACCGCCGGCCATTTCATTGACGCGCTTGACGTAGTCTTCTGCCATCTCGTTGAAGATGTCTTTTGCGCCCCATGCGCCTTGCATCTTGAACACCACGGTGGAAGGCTTCACGGCGACGGCTGGTGCCTGCGCCCGGGCTCCGACGATGGGCGCGATAGCCGCAGCACCAGCAGCAGCGGCTACGAAAAACTTACGCCGCGATGGCGTGGTCGTTGTTACTAAATCCTGGGGGGTTGTCTCGTTTTTGGACATTGCTGCTCCTTGTGTTAGGTTGATCAATCTTGCTGTTGCGGACTGCAAAGACAGCACACCAGCAAACTATAAACATTTCAGCGCCGTCCGATCCTAGGGTTTTCCCTTGTACACTCCGAACAGAACGCTTCACTACTTACCTGGCGATTCATCATGCACCCCCTTCAGCTTTTTGATCCGGCCTCCAGCACATATACCTATGTGCTTTTCGACGAACGCAGTCGCGAAGCACTCATCATTGACCCGGTTGATGAGCAGGTCGAGCGCGACCTTCAGGTGCTCCGGGAATACGGGCTCACACTCCGGTGGAGCGTGGAAACCCATACCCATGCCGACCACATCACGAGTGCCGCCCAGCTGGCTGAACACACCGGCACCCAGACAGCCGCCCCCGAAGCTTGCGGCATCACGACAGCCGCCGTCCAGCTCAGGGATGGCCATGTTCTCAAATTCGGCAACCATGAAATCCTCGCGCTGGCAACCCCGGGCCATACAGCGGGCAGCATGAGCTACCTGTGGAAATCGGACGGCCAACAGCATGTCTTCACAGGCGATACGCTGCTGATCAATGGCTGCGGCCGAACCGACTTCCAGTCGGGCAGCGCCGAGACGCTCTACAACAGTCTGACCCAGGTGCTGTTTGCGCTGCCCGATGACACCATTGTCTGGCCAGGACATGACTACCAGGGCCGTAGCCATTCGACCATTGGCATGGAGAAGGCCAGCAACGCGCGTGTGGCCGGGAAAACGCAGGCTGAATTCAGCGCCATCATGGAGGCGTTGAACCTGCCGAAACCCCGGCGCATCGACGAAGCCGTTCCGGCCAACCTCAGCTCCGGGCTGCGCCATGACGCGGGTGGCGAGGCCCTGTTTGCGGCGCGCCCGGCGCAGGGTTATGCCGGTGATGTCTCGCCCCAGTTGGCTTGTCAATGGTGGCAGGCGGGCGATGCCGTGCTGGTGGACGTGCGCACCGACGCCGAGCGAGAGTGGGTCGGCTTTGTACCGGATGCGGTGGTGCTGGCCTGGAAGCAGTGGCCCGGCATGGCGATCAACCAGTCGTTTGAGGAAGGCCTCAAGGCCGCCGTGCCAGAGGGTAAAAAAGTCGTGCTTTTGTGCCGCAGTGGCATACGTTCGATTGCGGCGGCCAGGTGCGCCACTGCGCTGGGGCTGGAGGCCTACAACATCCTCGAGGGTTTTGAGGGCGACCCCGATGGCCAGGCGCAACGCGGCCACAAGGGTGGCTGGCGCTTGCGTGGCTTGCCATGGCGGCAGGGATGAGCGGTCAGCAGACCGCAACCTGTTCATAATGCGGGCGTATGACATTCTTAGCACTCGACGTAGGCAACACCCGCCTCAAATGGGCCCAGTACGACGCGCCGGTGGCGGGGTCACCGGTGCTGGCCCACGGCGCGGAGTTTCTGGAAAACATTGACAAGCTTGCCGAGGGCGAGTGGGCCAGCCTGCCCGCGCCCTCGTTGATTCTGGGCTGCATTGTTGCTGGTGACGCCGTCAAGCGCCGTGTCGAAGAACAGATGGAACTCTGGGATGTGGCGCCGCGCTGGGTGGTGCCCAGCGCCCAGGAGGCCGGCGTGACCAATGGCTACGACCATCCGGCCCGGCTCGGCGCTGACCGCTGGGTGGCGATGATAGGTGCGCGCCACCGGCTGCTGGCGCGCGGCATCAAAAAACCCTGCGTCGTCGTGATGGTTGGCACGGCGGTGACGGTCGAGGCGATCGACGCGTCCGGCAAATTCCTCGGCGGCATCATCCTGCCGGGCCACGGCATCATGCTGCGCGCGCTCGAGTCCGGCACGGCCGGCCTGCATGTGCCGACCGGCGATGTGAAGGACTTTCCCACCAACACCAGCGACGCCCTGACTAGCGGCGGCACGTTTGCGATTGCTGGCGCGGTCCAGCGCATGGTGGAGAACACCACGCGGCATTGCGGCGAGGCCCCCGAATGCATCATGACCGGTGGCGCGGGCTGGAAGATGGGGCCCAGCATGTCGGTCAATTTCGAGTTGGTGGACAGTCTTATTTTTGACGGTCTGCTCGAAATCGCCGCACAGCGGCTTGCCGCCTGATGCCGCTGTCGAATACCCTCAAAACAATAACTTCACCCTCTTCAAGGAGCATCTTCATGGCAGACCTCAAAACCGCGTTCGACAAAGCAATGCTTGACTCCAAAAACCTCAGCGAGCGGCCCGACAACGCCACCCTGCTGAAGATCTACGCGCTCTACAAGCAGGGCAGCGTGGGCGACAACACCGGGGAAAAACCGGGGTTTGGCGACATCGTGGCGCGTGCCAAATGGGACGCGTGGAACAGCCTCAAAGGCACCGCGCAGGATGACGCGATGCAGCAATATATTGATCTGATCACTGATTTGAGTTGATATGCAGCCGTAAAGACGGGCGTAAGAAGCTATTTAATTAATAGCAACTGTCAATCCGAAAACGTTTCTACTGGCTGCTCGCGCAGTGTTGCAACATAGTCGGGCGCAGGATGCAGGTCGGTGATTAGTCCGGCCTTGGCCACCTGACCTGGTACGTCATGGCCGACGATATGCGGCATCTGGCGCGCCACCTCAAACAGCCTGGTGATGTTCATGCCGGTGTCGTAGCCCATCGCTTCCAGCATGTGGATGGTGTCTTCGCTGCTGATGTTGCCGCTGGCTCCGGGCGCATAGGGGCAGCCACCCAGCCCGCCCAGCGAGCCATCAAAGCGCCTGATGCCGCTTTGTACGGCGGCTAGTACATTGGCCAGACCCATGCCGCGCGTGTTGTGAAAATGCATGGCCAGTTGCAGCTGACCGAGTTGCTTTTGCAGGGCCTCGGCCATGCGGCTGACCTGCGCCGGATGCGCCATGCCGGTGGTGTCGCAGACCGTGATGCCGCGCACGCCCTGGTCTGCGTAGCGATTCGCCCAGGTCAGCACATCGTCCTGCGTCACGCTACCCTCTATCGGGCAGCCAAAACTACAGGCGAGCGAGACATTGATGTGGGCGCGCTGGCCCACCATGCGGATGACGTCAGACAGTGCGGTAAAGCTTTTGGCCATGCCCATGCGCAGGTTGGCGAGGTTGTGCGTTTCCGACACCGACATCACCAGGTTGAGTTCGTCGGCCTTGGCCTCCAACGCACGCTCGGCACCGCGCAGGTTGGGTACCAGCGCCACATATTCGACACCCGGCAAGCGCCTGATACGGCCCATCACTTCATCGGCATCGCGCAGCATGGGAATGGCTTTGGGCGAGGTGAAGGACGTGACCTCGATCTTGGCGTAGCCGCATTCGCTCAGGGCATCGATCAACGCGATCTTGGTGTCGGTTGGCACAAACTCTGGCTCTATCTGGAAACCATCGCGGGTGGCCACCTCATTGAAGAATATGACCCCCGCGCTTTTCGCTTCGCGTAATGCGCTGCTGCGCTCCACATCATTCATGATTTGCTTCCTGTGACGATGCCTTTGTCTTTAAGGCTCTGAATCTGCTCAAGTGTGAGTCCCAGTTCTTTCAATACAGCGTCCGTGTCCTGCCCCAGCGCAGGCGCATTGCGTCTGTGGCCACCCGGTGTGACGGACAGTTTGGGAATGATACCAGGCAGCACGATGCTGCTGCCGTCGTCCAGGGATGTGCCCAAGAGCATGCCGCGCGCCTTGTAATGCGGGTCGGCAGCAATATCGGCAATGGTGTAGATGCGGCCCGCCGGAACCGATGCCGCATCCAGAACGGCCAGCACTTCAGTAACGCTGCGCTGCGCGGTCCACTCGCCAATGGCTTTGTCGATTTCATCCACCCGCAGCACACGTCCGGCATTGTCAATAAGCGTCGGGTCTGTGCCCAGATCGTCGCGATCTATGACGTGCATCAGCCGCTTATAGATACTGTCGCCATTGCCTGCCACGAGGACATAGGCCCCCACGCTCCCCACTGCGTGTGGTTCGCTGCCCCCCGAGGGGGCTAATTTTCCTTGGGGCGGCCCAGCGGAAAATTGCATGGCCCCCACGCTTGTCGCTTCCTCATCCTTGCAGCGATAGGCATTGGTAGGCGCAATGCCGGGCAAGGCGCTGCCAGCGGCTTCGCGCACAGCACCGAAGGCAGCGTATTCAGGCAGCAAACTTTCCATGCAGTTGAAGACGGCCTCATACAAGGCCACGTCAATCACCTGGCCGCGCCCCTGGGGCGCCTCCTTGCTGACCGACTGGTTGCGATGATGCAGCGCCATCAAGATGCCAATCACGCCATGCAACGCAGCCAGCGTGTCGCCAATGCTCACGCCCACGCGCACCGGCACACGGCCTGGCTCGGCAGTCAGATGCCGCAAGCCGCCCATGGCTTCTGCCACCACGCCAAAACCGGGGCGGTCGCGGTAGGGGCCGGTCTGTCCGTAACCACTGATGCGCAGCACGATGAGATGCGGATTGAGTTTGAGTAATTCATCCGGCCCCAGGCCCCAGCCCTCCATCGCGCCGGGACGGAAGTTCTCTATCAGCACATCCGCATCAAGCACCAGTTGGCGGACGATGGCCTGCGCTTGCGGGTTTTTAAGATCCAGCACCACCGAGCGCTTGTTGCGCGACTGCACCTGCCACCACACCGAGGTGCCGTCTTTCAGCAGGCGCCATTTGCGCAGCGGATCGCCTGCGTCGGGGGCTTCAATCTTGACAACGTCAGCACCAAAATCAGCCAGGGTTTTGGCGGCAAAAGGCCCGGCAATCAGCTGGCCCAGTTCAATCACTTTCAGGCCGGCTAGCGGGCCGTTGCCGGTCGAGACTTCATTCGGAGTAGTACTCATTTTTCATTTCTTTTTTGCAAGCACTTTTTGGGCTGCCGTTCGATGTGGATGTCTGCCATGCTTGTCCCCTTATTGGTTGCTGGAATTTGTTTTGAGAGCTTGCTGTCGCTCTTCTTTTGGCAACTTTGAAAGCCGCGTTACCGTATCATAAAACCGTTTGTAGTCGCGGCCTTCGCGCTCGAACAGGGCAACAAAGCCCGGCACCAAATCATCGTAGGCAGCCTGCGCGCCGAACGCTGCGTTGTTGGCGCTGGCGACCCACATGTCGTATCCGCTGAAGCCGCCCCAGGATCTTTTCAGTAGCGCGTAGCGGTCACGAAAGCGTTGCATGGCTTCCTGTTTTGCTATTGATTTAGTAGCTGTTACCGGCGGCGTAAAAGCGCGTGAATAGGGTATTTCAGCCTCTTTTTGCTCGTAAATAGTGTGTAATTCACGGCGCGTGGACAGCAACAGGGCTTTAAAACCCTGGCGGCGCTGCTCGAAGGCCGCGTAGCTTTGGCGCGCTGCGTCACTTGCCTGACTGGCCAGCCAGCGCTGGCTGCCCAGGCGCTCCAGCGTGGTGGCGAAGGACTCATTGAATGTGGTGTGGCCAGTGACATAAACCACCTGGTGTGCCAGTTCGTGAAAGATCAGCCGCGCCAGTTCGCCTTCGGGGTAGTTGATGAAGGTGTTCAGCAGCGGGTCGCCCCCGGCCCAGTTCATCCAGCCCAGCGTTGAATAGGCGGGCACGGCGTAGACATTGACTTCAAGGCCTTCGATTTTTTGCCTGTCGGCTTCAAGGCGTGCATCAGCTTGACTAAAGTAGCCGCGGTAACCTACGCAGCCCGCCACCGGAAAGCACCAGGTCTTGAGCGTGAGTGAAAACTTAGGGGCCGCCACCACGTTCCACACCACGGCGTTGCGCTGCAGGTCGGCATAGCGGTGGTAGCTGGCGTTGTCTGGTAGTTTGAGCTCTGTCACGGCAAAACTGCGGATGCGCTGGCTCAAGGCCAGTCGCTGCTTCAAGGCATCCGGCGTTTGCGGGTCCAGCAGCACATCGCTGACAGGCCGCGCCGCGTTGACCATTTGCATGTGGCCGCTGACCGACTGCCAGTAGTAGCCGACCGTGCTGCAGCCGCCGAGTAGCCCCAGCGTCAAGCAAAAAACCGTCGCCATCACTCGCCGCAGGGCGTGCTTCAAAACCGGGCCACACTTTTTCGGGTGGCCATCGGTTGAGTCATCGGCAAACTTTCCAAAAACGCTACTTGCTGCTTACTTTTTTGGCGGTTACTTTTTTTGCAGCAGATGTAGCGGCTTTTTTGGCTGCGGGTGCTTTGGCGCTCTTTTGCAGCGCGTCGATACGTGCGTTGAGTGCCGCTATATCTTTGGCTGAAGGCACACCGAGTTTGTTCAGGGCTTTGGCAACGCGGTCTTCAAAGATATTTTCCAACTTGTCCCACTGCTGGCCAGCTTTGGACTGGATGTCGCCTGCCATATGGGCCATTTTGCTGGTGGCGACGGAGATTTTTTCTTCAGCGACTGCTTGTGTTTTGCGCTGGATCGACTGGCCTTCTTTCATGAGTGATTCAAACACCTTGCCACCGCCTTCTTGTGCCTTGGCAAATGCGCCCAGGCCAGCCAGCCAGATTTGCTGGGCCGACTCTTTGACAGCGCCAGAAAGGTGTGGGCCAGTTTTTTTATCAGCGCTCGTTTTTTGCAGTTTCTTGACCATGGCTTGCTCCAGACAGATGTTAGGGATGAAAATTTGCGTGGCAAAGAGGAAATGTAAGCCTTTTCGCAGGCTGGGGTTTAGGGAAACTCTGCAAAACTCCGTGACTTTTGTGCAATAAGTACTTGCCGAAAACCTGATATTGATATAAAATACATAGCATGAAACAAACCGCCTTGCACCTCGATCTCAACCTCAAGAAA
>Ga0209702_10003675_pt1 | contig 23731 bp, 19 predicted proteins | sample FRY01_FD_187210 | JGI IMG/M metagenome (GOLD analysis project Ga0209702, IMG submission 187210) | Freshwater microbial communities from Lake Fryxell liftoff mats and glacier meltwater in Antarctica - FRY-01 (SPAdes) (version 2) | ecosystem: Environmental > Aquatic > Freshwater > Ice > Glacier... | reverse complement strand
CCGCGTGTGGTGCCGATGCAAATGCGACAGTCATCAAGCGGCAGTGGGTGAGGGCGTCCTATCGCCAAGCGCACCGCAAGCAACGGCGCCTCGAATGGAGCGACGAGATCGACACATGCGCCGTTGCTCTGTGCTTGCACATCCATCGCACCACATGCTGGGCGATCAAGTGTCATTTCCACTGCCTGCGCACCGATGCGCCTCGCATGGACAATCACTGCGTCGTCGGTTGATGCGATGGACATTCCAGCGCGTCGCACCGAAAATCCGCGCAGGAATGGATCAATCATCTCATCGGCAAGTTCGAGATCAAACTCGACTCGCACTCGCGTGGCATCGATCGATTCGATGCGTGCACGCAGCGCAGAGATGCTCAAGACTTTCGATCGCGCTATGAGACCGTCGTGTGAGCGTGCGATGCAATCAGTGAATGTTCCGCCCGTGTCGACGCCAATCTCCCATCGCAAATCACCCATGTGCTCGCGCCTGCTCATCGATGCTGCGTTCATTACTTCGAGACTAGCGGGGTCGGTTACTCTTGGCTCATGAGCATCATGGGCATCGTGGTCGATCTGGCATTCATCCTCTTTGCAACGGTAACCATGCCATTTTGGTTGATTTCGATGTGGATGCGTGGAAGACTGCGGACTGATTGGCCGGCTCGATTGGGTTGGCGATTGCCCCAGATTCCCCGCAGCGGCAGCGGAGGATCCACAGCGCCGCGAATTCTGATCCATGCGGTCTCGGTGGGGGAGGTCAATGCAATTCGATTGCTCGCAGACACTCTCGCCGATGGTCCACTGGGCGCGCAAGTCGTCATCAGCGTTACGACCGATACCGGCATCGCTCGAGCACGCGAAGTGTTGGGCGCAAAACACATCGTCGTGCGCTTTCCATTTGATCTCTCATGGATCATGCGCCGATTTCTTGATCGAGTGCAACCGGATGCTGTGCTCCTGACCGAGCTTGAACTCTGGCCAAACTTCACGCACATCTGCGCCAAGCGCGGCATTCCAATGGCCGTGGTGAATGGTCGACTGAGCGCGCGCAGTTTCGCACGCTCAATGCACTTCAAGTGGATTCTCTCACCGATGTTTCGTCGGCTCTGGCAAGTTGGTGCGCAAGATAAAACCTATGCAGATCGATTTGCCGCAATGGGTGTGGATCGCCAGCGGATCACGGTGACAGGCACGATGAAGTGGGACACTGCGCAGATCAGCGACTTTGTGGAGGGTGCTGATGCATTGGCGAGCGAGATGGGCATCGATCGAACCAAGCCATTGATCGTCGCGGGATCGACTGCGCCGGGTGAGGAACTGCTCTTGCACCGCGCATGTCCAAGCGGCGCACAATTACTGTGTGCACCGCGCAAACCAGAGTGGTTCTCGCAGGCTGCCCATGCGATGCCGGGATGCGTCACGCGCAGCGCAGGCAAGGCTGGAAGTTCGACGGGACGATTCGTGCTCGACACGATCGGCGAACTTCGCAAGGCATATGCGCTGGCCGATCTTGTGGTCATTGGACGAAGCTTTGGAAATCTCTACGGCTCGGACATGATGGAACCAGCGGGGCTCGGCAAGGCGGTGGTCGTTGGACCACGGGTGGGCGACTTTCAATCGACCGTCGATGCGCTCATCAAGAGCGGGGGACTCGTGCAGACTACGGCCGATGAACTGCCGCGCGTGTTGAGCGAGTTGCTTGCAGATTCCAATCGTCGCAGAGATATCGCCATCGCAGCTCGACAGGTGATTCGAAGCGAGCAAGGGGCAACTCAACGCCATGCACTCATGGCCCAATCAATGCTCGAGCAGGCGGCACTTGCCAAGCGAACACCGACGAAGGAGCGCAACCTGTGACGGCGAACGATCCACTGAGTGAGCGGGATCTCATCGCCCTCGTCGAGGCAGGTAATTGGAAGTTGCCAGCGCATGTGCTCATCGCTCCGGGCGATGACATGGCGATGCTCGCTGTGCCTGGCAGTGCGATTCTCGTGGCCGTGGATCAAGTTGTGCAAGGACGCCACTTCGTCGATGCAACTCCGCTGGATCTTGTTGCGCGCAAGGCCGTCGCTCGAAATGTGAGTGATGTCGCGGCGATGGCTGCGATACCGCTGGCGACTCTGGCCGCTGTGGTCTTGCCGCGATCAATCGGATTGGACGGTGCGCGAGAATTGCTGGATTCTGTGCGCAAATATGCGGCGGAGTTCAAATGCCCGCTCATTGGCGGCGATACAGCGGTTCATCAGCAATCCGATGGTCCGTTGGTATTGAGCGTGACCATCCTTGCGACACCGCGAGCAGATGGATTGGTCGTCACCCGTGACGGCGCGCAGATCGGCGACCGACTGATTGTCAGCGGTCCGCTCGGCGGTTCATTTGGAGATAGTGGACAGGGGCGTCATCTGACATTCACTCCGCGCATTGCGGAAGCTCACGCAATCGCCGACCGAATTGGTGTCGCGCTGCACGCGATGATCGACATCAGCGATGGGCTTGGTCTTGATTGCGCACGGTTGATCGACGCATCGACTCGCAAGTGCCAGCGCATGATGCAAGCACGACTCGACTCGCGGCTCATTCCTTGCAATGCAGGCATGTTGATTCGTCATGCGCTTGGTGATGGCGAGGATTATGAACTGCTTGCGGCCATTGACTGGAGCGTTGCGATACCAGATCGATGGATTGAGATTGGCTCGATCATCGATCGACCGACGAATGATCCACGGTCGGTCGTGGTCCGCATCGGCGAGAGCGACGAAGACGCGACCAACCTTGGATGGAACCATGACTGAACAGCATGGACAGCCTGAGCGGACTGCGCAGCGAGTCGATCTGCGCGATGAAGCCGCAACCGAGGCGCTCGGCCAGCGCATGGCAAGCATGGTGCGTCCCGGCGATTTTCTCGCACTCAACGGTGACCTCGGCAGCGGAAAAACTACATTTGTGCGGGGATTGGCGCGTGGGCTTGGCATCGCAGAGAATCTCGTCGCAAGTCCAACATTCATCACCATGCAGACATACGCCGGCCCTGGCGTGTCGCTGGTGCACATCGATGTCTGGAAAATGAAAGACCCAAGCGAACTCGAGACGATTGGCTGGGACGATCTGCTGAGCGATCATGATTCGGTGATCGTTGTCGAATGGGCTTCACGCATTTATGAATTCCTGCCAGCCAAGCGCATCGACATTTGTCTTGATGTCATCGCGGCAACGGCGCACGCAGCCGATTCACGCAGAGCAACAATCGTCGATCACCGAACCTTGGGAGACTGAGCCTCGGGGCTGACGGCGTAAATCTGAAATCGATGTCCGACTGGCGACCATCCCAGTTCCTTGCAGATGCGATTGCGAACAGCGATCAACTCGGCGCTCTGAAACTCGACGAGCCGTCCAGTTTTCATGCACACCATGTGATCACGCGGTTCCTTGCCATAGATCAGTTGGTAATGAGACTGCTTGGAATCAAAGAGCGCCTGCATGATGATGCCAGCATCCTGCAAGAGATTGATGGTGCGATAGGTCGTCGCCTTGGAAACGCGGTGACCGCGACGGCGCAACCCGAGCAGAAGCTCCTCGACCTCAAAGAGTCCATCTCGTACGATGATCGCATCGAGAACATCAGCGCGCTCCGTGGTGTACTTCAGACCCTGCGCCTTGAGGTAGCGGCGAAAGACCGAACAAAGCGGCGCCATTGACTGAGCGACTGACTGATGTGGAGGTGGATCGTTTGAAGTCATCGTGATTGTTCGCCGACGGCGTATCATCGTCGAGATTGTGATGCGTATTGCCGTTGGGAAGCCGAGGGGTTCAATACCTCGAAAGTCCGATAATATATGTTCTGTAAAATCTCGTATAACACTATGAAACAAGTGCAATCAGCGAATTCAAGCCGCCGACGCTTGCCTCAGTTCGGCGCCGGACTCTGTCGAGCTTGAGTCCACTTGTCGGCGCTTTCTGCGTCGCCAGCATCGAGTGCAATGTCGGCGAGTTTGCCAGCGATGTCCCTCGCCTCCTTTTCGTCTCCAGCCTTCTTGGCAAGTTCGTAACTCTTCGCCAACCAAACCATGCCACCCGCGATGTCGCCGAGTTGCGCCAGTGCCCGACCGTGTGTTGTGGTGGCGACCAAGCGCATCGCCGCAGGCAACTCAATGGATTCATCAGTCGCATACATCTGCACGAGAGCCTCGGCATCCTTGCTCTGACCTTGATCAACCAACAATCGAGCGAGCGAGATCGCGCTGCCGGCGGCCTTTGGACTTCGTTCACCAAAGACTTCCTTGTATCCAGTCGCTGCTTCGCGCCAAAATGGAATCGCATCGATCGGGCGATTCATGCTGTTGGTATAGAGAAACGCCAAATTATGGAGCGAGTTGAGTGTGCTCTCGGCCTTGTCGCCAAGTGCGCGCCGTTTGCGTGTGATGATGTCGATGTAGATCGCCTCGGCTTGCGAATGTTGGCCTTGCTTCTCGAGCGTGAGTCCAAGATTGGAGCGAGCAACGAGGGTTGTCTTGGCATCCGGTCCATACCGTCGTTCGAATGCGGGGATGATCGCCTCATAAATCGCTTGCGCTTCCGTGAGCCGTTTGGTGTCGCGGTAAATGCTCGCAAGATTGTTCTGGGCAATCAATGTGTATGGATGATCGCTGCCGAAAATGCGATCCATGTCGCTCACGATCTCGCCAAACAATCCCTCAGCAAATGCGAGATCGCCTTGAGACTTGGTGACCATCGCGAGATTGTTGCGGGCAAGCAATGTATCGGGCGCTTGGGCCGAGAATAATCGGGTGCGCACCGCAATCGTCTCCTCGAGCACAGCTCGTGCTTCAGCGAGTTTCCCCAGACGCCGCTGCACTTCGGCAAGATTGTCCAGCGTTCGCAGTGTGCTTTCATGTTCGATTCCAAGCACGATTCGCTTGCGGACCGCCGCATCGAGATATATCTCCTGTGAATCCTTGAGTCGAGACTGCTCATCTCGCAGCCACGCAAGATTGTGCAGTGATGCCAGCGTTGCAGAATCGTTCTCGCCCAGCGCAACGCGCCGACGCGCGAGAACATCCTCGAATATTGGAGCGGCTTGGTCCACTCGACCATTCATCAGTAAGACACAGGCAATTTCGTTGCGTACATCCAGCACGCGGGCATCGTCGACGGAATAGGCAGCCTCGATCGCGACAGCCTTTCGCTCAATGTGTTCAAGTGCTTTGGCATATTCACCGATCGATCGATATGCCATGCTGGCGGTGCCGTGTGCATCGGCAGCGAGAATGGGATCGTCGCCATACCGCGTCTCAATTTCGCCCATCGACTGATCAAAGATCAAGCGCAGCAGCCGCGTGTCCATGCCTTTCGCAACTTCAGGCGTTACCGCAGTCATCATCTGAGTATTGAACGCATGCAATCGCTCGGCGCGTGCCAACTCGCGCTTCGCCTGCGCGAGTCCGTATGCCATCATGATGGTGCCCGCGATCAGGCCCGATGCCACAACGGCCGCGACGGTAAGGCTGACACGATTGCGACGGGCAAACTTGCTCAAGCGCACGCGCTGTGATGCTTGGCGCGCCAGCACGGGCTCAAAGTTCAGCCAGCGCTCAATGTCAGCCGAGAGTGCGTCGCACGATGCGTATCGATCATTGACCTGCTTGTGCAGGCATCGCAACACGACAGCGTCGAGCTGACCTTGAATCGCGCGCACCAATTGGCTTGTGGTCAGCTGCCGACATGCCGCTCGCTCGCTGGCGGACGCAAGATCGACACCGTGGGCTTGACGAACACGATCGCTCGGCGCCGGGGCCTCACATTCGCGAATGACTCGCTGCGCCTCGACCGTTCCAGATGATTTCATCAGGCGCGAATCAAACGGCATCAATCCAGTCAACACTCGGTACAGCACAACACCCAGTGAATAGATGTCGGCGCGTGTATCAAGTTGGCGCGTTCCAGTGAGTTGCTCGGGTGCCATGTATTCAAGCGTTCCCACGACATGCGCGCCATCGCCGTGGCTCGTCATGACCGCATCGGCATCTTCGGTGAGCCGTGCGATACCGAAATCAATCACCTTGACGACTGGTGCGCCGTCCACTTCGCGCACAAGAATATTCGACGACTTGAGATCGAGATGGATGATGCCCTTGGAATGAGCATGTTGAATTGCCGACGCAACCTGGCGCATCAGTGCCAATCGCGCCTCGATCGTGAGGCGATGTTGATCGCACCAATCAACAAGTGGATCCCCTTGCACCAACTCCATGATGAAATAGAGCGCGCCATCTTGGCTCTCGCCTGCGTCAAAGATCTTGGCAATTCCAGGATGATCCAGCCGAGCGAGCAATCGACGCTCCGATTCAAATCGCTCGCGCAGGCGCGGCCCCGCGAGCACCGAGCGCATCACCTTGACCGCAACCTGTCGCACAAGCGGACCCTGTTGTTCGCACAACCAGACCGCCCCGCCGCCCCCTGCCCCAAGCAAACGAATCACTCGCAGACCATCAAGCATCGGAGGTTGCGGCGTCGACGGCGACGGCTCACCAGCATTCCAGAGATCTTGACTGATGTCGTTGGTCATGTCCGTAACGAATCAGTTTGCATCGCCACCGTAGCGCTCGAACCGAGCCCAAGACCAAACGCGCAGTGAACCACTTCCAGCGCCCGCTGCCCACTCGCCGCGTCGATGATGCAACTGATCTTGATCTCACTCGTGGTGATGTTGTGAATCGTAATGCCAACTTCGCCCAAAGCGCAGAACATTCGACTGGCCACACCCGCATGGCTTTTCATTCCCACTCCAACCACCGAAACTTTCGCTAGACCGACTTCAACCGACATCTCGCCCTCATTCAATTCCTGCAGTGTCCGTGCAACAATTTGCTTGGCGTCGGAAAGATCCGCATGCTCGACGGTGAATGCGATCATCGTGGCTGAGCCGTGTTCGGTCTGCATGATGTCATCCACCACAATGTTGGCATGAGCGAGGGCAGTGAAGAGGCGACCTTGCAGACCAACCACATTCTGAATCTGTCGAATGCTGACACGACCGAGTTCATCTTTGAGTGCGCAACCGACTACAGCAAGTTCTTCCATCGATGGATTCTCCCGCGAGATCATGGTGCCATGATCTGCCTTTTGACTATGACGAACATGAATTGGCACACCGTACTTTTCACCAAAGAGAACGGCGCGTGCGTGCACGACTCCCGCGCCAAGTGTCGCAAGTTCGAGCATCTCCTCGTATGAAATTCGCGGCAACTTGACGGCCGATCGCACAAGACGCGGATCGGCGGTGTACACGCCGTCGACATCCGTAAAAATTTCGCAGCATCCGCCAGACTCTTTGACTCGCAGTACAGCCGCGATCGCAACGGCTGTTGTGTCGCTGCCGCCGCGCCCGAGCGTGGTGATCTCTCCCTCATCGCTGATTCCCTGAAAGCCAGCCACGACTGGAATCTCTCCGCGAGAAATCATTCGCTCAAGCCGACCACATTCGATGCGAGTGATGCGCGACCGCCCGGGAACTCCATCGGTGCGAATGCCGGCTTGCCCGCCCGTGAGGCTGCTCGCTGGACATCCAAGTTCTCGCAGGGCCATCGCCAATAGCGCAACACTCGCTTGCTCGCCCGTGGCCATCAGCATGTCGAGTTCGCGTCGGTCCGGCACCGGAGAAACTTTTTCGGCAAGCGCAATGAGGTCGTCGGTCGTATTGCCCATTGCGCTGGCGACAACCACCACATCAAACCCATCTTGACGCGCGTCCAACACACGCTGCGCAGCGCGAAGAATTCTCGCGGGGTCACAGAGGCTGGTTCCACCAAATTTCTGAACAATCGTCGGCATGACCAAAGAATACGGTCGATTGCTTTAGTCGTCGGCAGTCACGCCCGCTGCTTCACGATCCTTCAGCTGCCGACCAAGCCGCTTGCGCTCGTTTTCCTTCAGGATCTTCTTGCGAATGCGCACCGAGATGGGCGTGATCTCGACATACTCGTCGATCTCGAGATATTCCAGCGCACTCTCAAGGGTCAATGGACGAGGCGCCTTGAGAACAACCGTCGCCTCTTTGTTTGACTCGCGCACATTGGACATTGGCTTGGCCTTGACGACATTGACATGCAAATCCCTATCGCGATTGTGTTCACCGACGATCATGCCTTCATAGACGACATCACCGTGCTTGACGAACATCACGCCGCGATCCGACAAGTTCAGCAACGAAAATGTCGTAGCCGTCCCAGCATCGACCGCCACCATCACACCATTGATGCGCTTGCGCGGCGCAACGCGAATCGGGCGATAGTCGCAGAATGAATGGTGCATGACTGCTTCGCCACCCGTCGCATTGAGGACTCGAGTTCGAAGGCCGATGAGTCCACGAGCGGGGATATCGGCTTCAACATGGGCGCGCGTTCCTCGCATGTCGACTTTGGTGATTTCTGCTCCGCGCTGTCCAAGCAATTCAAGCGCGCCACCCATGACATGCTGCGCCACATCGAGCGCCAACTTTTCATACGGCTCATTCATCACGCCATCGATCTCGCGCTCAATGACCTCGGGCTTCCCGACAGTCAGTTCAAATCCTTCGCGGCGCATCGTTTCGAGGAGCACTCCAAGATGCAGTAACCCGCGGCCTGATACATGGAATTCTTCCGCGCCGTCTCCGGGTGAAACACGCAGCGCAACATTTGCCCGCAATTCTTTCTCGAGTCGTTCTGCGATCTGGCGACTTGTCACAAACTTGCCTTCTCGCCCCACAAGTGGACCGTCATTGATGCGAAAAACCATGTGCAGAGTGGGTTCATCGACTCGAACACGCGGCATTGCAATGGGCGAATCGGGCAAGCAGACCGTGTCGCCAATCTCGATATCTGTGATGCCTTCGATGACACAGAGGTCACCAGCTTCGATCGATTCCGCGGGCAATCGTGCGAGACCTTCGAAGCGCTTCACGCCTTGAATCCTCGTTTTCTTCACCGAGCCATCGGCCTTGCAAACCGCGACAGCCATGTTGGCCTTCAACACACCATCGAAGACACGACCGATGCCAAGTCGTCCGACATAGTCGTTGGAGTCGAGGTTCACGACGAGAAATTTCAGCGGAGCGTCCAAAGCACCTTTGGGACATGGAACATGTTCGGCAATCGTCGAGAAGAGATCATCGACACCGTTACCGCGGTCGTCGCGTTCGCGACTCGCCCAGCCATCACGACCCGATGCCCAAATCACCGGAAAATCAAGCGCAACCTCATCCGCGCCAAGATCGATCAGCAAATCAAAGACTTCATCGACGACATCGTCTGGCCGTGCGTCAGGTCGATCACACTTGTTGACCACCAGAATCGGCTTGAGTCCAGCCTCGAGCGCCTTGGAAAGAACAAAGCGCGTCTGTGGCATCGGTCCTTCCATCGCATCGACAAGCAGGAGACAACCATCGGCCATCCGCATGACACGCTCGACTTCGCCGCCGAAATCAGCGTGGCCTGGAGTGTCAATGATGTTGACGCGCAGTTCGACTCCAGCATGCGGTCCCTTCTTGACCACATAGTTGACGGCGCAGTTCTTGGAGAGAATCGTGATCCCCCGTTCTCGCTCGAGCGGATTGGAATCAAGGACGCACTCCGCACCTATCTCGACTTCGGTCGCAGCGCTTGATGCACGCAGCATCGCATCGACCAAGGTTGTCTTGCCGTGATCAACATGGGCGATGATCGCTACATTTCGGATGTTTTTTTGTTCGTATGCCATATGCAATTCAAGTAGAGTCTTGTGAGGTTACACACAATGACCGATTCAGCACCATCAAATCTTTGGAAATCTCCATCGTGGATTCGAATCGTGATTGCTCTTGGAATCGCCGTCGCATCCGATGTGTTTAGCTTTGTCTTTTCAGCGACGATCGTCGCCCAGCCATTCGTCATTGGCGTCGACCTGGTCACCGGTTTTCTCATCTGGCTCGCACTGGGACGGCCGATGCTGCTCTTTGCAGTCTTCATCGCCGAGGCAATTCCCGGTGTGGGCATGATTCCGCTTTGGACAATGGTGGTGGCGCTGCTGGCAACGACGGGACGGTTACCAGGTCGAGCGGGCGCAGCCAAGTTTGATCAACCCGCGCTGGATCAAGCCAAACCAGATCAACCCTGATAAAGCGGCCGCAGTTTTCCGTCCAGATATTTCAAATAGGGCTCCGACGAGAGTGGCGCCCCAGTCACGCGTCGGCAGAGTTCCTCCGGCAAATATCGACGGCCATGCGCATGAATCTCTTTGTTGAGCCAGTGCAGCAGCGGCGCAAAATCGCCCTTGGCAAAGCCATCTTCCATGCCGGGTAATGCGCGCTTGGCCGCGTCAAAGAATTGAGCGGAATACAAAGTGCCCAGCGTATAGGTCGGGAAATATCCAAACGCACCCATGCTCCAGTGCACATCCTGCAGGCAGCCGCGCCGATCATCGGGAACAGTGAGATTGAGATATTCCTTGTATCGACTATTCCACTCGCCAGGCAAATCCTTGGGAGCAAGCGCACCGCTGATAAGCAATCGCTCAATCTCAAAGCGCACCATCACATGCATGTTGTATGTCGCCTCATCCGCATCGACACGGATGAACCCAGGTTCAATGATGTTTGCCGCGCCATACAACTCTTCAATTGAGAAACCCTGCACCGCCGCGCCAAAGAACTCCGAAAGTTTCGGCGCGCACCATTTCCAAAATGGCAAACTGCGACCAACCTGGTTTTCCCAGAGTCGGCTCTGACTCTCATGAATTCCCAGTGAAACTGCGGTTCCTGCTGGCGTCCCAATTGCCAATGCGGGCAATCCCTGTTCGTACATTCCGTGGCCAGCCTCGTGCATCGACGAACCAAGCGCATCGTTCAAGCAGGTCTCGGTGAACCGAGTCGTCATGCGCACATCGCCGCAGTGACTGCCGCCACAAAATGGATGGGTGCTCGTGTCGAGGCGTCCGCGATTGAAATCAAATCCGATGGACTCAACCACCATGCGCGCAAATTTGGCCTGCGCATCCACACCGAGTGCGAGTTCGTTGAAACGATTAGATGGCCGGCGAGATCCTGCCATGAATTCGCCAATCATTGCGACAAGCCGAGTGCGAAGTGGAGTAAAGACGCGGGTGACGGAAGCGGCCGTGCAACCAGGCTCATATGTATCCGCCAGCGCATCCCACGCCTCGCCACCAGCAGGAATGCCCAAGCACGATGCCTTCTCACGATTGAGTGCGACAAGCTTTTCCAACCATGGAAGAAACATCTTGAAGTCGCTGGCCTTGCGCGCCGCAGCCCATTCATGCTGCGCCTTGCTCGAAACCTCTGCGAGCTCAGTGATCAATCGTTCTGGAAGTTTGGTCGCCTTGGCATAGTCCCGGCGCAATTGAATGACATTTGCCGATTCAATCGAATCGCTATCCATGAACGAACGATCCGATTCGCACTTGAAGAGCAACTCGCCGATCGTCGGATCAGTCGACATTTGATGTTCCAACTTCGCCAGAATTGCCTGCTGACGACTGCGAAAATCAACGCCGCCCATCGGCATCATCGTCTCTTGATCCCAGCTCAGAATTCCGCTCGTTGCACCGATGAGATGCGCATCACGACTGCGCTCGATGAGTGCCTGATATGCCTTCGTGGTCGCGCTCGAAGATGCAGACGATTGAAGAGTGGCTGAATTCATCGCAGTACTCTAGCGAAAGTCCATCGGCCAATGAAAAGCCCCCCGCGTGATGCAGGGGGGCTTGTTGGAAAGCACTTCGTTTCGAACCAGCGCTGGCTTGCGATTACCTTGCGATTATTTTGTCGCAGGCGCGGCAGGAGTCGCAGAAACCGCGCCCTGAGCGGGCATGGGAACCGAGCTTGTCGCTCCCTTGCTCATCAGCAAATCCGCGATTTCCGTACCAGTCGCATCGGTTCTGCGCTGTGCAAGGTCAAGAGCAGTACGCCCCGTCGCATCCATGGCATTGAGATTAGAACCCGCTTCGATCAACAACTTCGCCTTCTCGGTCGTGCCGGAAAGTGCGGCAAGTTGCAGAGGCGTGTATCCCTGCTTATTGACAGTATTCACATCGGCATGCTTATTGATGAGCAATCGAACACTCTCAAGCTTGCCGCTGCGAACTGCGCGCATCAGGGCCGAATCGCCAGTGACACCATCCTTGATATTCAAGTCAAGGTTTGGATTGGTCTCAAGCAAGACCTCAACGGATTCTGGTTTACCAATTCCGGCGGCCCAAATGAGCGGAGTCAATCCATTGACATCAATGATCGAGGCATCGGCGCCCCTGCTCAAGAGAAGTTTCACAGTTTCTGCCGAACCAAGTCCGCAAGCCCATGTGAGCGGAGTGGCACCGAGCGAATCGCGAATGGTCACGCTTGCTCCCGCATCGAGCAATAATTTGGTCGCATCGACGCTGCCAGTTTCTGCAGCGAGTGTCAGTGGTCCCTTACCAGTTCGCTCGGCCGCATTGACATCAGCCTTTGCTGCGAGCAACAGTTGAATGATCTCTGCGCGGTTTTCACGAGCGGCCCAGTGCAGTGCAGTTCGGCCGGTTCCTGAATCAGCCTCGTTGACATTCATTCCAGGGATCGCAAGTAATTCCTTGATCTTGACAACATTCCCCTGCTGCGCCGCAACGACAAGTTCGCTTGATGGCATCATCGCAGCAGGTTGCTGTGTTGGTTCTGGAGCAACTGGACGATCACCTGCAGCCATCGCTCGCTTAATCATCACACTGACCGCCGAGGCCTTGGGATGGTCGGTAGCAACGGTCACCTTGATGGCGCGACCTTGTTCCTCCCACTTGGGCCAATCGATGTTCAGAATGTGTTCAGTTGCAGCATCTGGGTTGATATTGGAAATGACTGGCGGGTTGACTCCAGTGATCTTGAACGCCTGACCGTCTACGGCCGAGATCACGAGCTTGCCATCGTTCTTGCCAGCGTCACCAGTCGGAGCTGGACCTGAGATCGTGTCGGGAGTGATCGTGACATATGCCACAACTTGCCCTTCAACCGTGAGAATGATCGGCGCAGCTCCCTCGATTTGGAAGGTCACGCGCTTGGACAAACGCAGGCCCTGCTTTGGGCCAGGCTTGAGCGTGATTTCCATCTCCACTGCAGTTCCAGGAGCAATCGGATCCCTGGGAGCATTTGCAGTCGTGCATCCGCAGCCAGCAATCGCACGGGCGATCGTTACTGGCTTGTCGGTCACATTTCGAATCATCAACTTTCCAGTCTTTGGAATATCCGCCTGCATTTCGCCAAGGTCCAAGATTGCTGGCTCAAAGACAATCGGTGGCGGTCCCGATGGAATTGAGGGATATGATCCCTCAGCCCCAGGCTTGATCAAACCATTGGGGTCCTGAACAACCGGCTTGTTGGAAATCAAATTCTTCGCACTCACACCCCTCTGGTTCTGGGTGGAGAGCGTTCCTTCATTTGTACTTCCAGGTGGCTTGGTCGGAATGACTTCTGGGTCAAGCGATGGCGGCGCATCCTGCGACAGCGCAATCGACGAAAGAGAAGAAATGAGTGCGAGTGCAAGAACAATACGGGTGGTTGTGAATGGTTTCATTGGTTAATAATTGGTGGTCAAGCGTTGGGAGTAGAACGGGATGCGATTGTTACTCGTGGGTTGAAACTCGTGGGACGAAGAAGGTAGTCGCAATTCGACTATCGAAGTATTTCCCCACCAATCGAAATTGGCGGGGTTTGTACAGCACTGAGCCAATACATCGGTTGTTCGCAACCTCACTTCAATATGCTCGGTCGGATTCTTGAAAATTTCCACCAATGACCGAATAACAAGACAAAATCACCCTACACTTCCTCCTCCATGGATCAGATACCTGCTCTACCTGCTCATCGGGACCGCCCTCACATTCGCCAGTTCATGCCGATTGCGGTTGAAAACGCTGAAAAGAAGGTTTTTCTGGCACTGCGCGATCCAGCAAATCTGCGCGGTGACGGCAACAGTGCCGTGATTCCACCAGAGCTGCTTCCCCTGCTCTCCGTGTTTCAAGGTGAAAAATCGCTCGAGGAAATCAGCGAGATGACGAACGCTCCGCTGAACTTCCTCGTTGAGTTAGTGTCAGCTCTGGATGATGCAGGTCTCTTGTGGGGCCCCAACTGTGATCGTCTTGAGAAGGAGGCGATGGACCGCGTGCGCGCTGCCAACGCTTTTCCAACCGCCGCCGCCGATGCCGCCGGACAAGATCCAGCAGTAGCAACTCAGTTCATCAAAGACCTTCTTGATGGCGCCGAAGATCCAGAACTTGATGGGGAGGTCCTTGGAATCGTGGCTCCGCATTTGGATTACGGGCGCGGTGGAAAAACATATGCAGCTGCTTACAAGGCATTCGGTGAAAATGCGCAGGCGGATCGCATTGTCATCTTGGGAACAAATCACTTCGGCGCTGGTGACGGCATTGTGATGAGTCGCATGGGATTCCAAAGCCCCTTTGGAGTTTTTCAACCCGACGCGCAGGTGCTCGAGGCTCTGCAAAGTAAGTTGGGCGATCGACTCTTCAAGGACGAGATCGACCATCTTGGCGAACACTCCATTGGAATTCATCTGCCGTGGATTCACACCGTCTTTGGCAATGTGCCGATTGTCGCGGCGCTTGTGCCGAGTCCCCTTGTGCCCTTGCTGTCAGACGATGGCGCGCGCGTTTCCTTTGATGAGTTTGTGACAGCCCTTACCGATGCGCTCGCCACCGCGCCAGGAAAAACGCTCGTCATATCGAGCGCCGATCTCAGCCATGTCGGACCACAATTCGGCGATCAAACTCCAATTGGATCTGAAATTCGCGAGCAAGTTGAGAACTATGACCGGTCGCTGCTCTCGACTTATCTCGAAGGCAATATCGATAGTTTTCTGCATAAGGTCGCTCGCGATCGAAATCATCAGCGCTGGTGCAGCATTGGCAACATGACTGCGGCGAAACTTCTCACCGGCGGACTGCCAGAACTGCTGGAGTATTCGCAAAGTTCAGCCGAGAGCGATCCACAAGGCAATGCGATGGTCACCAGCGCGGCGCTTGCGCTCGTGAAAGTCATGAAGGTCTAATCGTTCGATGCTTGCCGTGGTGCAGCGAGTCACACGAGCAACGGTGGTCGTTGAATCAAACATCGTTGGTGAAATTGGTCATGGACTATTGGTCTTGCTGGGCATCGCCCGCGGCGACCAATCGAGTGATGTGCAGTGGATGGTGAAAAAGATCGCCAGGCTGCGCATTTTCGCTGACGACGCTGGGCGCATGAATCTTGATATCGCGCAAGTTCGAGGGGCGATTCTGCTCGTGAGTCAATTCACATTGCTTGCTGATCTGTCGAGTGGAAATCGGCCGGGTTTCGGTCTTGCCGAGGATCCCGCGATCGCTTGTGTGCGCTGCGATGAGGTCGCTGAGGGGCTTGCACAAAAAAGCATCCCGATCGCACGGGGTCAATTTGCAGCATCGATGGCCGTCTCGTTAACCAATGATGGTCCAGTCACGATCTTGCTCGATTCACGATCGCCCAACGGATCGGCGAAGGCGCGGCCACCGGATTGAATTTCGGCAGACGCGGCATTCCACAGGCGCGTGATTCAATTCAACAACAATAAAAAAAGAGCCCGTCGCAGAACCAATCGCGACAGGCTCCTCGTGGGGTTCTATTTCAGTGGGGTTCTATTTCAGTGGGGTTCTATCCAAATCCAATCTCACACGACCAATAAGTCATCTTGCTCAATCCAGTATCCAACTGCATCAAGACACCATCTTTACATCCGATCCAGTTTCCCTTCCTCCACACAGACATACGCATGATTTAGGAATTGGGATGCAAACAGATCGGGGTACGCGCGCCAGCACCCACAAGTTCAACTGTGTCTCTAGGAATTTGTCGATGGTGTCGATGGCGTCGATTGCGTCGACTGTGTGATGCGTTGAGCGACGGCCTTGAGATCGGCCCAGACTTCACCGCGTGTTTGCACGGTGTAATTGCGCAATAGATAAGAGGGATGATAGGTCGGCATGAGCGCAATCGGCGCTTGTCCGCTGCCTGCGGGCGCAATCCACTCTGCCCAGACACCGCGCAGTTTGGTGATTCCACTTTCGACATTCAACAGCAATTTCGTCGCAGGTCCGCCGAGCGTCACGATGACCTTTGGCGAAACGATGAGGAGCTGTTGCACGAGATAAGGTCCGCAGCGCTCGATTTCATTCGGCAGCGGCGTTCGATTGTCGGGAGTGCGGCTCTTGAGAACATTTGCGAGGTAACAATCTTCCCGTCGCAGGCCGATCGCACGAATCATTTCGTCCAACTTCTGTCCAGCTCGGCCTGCAAACGGCCGTCCCGATTGCTCCTCACTCTCTCCTGGCGCTTCGCCGACGAAAAAGATGTCCGCATCGGGATTCCCTTCGCCAAAGACAGTCGCAAGGTGACCGCGGGCGGCGGTGCAATATTGGCACTCGCTGTCATGTCGCTGACGAAGTGCATCCAATCGCTGGTTCTTATCGCCCATCTGTACATCACGGTCTGCTTCACGCAACGCCGTGGTCGGCGGTGCTTGAATCGGTGCAGGAAATAAGGATAATTCAGGTTGTGACGGACGAACCAGATGCGCAGACCCAAGAACTGGATGTGCTTCCAAGGCAACCCGCTTGACTGGCACATCTGTGACACCAAGCAAGATGTCAGTCTGAACAAGTTGCTGCGCTGATTTCGACAAGGCTTCTCCAACAATCGGCGACCGAACCGACGGGATTACTTGGCTTTGCGCAGTGGAGTCTTGGGCGCCACTTCAGTCAATTGGAACATCGACTGAGTTCGCAAGACCAATCCACAATCGCTGCGAAGGTGCCAACCTTGCACATGAATCTCAGTTCGGTATCGCTGCAGATCAACGACCGAAAGATTTGGTTTGCCCGACGCGGGGTCTTTCCAATCGCAGACCAGCGACTCGTTGTCACGAGCGTGGGTGACCATTTCCTTGTATGTGCCGATGTACAAATGCTCGGCGAGCGTTTCAGTTTGCACGGCAGTCATGAACTTGAGTTCTTCCGAGAGACTCTCTTCATGCTCATGTTCTCCAGCGCATGGCACATTGACGGAGAGTCCGCGCTCAGGAAGGGCGTGAGGGTGATCCGTCACGATCTCGCAGAGACAGAGTTTGTCCTGCTGAAATCGGATGGCTTGACCACCGCGAAAAATCCATGCTTCAGCCTCAATTGTGCCGTTTTCGATGCGACGCCGTCCCTCGATTGCAAAGAACTCCGGGTGGATCGCTTTGCGATACAGAAGCATCGTGTAGGACTGAAGGCTATTGGTCTTGACAATTGGAATCATGGTTGTGAACGAGTTTAACCAGTGTTGGCGAGTAATCAAGAGTTTTCTTTCAATAATTTTGCCAGCACGCCATTTTGTGCAGTCGCGCGCAAGTTCTTGTGCCGCAGATTGTTTCGCAATGGCAACGCCAACATAAAAAAGAGCGGATCCTTGCGGATCCGCCCAACGCGCGTGGTCGTAAGCCGAATTCTGTTCCCTTGCGGGTGACAATCATTTCTCTCTGGACCATCGTTGCCGATGGTCTCGAAGCACGCTACCCGTCCTCAACCTACGGACAGCAGGTGGCGGCGAACCGCCCGAGGACTGCTTGCGCTTGCACGCGGTGGGGTTTGCCGTGCCTTCTTCGTCACCGAAGAAGCGGTGCGCTCTTACCGCACCTTTTCACCCTTACCGTTGCCGTGAGGCACCGGCGGTTTCTTTTCTGTGGCACTGTCCCGAGCCTGCGTCGAGGCTGGTGGTCATTAGCCACCACCGTGTCCTGCCGTGTTCGGACTTTCCTCGCCCGACAGATGTCGGGGGCGATTGTCTGACCACAGAATGATGCTACTCGTAGAATGCATGCGTGGTGAATCACACTGGCAAGACCGATACTGCGAGATCAGGTCGCACGGCTGGAACTCTCTGCATTTGGTCCGCCGATCCGATTGCACATTGGATTGTGCAAGCGATTCACGCAAGCGGTGTCGCCGTTGTCAGTGTTGGATCGCCGCTGACGACGGTGCGAAATTGCCTTGGAATTGAAGATGGAGAATCGACCGACCTGCGCGTGTTCTCGAGTGCGATGCGGGGCATTCCCCTGCTGTTCGTCGGATTTGGAGATGCGGATGCCCGCGCTGCGGTTGCTTCGAATCATCCGATCGTCTTCACCACTGAGCCATGGATTGGACGCTTCGACAGCCGGAATAATTCCACTGCGGAAGTCTCGCTGCCGGGGTTTGCCATCGATGGACGATTGTGGCAAGCAGGAGAAATATTTTCGCAATCCGCATCGCCGGATATTGCGCAGATCTCATCGCTTGGTTCCACCGAACATGGTTCGATTCTTGCGAGAATTCAGGAAGCTTCGACACCGCTCATTCGTTGGATGGGAGTGCCCGAACGGGTGAGTGCTTCGGTGGGCGGTCCGCGCATACAGCGATCATGGGCAGATCAACCAGATTCCGCGAGTCGATCGATGCGACTGTGGACTGGATCATTCGCATTGACATGCCAATATTCCGACGGTCGAGCTGGACTCATCATGGCATCCAACCAGCATCCAGCGTGGACTCGCAGTGCGTTGGCCTGTGGATCATTTGGCGCAGTGCGCGTCGATGATGCGACGCTTCAGTGGCGCGATCCATCGAATGAGCTTCTTGAAAACACGCTGCCGAGTGCAAGCGAATGGGCTTCGACCGATCTGGTTTCGATCGCGGCGCACACTCTTGCCACGGCGCTCGATGAACTGTCTTTCACGCGGGCACATCATGAGAAGACCCGCGCGTTTATGGAAGCCGCTTGTCTCAGCGCGTTCACACTCGAGTCGGAATCTCCGTTCAAATTGGCTGAGATTCTTGGGGATGCGTGAGCGGTTTGTCAGCACCATTTGTCAGCACCAACAGAACGCAAATACAGAACGCAAATAAAAGCGCGGCGATCATTCGCTACGCTTAAAAGTTTTCTGGCAAATCCCCCTGGCAAATCCCACAGCGCCAACCGAGCCGGCCTGATTGCTCAATCACATCAGGATTTCTGAAATCTTGATTTGAACATAGCTCTGTCGATGGCCCTTGTGGCGGCGATAGCCCTTGCGACGGTTGTACTTGTTGAGCACAGTCTTTGGTCCGCGCAGAGTGCGAACAATTTCAGCCGTGACCGTGGCCTTGTCGAGATATGGCGCGCCCATCGAGGCGACCGAACCATCTTCCTTGCCGACGGCGAGAACCTTGCTGAATGTCAGCGTGGTGGTTCCTTCAGGAATCTTCCGCAGGTCAACATCAATGACATCGTCCTTGCGGACCATGATCTGAGTTCCACTATCTTCGATGATCGCATACATGGGGGAAACACTATACATGAAGTCCACCGCTTTCGCCAATCGAACGCAAAGCAGGCTCTAACTGAGCAAGGTTTTCAGCGGTTGAGCCATCAGTCTTCGCCCAGCCTCCAACATCGTTTCGTCGCGCTTACAGAAGGCAAATCGCAGCCAGCGCCGATCTGGGTTGGTTGGGTCATAGAAAGCGCTTGCTGGAATCGTTGCGACCCCCGCCTTGACTAGAGCCTTGGCTGCTGCGACATCGTCGGCGAAGCCAGCCTTCACAGCGTTGGCGAGAATGAAATAAGAACCTTCTGGATGCACGCACTCAAAGCCAACCTTGTCGAGGATGTTGAGCATGAGCGTGCGCCGCCGCGCATAATCGTGACGCAATTGGTCGAGGTAACTCCCATCATCGCACACCGCATTGAGCGCATCGGCCGCGGCGCGCTGCAGCGGAGTCGCCGCGCAGAAAGTCAAGAATTGATGCGCACTGCGAATTGCTTTGGTGATCGGCTCTGGCGCGATCGTCCAACCGATTTTCCATCCAGTTAATGAGAATGTTTTGCCGAGGCTGCCCATGATGACGGTTCGCTGACGCATGTCTGGAAGTTCGGCGATCGATCGATGCGCTCGCGCATAGGTGATGGCGTCATAGACCTCGTCGGAAAGCACAAGCGCATTGAATTGCCGCGCAAGATTTGCAACCACTTGATACTCATCGGCGTCGAACATTCGCCCACTGGGATTGTGCGGCGAATTGAAGAGAATCGCACGCGTGCGCGAGGAAAATGCACCGCGCAAGAGTGCGTCGGTGATGCGAAAATCGGGCCCTTCAAGACGAACTCTGCGCGCCGTGGCGCCGGCCATCGCTACACACGCAGCATAAGAGTCATAGGAAGGATCGAGCAGTACCACTTCATCGCCTGGGTTGAGAAGGCCAAGGAGCACGGCTGCGATTGCCTCGGTGCAACCAGCCGTCACGGTGACTTCGCACTCACAATCGGCGAGAAAACCACATCGCAATTGTGTGTATCGCGCGATGGCACGGTTGGTGTCGGCAAGTCCAAAGGCACGAGCATATTGCCCAAATCCACCGTCAATTGCGCGCTTGCCAGCATCTTTGACGAAATCTGGACCGTCGAAATCTGGAAAACCCTGCCCAAGATTGACGGCGGAGTGCTCGAGCGCGAGGCGACTCATCGTGCTGAAGATCGACTCGCCAAATGGCGCGAGGCGCTGATTGGTGTGTGGCGTGTTGCTGTTCATAGAGTTGGTGATTGGATTGTGCTGACCGTGCGGTGGACAGATGTGCGTCTGCTCTGCAATGATAGAGCCGTGCCAGCTCCTCCAATTGCCAACGCCAACATCGAATGCGTCGATGTTTACAGCGACAGTGATCTTGTGGCTTTGAACAAACCCTCTGGTCGCGTCACGCTGCCTGGAATTGGCCACCGAGATGACAGTTTGATGAACGGGCTCTTCGCACGCGAACGCGCGGTCTTGATGCGCTTGGGATCTGACCGCGACTGGGGACTGCTTCATCGCCTCGACCGCGAATCCTCGGGCGTCATTCTCGTGGCGCGTACGGCACAGGCGTATGACGGCATCCGACAACAATTTGAAAATCGCACCATTGAAAAGACATATCTGGCGATCGTCCGCGGTCGATTGCCAGCGAGCGAAGGCGTGTGCAGGCAACCGCTCAGCGAAGTGCGACGCGGCGATATGAAGGTGAGCGTTCCTGCGCCGCGCGGTGAGATCGCCGTGACGCATTGGCGGACCCTCGCATCGTCGCCAGAACTTGCCCTCGTCGCCTGCGCCATCGAAACTGGAAAACTGCATCAAATTCGTGCGCATTTTGCCCATCTCGGCGCGCCGATTGAAGGAGACCGAGTCTATCGCTCACTGCTTCCGCCCAACACCAGCGCACCGCCAGCCAATCAGCGGCATCTTGCGCCCACACTGCGATTGCACGCATGGCGCATCGGCTTGATCCATCCGATCAACGGGCAGCGACTCGACATCGAGGCACCAATCCCAGCCAACATGCTCGAGTTGCTGGGAGAGTGCCTCGGCGGACCGTCGCTCAAGCAAGCGCCATTGACACCCGTTGTGCAGCGCATCACAGCTCCAGTGCGAACCGCAGCATGGTGGATGAAAAGCAAAAGCTCATGAACACTCCTCAACCGCGGGTAGTCGGTGGAATTTTCAAGCGCACCGCGATTCGACTGATGAAAGTCGTCGGCATCGTGGCAGTGTGGCTGTTGATCTTTGGCATCATCCTGTGGAATTGGCCGACTGGGTTTTACACGCTCGCAACCGCCGTGGCTCGAGCAACTTCTGGACTCCACTTGAAGTATGTTGAAGTGCGCGGAATTCCAACGCCTGTTCTTGAAGGCGGTGAAAATGCCGATGACAGCACAGATTCAGCGCAGATTCAGCGCACTACCATCCTCTTCGTGCATGGTTGGGGAACAAGTAAGGAAGCGATGATGGGCGAGATGGGGTGGTTCAATTCGACACGGCGGGTGATCGCGCCTGACCTTCCAGGCTTTGGCGACAATCCTTTGCAAGATGGTCAACCCGCTCTGGATGGAGCTGGATATGTGAAGTGGCTCGAGGATTTTCGAGTTGCCGCCAAACTTGGTCGTGTCGATGTCGTTGGTGAATCAATGGGCGCAGCACTGGCAGCCGCATATGCCGCGGCATATCCGGATTCGGTGCGCAGAATTGTCTTGCAATCGGCGGCGGGATTGGTCGCTCCGCACAGCAATACATTCATGAGCCAGATCAGCGCGGGTGAAAACCCCCTGCTCATCGAAAATGGCGACGACTTTGATCGTGTCATCGGCCTGTGCTTCGCAAAGCCTCCGCCGATTCCAAAGCCTTACAAAGCGTTTCTCGTCGCTCGGGCACTCTCGATGCAGAATCGCCAACTCGAGATGATCACAGCGATGCGCGATTTCCTACTGCGTGGAAACACCGACATTCTTGGGCTCATTCGCGCGCCGACGCTCATCATTTATGGTTCGGCCGATCAGATCACAGATGCTTCTTTGATGGATGTCTATCGAGCTGGCATCGCACACTCAACTGGACTGATCATTCCTGGCGCGGGCCATGTTGTGTTCTATGACGCGCCACAGCAGACATACCGCGCGATCAAAGACTTTCTCGATTTCTAGTCGGTCTGGGACGGACGGCGCACCGTGCGACGCGCAGGAAAAGCTCAACTGCGACAATCGTTACAAACGCTCGATCACGGCCTTGGTGAATTGCTTGGTATTGAGCGAACCGCCGAGATCGGCGGTCTTGCATCCATCGACCAGCGCACGGTCATATGCGCAGCGAATGCGCTTGGCCGTTGCAGCAAGTGCCAGGTCGTTATGCAATTCTGAGATGTGGTTCAGCATCATCACGGCGCTCATGGTGATCGCCAGCGGATTGGCGATGCCCTTGCCAGCGATATCTGGCGCGCTGCCGTGAACGGCCTCAAAGATGGCCGCTCGTTCGCCGAGATTTGCGCCTGGAACAACGCCCAGTCCGCCCACGAATCCCGCGCACAGATCGCTGATCACATCGCCGTAGAGATTTTCCATCAACAGCACATCAAAGCGCGTTGGATCTTGCACTAGGCGCATGCATGCCGCGTCGATGATCAGTTCCTCATATTCAATCGTTGGATATTTGCTGTCGTGCACTTCGCGCGCGCAGCGAATGAACATCCCGTCGGAGAGTTTCATGATGTTGGCTTTGTGAAAGACAGACACCTTCTTGCGATTGCGATGCACCGCATAACGAAAAGCGAAATCGGAGATTCGCATGCATGCGTCGTGCGTGGCGACTTTCACGCTCGTCACGACGCCGCGGGTGATCTCGTTCTCAATGCCGGCATAAAGTCCCTCGGTGTTCTCGCGCACCACGACGATGTCGACATTGTCGAATCGAGTCGTAACGCCAGCGAGCGAACGCACTGGACGAACTGCGCCATATAAGTCGAGTGTCTTGCGCATCGCAACATTCACCGACGAAAAACCACCACCGACTGGCGTGGTGCATGGCCCTTTCAGCGCAACTCCATGTTTGCGAATGGCATCAATCGTCTCGATTGGCAGGAGATCCTTCGCACCCGCTTCGAGCGCTGCAACTCCGGCCTTGCATTCAATCCACTCGATGGGCGCCTGTGCAGCAGCAAGAATCTCGCATGCCGCATGAGCGACTTCAGGACCGATGCCATCACCAGGAACAAGAACTGCCGTGTATTTCATAGCACAGCAACGATAGCAGGCACGCGGTGTCCTTGGGATTGCAGAGCCGTTGGTCCACACGATCAAGACCAAAGAAAAGGCTCTCAGCGGTTGAACCGTTGAGAGCCTATGAGAATCGAAGAGA
>Ga0209702_10003672_pt1 | contig 23740 bp, 39 predicted proteins | sample FRY01_FD_187210 | JGI IMG/M metagenome (GOLD analysis project Ga0209702, IMG submission 187210) | Freshwater microbial communities from Lake Fryxell liftoff mats and glacier meltwater in Antarctica - FRY-01 (SPAdes) (version 2) | ecosystem: Environmental > Aquatic > Freshwater > Ice > Glacier... | reverse complement strand
TTTTAGCTGGTGCTGTTTTAGCAGTGCCAGCTTTCTTCTTTGCATGATATTTCTTCTTTGCCGCTGGTTTTACCAAAGACTTAACTACTGCTTCTGTTGCTTTATCAACAACTAGCGGAATAGGTGTTGTAGCAGCAGGTTCTGGTACTTTGTAAGGTGCTGATTGTTCAAGTTGAACTCCCGCTTCTTTGTTAGTTACAGTAGTGCCGCCAAATAATTTCTTAATAAATCCAAACATATTATATGTCTCCTTTAGACGTTTATTTACACTAGATTAAAATTTACCCACCGGTAAAGTGGTACTAGCAGGAAAATTCCATATTTGTTTCTGTTCCACCCCCTTACGTTGAGCAAAACGTTTAGCATCGCAGTTACTACAACAATGAAAATAGTTGTTACTTAATCTCTTACGATTAACATGTTTTAGATCTCTCATAAATTCTGTATCACAATTATCACATCTAAAGACCGCTAAGGTCTTTTTTCTTGTGTATGTGTGTTCGACTCCTGCTTTACTGAGTCTAACATATTGATTTTCTTCTGTTTCTATTTTGATGAACATAGTGTATTTACATTAGGCTTATAAAACTTTGGGCTAAATATTAGAATACGCTTTATTCTTAGGATGAAAAATGGCAAGAAAATCAATTGATATCGGCGTCGTAGGTAACGACGGCACTGGCGATAGTATTCGCGACTCGTTTAGAAAAGTAAACGATAACTTCCAAGAACTATACAGTTCCTTAGGATTAGGTGAGAGATTACAGTTTATAGGCCTCGATTATACACCACCGACCTATGTTGGACAAAACGATCCAACTACTGGATCAACTCCCTTAGTAACTGTTAACAATACGGAATCAGGGGTAGCATTTAAAACACTAGCTCCCGGTAACGGTATTAGTATTGATTTTATTACTAATCCTAATGAAATTACTATTAATGCAGACTTTGCTGAAATATCAGCAGATACATCACCACAGCTTGGTGGTGACTTGTCTATGCGTTCCGGTGGTCTGCAGTATAGGATTTATGATGCAGGTACTACAATATCACCGTTGTTACCAATTTACAAGCACGAGCTAGTTAACAAGTCCTATGCCGATAGTAAAATAGCTCGAGCTGGTGCAAATGCAATTGATCCGGAAACAGGACAAGTCAATGCTGCATTGGGCCGAATGAGCGGTCCGTTGATTCTTTCAAGAGATCCTGAGCCGGATGATGATATAAATTTTGACGGATTGACTGCTGCAACAAAACGATATGTTGATAATGCTGCGTTCGGATCAAGTGTTAACTTATATGTGGCGTTGTCAGGTGCCGATGAGCGAACAGGAGTTTCAAAAGCTCTTCAAGGGCGAGCATTGGCGTATGCTTATCGTACACTAGAAGCCGCATTAAAACGTGCTGAAGAATTGGTAAAAGAGGCTCCTATAACATTAGGGCCTTACAAGAAAGTGCTAACATACAACGACGGTGCAGCTGACTGTACACTAGCAGCTATTGAATCGTCTCCTACTTCCGGTGACGGGTTTGCTGGATTTTTAAAGATAAGTGTCGACACTGTTGTTCTTAACGGTGTAGGTGCAAACTACTACCCTGGAGATTTACTCAGCGTTACAGGTGGTGTATTGTCAACCGGCGGTGGCGCATGTATTATTCAGGTGTTATCTACATTAACTACTCCAGGATCTATTTTAACTTACAGAATCGTATCATCAGGTTCATATTTAACATTACCGGGATTGTCATCTGTTGCAACTGCAATCTCAGAATCTGCTGCGCCTGTTGGAGTAGGTGCAATTGGAGTGGGTGCAACATTTGACATTACATATAGAGTTAATTCAGTAGAAATAACCAACGGTGGCACCGGCTATTCATTGGCATCTGTTAGAATTGCAGGTGGTGGTGGCAACACGGCATACTTAAAGTCGTTATAGCGGCGATGATCCTTAGTTTCGGGTGGGCATTCATAACCAAAAGGTTTTGGAAAGGTTACGACGAAGATTCTGATTGACTTTTATAAAAAGACTGTCATCGTCTTAATTATGAATACTTCATATAGCATCTTCCCACCGGCCGCTAAGGCGGCTGTTCGTCTTCCTAAGGTCGGTGACGTTCTCACCGGCAGTTTTGGATATGACGCAGATCTACCCCATTGGTTCAAGGTCGTCAAGGTGACGGCTGCTACCGTGGGAATCGTCGCGCTTGAGACCACTCGCGCATACACGTCCGGCGGTGGTATGTATTGGACTGAGACGCCTGTGGACATCACAGTTGGTGGTGTGAAGACCAAGCGGTTCCGCGCCACGGAGAATGGCTACCGCGTCAAGGAAAGCTCTATCATGACCCTGTTCCTTGGTGATATGGAGCCCCGTGAAGGCTACAATGTCCACTAAGACAACATTTAGGCATTGCAGTGTCGGCGGGGATACCCTTCCCGACGATTTCTTCTGCCCTCCTGAGGGTTTGAACGGTAAAGTGGTGAAAGATGTCTGGACCTCTTTCGGGGAAAGCACTTTCAACGCAGGGACCATTTATCACTTCCATCGGGAAAACAAAGGTGAAGTCTGGCTGAGAATAGCTTGACATTTTATAAAAACAACAACACAATAGCCATAAATTATGAAATCAATATCCGTAACAATCGCAACCGTCTTGGGTGGAATCTTCGGCCTTTTTCTACTCTCACTCTTATTTGCATTTCCCGTCAAGTGGCTGTGGAATAGCACCATGCCTGAATTGTTTGGCTTCAAGGTCATTGGAGTTTGGATGGCATGGAAGCTCAGCTTTCTATCATCCCTGCTGGTAAAAAGCACCACCACGGTAAGGACTTCTTGACATTTTATAAAAACAAGTCAAAGTCTTTTACATGAAGTTAAATTTACTATCTGTCGGTGCTGACGCCAAGACTGTCAAAGGTGAAAAGTTTGGTTATCTCACTGGTATTCTTTACCTTGCACCAGCGAATGAAGCTGGTATGGGGAATCTTTGTCCTAACGCGAGTGAAGGTTGCAAGGCGGCTTGTCTCTTTACCGCCGGACGTGGTAAGATGAGTAATGTTCGTAACGCACGCATCAACAAGACCTTGAAGTTTTTCAAGGACAAAGTTCAATTCGTCAACGACATTGCTGCAGACATTACGGCGCTCATTAAGAAAGCCGGCAAGGAAAACAAAAAGGTTTGCATCCGCCTCAATGGCACGTCTGACATTCCTTGGGAGCGTCTTGACCTCTACACCAAGTTCCCTGACATTCAATTTTACGACTACACCAAGTCTGTCAAACGGGCGCTTGATTGGGCTGCCGGTAAGCTGCCCAAGAATTACCATCTGACTTTCTCCCGTAGTGAATCGAATGAGGTAGACGTCCTTAAGGTCTTGGCCGCTGGTGGCAACGTCGCCGCCGTGTTCAGTGGTGGTCTCCCCGAAAAGTGGAAAGGTTTTCCCGTAGTCGATGGCGACTTATCAGACCTACGGTTTAACGACGCAAAGGGTGTCGTGGTCGGCCTCACAGCCAAAGGTGACGGTAAGAAAGATGAGACGGGATTTGTAATCTCTGCTTGACATTTTATAAAAATGTTGTCACTATCAGTAGTATGAAATCGTTCACCTTAACATCACGACTCAAAGGCACGCCACAAGAATACCACGTCGCTCGACTGTTGGTTGATGGTGTGGCTAAGACGGTCGTCACCAACAAACAATAATATTTCAGCAACACCAAGCGCTCACGCATACCAGCGGCGGGAGGGGACTTGTCTCGAATCGCTGGTTAGAGGATTGATTTTATGAAATACACAAACCAAGCACGAGAAATTGTCGCACAATGTTGGTGCGACGAGGAAACCAAACACATCGAAATGGATACGAGGTTAGCGAACGCCTTCGTCCAACGACTTGCCGCGTGGATGGATTCTGCCGCGCAGTTCCACCGGAACGAGATTTTCTATCACGGCATCATCACGGAGATTGGCGAGATGTTCGGCGTCGCGGCCAAGACCTCCGACGATGGGAGCGTTCAGGAAAATGTTCTTGCGCTCAAAGTGCCTGAACTGGTGAGGGCAAAACTCGCAGCCACGAAGGCGAAGGAGGACGTGCTGTGACCGACGAATATCAAATCAAGGTGGGTGACACCGTAGCAGTAAATTTCAATAACGCTCAGATGACACTTATCAGTAAAGCCGTGGTGTGCTCAAGACCACAAGCGACAGGCGATTCATGGGTATTCCGTGATGAAAAGACTGGATTCATCCACTACGTTAGTGAGGGCTGCACGATTTCTAAACTTATCAAGGAGGACGCGCCATCGGATTGTTCGGCGTATTCTACCGTGGAAATGACGAAACCCGGCTGGTATTGGTTCCTGATTGAGGGGGAAGAAATGGTGTTGGAAATGAGAATCATGTCTGTTCCAGCGGTTTTTTTACGGCAAAAAAACTCATGGAAATGGGTTGTCGATTTAGCGTTGGGCGGCGCCAAGTGGAGCGGTCCGATTATTTCGCCTAACGACAAGCTGAGCCACAGGATCCAGCAAACCGATAAATAAAAATATGGAACAAAACTCTACTCAGTCCGAAAACGCGGCTACTGTTGGCTCTAGCGCTTTGTTAGCTGACGTTCTGAGCTACATCACAGACCAATCAAGGCAGTTCTGCCAATGCGCCGGACACCACGCTGAACACAATCGAGGCGCTGAAGCGGTCGCAATGCGAGCCAGTGAAATTCTTGACAGAATAGCCGCCGCCATCAAGTCAGCTAACGGAGCTATTGAGCCTTCCCGAGAGGGGTAGGCTCTAATGTCTAAAGTGAGCCACGAGACGCACAAATCACCAAAAATGAATAATACTCCTGAAAATCAAGTGGCATCATCGCCGTTGTCTGTAACCGCTGGGTTCGGCGAGGTGCTCGCACGCATGAAAAGCGTGAACGCCCGGCTGCGTGCACTGAAAGCGCTCCTGCCGATAAAGCACACTGGCGACGTGGATGCATACGAGGCCGCGATAGCTCATCGACTCACGGAAGAATGTGCAATCATGGCCGAATCTCTGGGCGCTATGCAGCAAATGGATGAGTGTCTTTCTTTGCCTAAAGCGGAGCGATTGAGCCTATAGGCTCCAATGCGATTGTTCGGCTCGGATTTGAGGAACCCAACGACTGCGGGGGTGTTCAAACAGCCACACGATATGACCTTGGTTGTCAAGACCATAAGCTATTCTACGACATTCAAAGGCTCCGCCAGTTCGAGCGGTGAAACGTGGTTCATACTTGAACGACCACACATCCATTTCTTTAAATGGCTTGACCGGAATTGAAAGGTGGGATGCTCAGCATACTGTGTCACCCATGTGCGCTTTGTTGGATAGTATGGAGAAGACAACAGCGACGACCTTTAGGAGACAAATCATACCATTACATTTCGCGGAAGTTTTTCACATGAGCCCAATCGAATGAACCGTGGTTACCCACCTCAAACCGATTTCCTCGGATATTATGCAAAAGACCCAAGGTATGCACACCGGTGGTAAAGTTGATGAACACGTTTTTGCCTTCGAGGGCTTCGAGGGCTTCAAGGTCTCCGCCGTGAACACCGCCGGCGTTCAATTCAGCAACCGCCACATCATCATCAAGTTCGATGATTTCGTCAGGAATATCTTCAGGTTGAATTTTCATAGTTTAAATAATATAGAGAAGAATGGCACCAATGTCAATAGATTTAACAACGTGAGAGCGTGATAATAGGTGTAAACTTTGCGATTCAAGCGGCTGTGGTCAGCCAGCACTGCGAAGATGATATGGCGGATGTGCGCCAGTGGAACTGGCGCAGAAACCCACCATTAGTTGAATTATATCTGATGTAGTCATTAGTCGATGAAGTCATAATAAACCTCAGAGTCCATGGCTAGGATAAAGTAACGAACACGGTCAAAGGTCTGAATTGTTACCTTGGTTCCGTTGAAACCAAAGAACCCGCGCTCAGCGTTCAAGGTGACACTATACACCCAATGAACCAAATGGCCGAGGACGGGGTCGAGAACCTTCGAGTAACCCGAAATAGGATTCAAAACCTCATAGGGCTCGTCGGAAGGACAAACCCCCATAGCTTCAACCTTGGCCAACAGATTCTTCTGCGGCTGGGTGAGTTTCTTACCGTTTAGCGTGGTCAGTGATGTAAGTTTCATAATTAAGACGGTGACAGTTATTTTATAAATGTCAAGCCGTTATTTGGCCGGAGTCTCTGCGGTCAACTTCTCCATGATACTTTCCAACGTAGGGATTGCCATCACGTTGAGGACGGCGGTTGACAAGGTGAGCTGTTTGTGAATGTCGGCCACAATTAACTTCAGCAAATTCACCTCGTCGATGTTCAAGACAACAGTTTTGCGAAAGCTGAGGCAGTCGGGTTTGTTTGGAATCTTGGGATATTTGCTTATTACCTTGGTGAATCTGTATGCGAAAAACCCAACTGGAGAGTAGTCATTTTGATTGACTCCTTCCAAATATACCAAATGACCATCGAGGTCGCCCACAGCATGTGTGTCGCCTTTGGTAATATATTGGCTCATACCAACGTCGTCCACGACTCTGACGGTATCACCAAGTTGGATTTCTTCTCCGGTATTAAACTTCATGGTGTAATCCTCACAGTTATTTTATAAATGTCAAGCCTTCATATCGTATAACGGTTAAAAACCATTCTTCATGTCGTCGATACGTTTCATAACATACTCATCAAATGGGAGTAACAGCGCTTCACAGTCTTGATGATAGAAGAAGTCGCGAGTCTTTGCGCCGATATGTTTCTACACCACGAGACTCAAAGCGTCACACGTTAGTGCGCCCGAACGCATGAACGGATTGCACCAATACCACAGCCATTCAAAAGAGGCCCCATGCTTACTTACCACACGTTTGAGCAGGCTGCAATTGAATTGATTGACACTCCGAAAAGACACCTATATATCGGCAAGGCAAAAAGATTCAGAGAGTTTCTTGATGTGTGAATTAAACTTGACAAATATATAAAAAGTCTACTTAATAACCACCATGAAGAAAACACTACTCAGAGACGTTAAACTCAAGGACGGCAGAACATTTGCCAAGGGAACAGTTTGCACCGTCGCCTTTACTAAGTCGGAGGTGGGAACGGATCGCTTGCAAGTGAGTGATTCACAAGGAAATTCACTTTTCAAAACTCGCAGCTATTCTGCCTTTTGGAAAGCCCCATCCATTGCGACAATGGAAAAATGGACCAATGACGGCGTAGCGAAGACTGTTTCCGGGCATAGAACCGAACCCGATGGATATGGCCCCGATGGCTCGCCAAGTTGGCTTTTGGCTTTGGGGTTGATTTGAGACTTGACATTTATATAAAAAGTGTCACTGTCAGCAGTATGAACTCAACCAATATAAAGTCCTTTATCCGTGTGGGTAAGAAACCCGCAGTTTCCGGTTTGGTCAAAGAGGCCAAACGAGTTGGCTACACCGTCACCAAGAACGGCAACTTTTCGATGGACATCACCGATCCCTCCAACAGCAACGCGCGAGTGGTCAGAGCCACGAACATGGGCAATTGCTGGGCCATCACCTACTACACCGAGTATTGGTCCGTCGCCGACCCCCGTCCTTCCTATTAATCCCACCAACTTCGCTGCCACGATGCAGCAACATCCATGAAACCCTTCGACGAAAAGACTTGGAGACTGTCTGAGCACAAGAAGTCGATGCGCAACCGATGCTATCGGGAAGGATTCGAGTCAAAGGAAAACCACTGGGTTCCGCCTTATTCGGAGAATCCATATAAGTTTCCTCAGAAGCTTGACCACGAGATAATGTGTCTCGCCTCAACAGACCGTCATTTAACCAAGGCAGAAGGCGAGCGGTTGGGAAGGCTAACGAAGCGTCTTGGCAAGACCCGTTGGTCTCGGTGGTCCGCCGGTAATTATTTCAGATATTGTTCTGATCTTAGTTAGTCGGCGGACAAAATCCGGACAAATGTCCGGTTAAATGTCCGGAAAAAGTCTTGACGCTCTGGAAAAACAACCACAAACAAAGTTGACGTTCTCACCTAAACATAGTTGTCCTTTTAAGTAAAACAAAATGAAAACCCTACTTGAAACCCTCACTTGCTGCGCGGTCGGCCTAGCCATTGGCCTATTTTTCGCGGCTTGCTTTTGAACCCCCTCTCGTTAGAACCACAAAATAAACAGATAAAGAAAGATAAAATCATGAAATTGAATCACATTGCAGCAAATCAGACGGAAATTGAAAATAGAGACGGCACGACCATACTTTACTCTTACCAGACGCCCGTTGCGGCGTTTGTGCCTGGGAGGGGCGCGTTGGTCTCAGCCACAAAATACAGTGCAACAACGTCGCGACATGTAGGCCGCGCCGTAAAACGCTGGGGCGCAAGGAACCGTGTCGAGGTGGCACAATCCGAAATTGACGCCATCTGCGGCTCATAAACATGAAAACCACGCACGAACCGGAAACGGAGACCTCGACATCCTGATTTCCGCATCGGAATACTTTTACGCTACGATGCTTATTTACAATAGTCTCAAAGGTAAGAATATGGGAATCAGTAAAGTCCACGACAAGGTTGAAGCGCACCAGATGAAAAGAATCGACGCTGATATCAAAGTCCTTGACACTCTATAAAAAGCCAGTCAACTTATAACTATGAAAATCAACAACCAGACATTCGGCGAGATCACGCTGGGTCACGATGCCACCCACTGCTCGGGCATCTGGTCGGAGTATGCCACTGCGGCAAATCAGCCCCGCTCGATGGTAATGATCCGCCCAGCCTCAACCGATGGCGAGTATCTCGCTGAGGTATACCCAAAGTGGACCCGCCCCGATGGCACCGCCTCACGCGGATTTAAACTATCACTGGCGGACATGCAGAAACTCAACGCCGAACTAAATGCCATCACGGCGAAAATCGACGTCCGCCACGCCGCCAATCTGAAATTCGCAAACAACGCCCAAATATGGGACTGAAACCCACAAAAACACACCCTCTCGCAACCACAAATAAACAAACAAAATGACAACTAAACAACGAAATAAAGAGCTCAACGTGTTGGTCGCGGTATATCCCAACATGTCCCTCGCGCAGGCTGGCTATCTGATGTTTCATGCGTGCGGTCCTGATCTTCAAACCGCGGCTGAGGCTGTCCGCTATGTTGAGGAGCGGCGCGCCGGAGGCCACCAAGCCTTTGGGGTAGAGTGTGGAAATCACGTGCGGTTTGAATCTTTGGGATATGATGTGGCCCCCGGATATTTTGTGACAGACCCGTCTCTATTAAACCGCCCAAACACTATGATGTGCATAGCTTAGATTTCCCCAACGGGAGGGCATTGCGAACCACGCTCCTAACCGGGTGTGGCCTTTTTTGTGCCCGAAAATGACTTACAAAAGCTAGCACGGTGATCAGAGTTCATTTTTACCTATGAGACGGAAAAACCCTTACTTACGTAAGTCGCGAAAAAACACGGCTTCTTCCCACTTGGAACGAAGCCAAACAGAAGGCTTGACTTTTATAAAAGCATCAGTCAACTTATAACACATGAATAACGAATACGAATCCTTCGATGAGTGGTATGGAGAACATACTGCACTTCCTGGCCATCGCGACTATCACAACTATGTATTCGCCGCGGACGCTTTCGGTGATCCCGAAAATTTTCTTGGCTATAGGGAATGGCTACGTGAAAACTACGGCTCCAATTGGATGACTGATAAGAAGATTGTAAAGCGTTAAGGGGCCCCGACCAATGAGTGACCGTAAAATTTTACAGACAAAAGAGAGTGTAACAAATGAGTTTATGGCAGACCTCAATTCATTGTTGTTGAAGTATGGTGCAGAGATTGAGGCTGAAGACCATTTTGAGGGCTATGCAGAATGCGGCGAAGATATTCGCATCACCGCCACCATTCCCGCCATTTATGACAATGGTGAAATTGTTAGGGAGTGGATAGAAATAGACCTTGGCCGATGGATAAGAGTCCCCAAAACACCGTGATTCTTGGCCCGCCCAATATCACAAAATGAAAATACACCCCAACAAAAAATCGGCCATCGCCGCGATAGAAGAATACAAGCGTGAACTCAACGCCCTCTCTGAACGCACTGGAGTCTACGACGAGTGTGAAGACTCATGTTGTGGAGTATATACGCTACGGTGGAATTCTTTGCGAGCGATGGGAAGACCATCTGCAAATTGTCCGAATAAGTCTACCCAAGGCTACAGTCAGGGGCACCTACCTAAATAATCAGCAGAGGCCCTATTCAACACTGATAATTTTGCACCGGGTATCAAGATAAACTGAAAAACAAAAATTAGGTACCTAAATAATCAGCAGAGGCCCTATTCAACACTGATAATTTTGCACCGGGTATCAAGATAAACTGAAAAACAAAAATTAGGTGCCCCCCCTGCGAGCGAATTGAGACAGAGCCACACCCACACTAAGATGAGCAGCAAAATCAACTACGGACCAAATGATACGTGGTATATCAAAACCGAAATATGTTTTGCAACAGACGCTCTACGCCGGGCAATGATACTGTGGAGTGAAGGCCACTACCCGCACTTCAACGCTAGGATTATACCCGACACACACCCTCTAGTAAAGGCTCTAGCAGAACTCCGTGAGTATGATAGAGAGGTATCAGAGCTTTCGGGTCGGGAACACAACCCGGCGGACTTTCTACCTTACGTCCCACCATTGGAGAATCAACACCGGCAGGACAGTCGCTGGGGTGGTCTAAGTGGAAAGGTAAAAGCGGGTGGAGAAATAGTTAGACCCGTATAGAGAATCTTGACTCATCGAATTGTTCTCACCGACCCGTCGCATCCTGACCCGACCGCATCCCGCATTGATAACTCAACTATTCGCGGTGAATTTATAAAGTCAAATCAAATCTTTGATTTCTTTGACGTTGACATTTATAAAAAAACAGTATTCACTGTAATTTCTTCAATCAGTAATCTCAATCAAATATACAAAATGAACTTGAACGGAAAAACAATCGCAGAGTATGACATTGACGGTGTAGACCCATCGGACGCACCTGAGTTTGTGGACGCATTTTTCTCATCCGCAGTGTTTGAGGATGGAACGGAATTGACGGACAACGAACTTGAGTCCCTGACCAATAAATACGGTGATGTCCTTTGTGACGACGCGGGTGACGAATGCGTGGGAATGGCAGAGGACCGTTTTTACGAAGACTGAGAAATAACCGCATAGACAAAGATTTTCCTTGTAATTTATAAAAAACCACCTACTGTCTGAACTATGAACTCAATCGTTTCACCATCCACCCCCACTGCCACTTTTATCGGATTTGTCAACAACGACTCTATGGGAATGAGTCGTCTGTCCAAGTTGAAAGACACCCTCAAGGGAACGAAGTATGGTATTCGTCGTTGTGGTCGTAACCCAAATCGTCAACAGTTCTCAGATGGTTCCAAATATTTGAAAGTTAGTCTTCGTCGGAATCTTTCCCCTAAACAGTCAACCCACTTTGGGTTATATCTTAACCTCAAAAATGGAAATTCAATTCACTACACGTCTGTGGACGACGTTATCAAGACCGTAAATCTTTTGAAAAGTATGGTCTGAGGAACGATTTTCCTTGTAATTTATAAAAAACCACCTACTGTTTGAACTATGGTTAACATCAACACCCAATCAGTCATCTACGTTCTCTGTCATCAATTCGTGTGGTTCAAGGAATGGTCAAATTTCCTTACCACCACGGTTTCGGAATCTGACGATTACGGGATTTCATCTGACGATTAGCTGACCGTGTCGCGGGCGACGCCGAACTCGAACTCGTCTTCGCTTCGACGGCCACACGAGCGATGAGAAGACCATCTGTGTAGATTGACCGAATAAGTCTACCTAAGGCAACATGGGTGCCAGAGGGGAGGGGCAGCGCCGCCACCCCCCCCCCCACGGGAGGGGCGTCATATTAGGCAGGGGTTTAGGCATGGATATAGGCCCGCGTAGGCAGGGGGTTTAGGCCGGGTTAGGTGGTATCTTCTGAGTGGGGTAACCGGGTAGGGGTGAGGGGGGGCCCGATACGTTTTAGTGTTTGCCCTGGTTTTTTATGTCCAGAATTCCATATATATTCCGTCCCTTAAATGATAACATATGGTCGCTTAAGCCCTGTGCGGCATATTAAGTGATAATATGTTGTCATTTAAAAATCGGGTTTTCCCCTATACAGTTTTTAAAATAAAACCCGACCAACCCGTTTGCGAAAAAAGTTGACTTTTGTGTGGTGGGAGTTATATATATACATATATGGAAACAACACCAAACCCACTAATAGATATTTTAAAGGCCAATCCCGACATCAAGGAACGGTTGCTTAAAGAGAACATTTCCGATGTGATACTATACAGTCCCGAATTGCGTGGGCCCAACTCACGGTCCTTCGATCCCGGCAGTGTGCCCGATGGAGCCTATGACCCTGTTTTACCTAAAGAGAGTAGGGTGGATAAGGAAATAATGGACAACATTCTAACGACTCGGTTGAATCGTAAACTCTCTCCGGCCAATCAGATTGCCTTGGACGCTTATAAGGAAGAGATGATTAAACAGACTTTTTCTAATCCGGAAGTATTGGAACTGAAAGCGACGGCTCAATCTTTGCGTGATGAGGCTTCTGAGATTTCTCGCCAGTTACATAAGGAGGCAGAGAAATTGGATGAACTGGCAGAATCGATTATACGGGAGAATACAGACCATTTGCTTCCTACTATCAGCCTTCCGGTAAGAATGGATAATGCTGAGGGTGTTACGGAGTATAATGATAAGGTAGCAGCAGAACAGGAGAAATTGAAAATTCTTGCCGATGCGACTTCCAATGGGTGTCCTACTGAATGTAGTAAGCCTTCATAACTCTTTATGTTTTTCCTGAATCTCGCGGAGGTCTTTGATATCCCTCTTGGCGTATTTGATTATTTCCTTTAATCTACGATTCCCTTGAATAATTTTCTCCCGGGCTTCTTTCATATCCCACTGTTTGTCCTTTGTGCATAAGAATCTCCACCATGGTAATTTAGGAACGGGTACGGTACGCTTTGAATATTCTGCAATTAAGTATTCCTCGGCTTTAATACAACTATCAAGGTAGTCATCGGACGAAAAGGCTGCGGCTTTAAGCTTCTTATATTCTTGCTGGATGCTTACCAATCGGGGGTAGTCACGTTTATTTACATGAGCTATCGCGAGGTCGTAATAGACTTCTATCTCTTCGGGTGTCAATTCTTCCAGAAGTTCCTCATTAGTAAAGATGTCGGGGATTGACCCCACGTTCTGTATTCCTTTTGGGTCTTCGTTGAGCGCTTTTTTGAGTTCGTCGATGTATTGGATGTACATAATTATAATTTGTTAATCCGTTCAAGGCGTTGGTTTCTGAGTAGAATGAATTCTTGGCAAAAAACGTGCACGAGTACCATCCATTTTGGCGATGTAGTCATCATGTTGTTCTATTTCGTCTATCCTGAAGTCGGTGCATGCATACAACGCCTTGTTTCTCGTATCCGCTTGGCTAGTGCATAATTACCTTCTTCGATTCTCTCCCTTTTTCTGGTCGCCTGTTGAATTATCTCACGCTTCCGATTGAAAATCGTGGGTTTGGGAATCTCTGGCAGTGATACAATGCGTTTGGTGTATTCTTCAATCAAGTAGCTTAGGCCACGCATCTCACGTTCGAACGCATTGTAAAGTACTCCATTAGTTCCCCCATCTTTATACAAACGTTCAATTTCGTCTTCAATCGTTCGGACTTTGGGAAAGTTGCGGCGGTTCCAATCGCCGTCTTTAACTGCGTTGAATATTCCTAACTCATGGGTTGTCAACACGTCCCGTAGGTCTTCCTCCGAAAATTTTGGTAGGGCGATGACGTCAATGGAGTCGGGGCAGGTGTTCAAGGCCTCTCTGAGTTGTTCGACGTATCTAATTATCATGGATCCAAGATGGACGATTTCTTGTAATAAGTCAAGAAGTATTTGAGTTTTTATATATATAAAGGAGAAAATGCCTCGGCGTTCAATTCATTTTGAGAAATAATGATATAGGCGAAAAAAAGTCCATAGTCATTGTTACAAGTTCGGTCATTCTGGCCGAACATACCGTCATTTTTGATTGACCACCTCCCTTTTTATGCCCTGATATATACTTATCAATATGGACAAATCAAAAATCAATTTAGAAGCCTTAGATGACATCATTAAAGAAATGACAAGCGACTACACCGCTAAGCCTAATTACAACGCCCAAGCCGCACAGATTGTGCAGAATGGTGTCCAAGATAAAATTAATGCCCGTAACGGTTATTCCACACAGTTGACTCCACCGGTGAAGAAATTTACTCCGCCTGAGTTATTGTGAATAATTTGTCAGTTTGGTTGTTTTGATATCGATTATTTAACAGACTAATCGTAATTTTTTGTAACAAATACTGTTCTCCACTTGTTCTTTTAGGCGTGCGATGGATGTAAATGTGTGGCTAGACTATATTTATGACTGGCATGCAATATAAAGATTTTTACAAAAGTTTATTGACCGAAGACCCAAATAGAATAGAGGTCACACCCGGCAATAATAAGACTCTGATACAGAAGGGTTATCCGAATCTTGCAGCAGCTCTACGGTTCGCATATTTTGATTCTGAGGGAGCTATTAGTTTCATTCAAGTCCTTCGAGATAAAGAAATTCTCTACAATGAAGGTGACAACGGTGAGGGTATCACCCACCCAGATATGGGCGAACAGATAGTTCATTTTTGGGCTAATCCGGATAAATTTATACTAGGAAACGCTTCCCACGGTCAAGGTGCTTTTATGGCTCCAAACGAAGACTTCGACGTCGGCCCCGGTGGAAGTGAAGGAACTATCTTTTCCTTGAATATAAAGCGTGCCGGAGACTTCAAAGAGTATCTGAATAGCCTCGATGCTATAATCCCATTGGACGGAGCTATCCCAAAACAAGATACTAATTTTACAATGGGTCGTTTGTGGACCGCGCAAAAAACAGTTTCGTTTTGGAAAGCAAAACCCGAATGTTTAAAACACATGGATGAAGTATTTAAACTGTTAAAGGTTTATGACATTGATCCGAAAGAGGCGGTTTACGAATTCCTCGATAGAAAACATTTATTTACATTTGACGAATTGGAAACTGAACACGGTGTGGTCCGTAGCGATGCTGAACAGATTGAATTAATGAAACAACAACACCTCAATCCCGCCGCTAAGAAAAAATTGGCTAAGAAAAACGGCGGACTCAAACAAAAGAAGGATGTTGGTTTTGATTTCCAGGCACAACGAAACGCCGCGATGCCCGCATTAGAAGAAGGTTATATAAACGAAGACCCGGACCTCGTCATTTCTCCGAATAAACGCGCATTTTGGCACGACCACGGTGCCCTGGCCTTCTTTGCGTGGCCAGAATGTTCGTTGCTTGGAAAAACTCATGGAAAAACAATGCAAGCTGTCTATGACCACGCTACCTGGTCTAATCAACCTATAGACACACTTCAAGATTATACTGGTATAAAAGTTAACGGTGAAGAAGCGCTGGAATACTTCATGAAGAATAGCGGTGAATTAAAGAAAGTACTTTCGAGTAAGAGGAATGCAGGATTATATGCCCGCGCCCTCAAAATTCCACTATTGGGAAGAGTGTGGCCGCAAGATAAAATAATGTCGTTTTGGAATACCAAAATAGACGTTCTAAATAAATGGACTAACATCAGAAAAATGTTTCAAGATTCAAAGGATGAAATTGGTAATATAGAAGATTATGAGATTGATTGGTTAGAACGAGCCAAGACCAGTTTACACGATCCGTTGGAGTCTACAACATCCGTCGAGGCAAGCCTTAAATCACAACACGGTGGTGAGAAGGGTCAAACGAATTTCATGGATAAATTAATGTCTGCACCGGACGCTTTAAGTGATGCGGAGATTAAAGCTATCAGAGCCAAACTCCATGTAATGTCTCCGGCCGAAAAAAGAAAAGCACTAATAGCGCTTGGTGTGACGAACAATAAAAAGGCCAAAATTGCTGATGCGCTTGGAATGTCCGTCGCGGAGTTCAATCACATCATGCGGGTGAATGAGGGAAATGATGTCTTAAATTTAAAAGACTGTATTCCTAATATTTCCAAGTAAAGAAGGTCCGCTTGATTCCTTTTAAATAAAAGGGCGGTTTACCCTTACCTGTCCACAATGACCGTATCAGACACTTAACGTGCATCCAACCATGTCTAAATCGGTCTTTGGAGGTGTATTCCATTGGTATAAATATTGTATATTCTACCTAATAGTTTGACTTTTTATAGCAATAGATAGCAACACTTTACAGTATATTTACGTCTGGTGAAAAATAGTTGTTGACATTTGTACATGTAGTTGTATTGTTATCTTATTATATGGCGAAAACTAAACTAAAAAATAAATTTGTGTCTAAATTCACAAAGACTAAATTGTCTAAGAAAAAGATGTATCATCTTGATGATGAGACAAATGAAACAGTTGGTGTTCCAGGCCTAATTCAACCAAGCGAATATGATTTGCAGGATGAGTTGTCACGCTTGGATAGCTTTTCTTATGGGAGATACAACGAATGAGTAAAGATGCCGATGCCGTAAAAGAGATATATATCTCCATGATATCCATTCTCTTAAAAGAGTTGGAACTGAGGAATGTTCGAACTGTGTACGATTTATGTCTGAATACACTGGATGGAAATATACTGGATGAAAAAAATAAAACTGGCTCTCTTGTTGAGAACGTCAGAAAGAAATTAATCGAGGAAAGAAGTAAAAAATTTAAGTCCGCGGTGGATAACGTCACTACGTCATACACGGATGAAGAAGCCAAGCAGATATTGATTGAAAGGTCCGAAGCTGAGAGCCTTCACCTAAAGACCTTGATGGACCGCGCAACAACATCGATTGAAAAAATATTCGATGTGAATAATATATCGCGGACAATCGAATATAAAACTTATCCGAACTATGTGATATACAAGTTTACCATAAATTTCAAATACGTTGGTTTGATTAGTTACAATCTACTCTTAGCTGCCGATGGTTCCTGCGACGTGATTCAGGAAAGAGAAGATGGTATCAAATTTGACGTAAATATTAAGAATGTGTGGAAGCTATCTGAGTGGCTACAAGACGTTCACCCTTCCCGTGTATAAAACAATTCAAGACATGATGACAGTTGACACGGTTGTTAAATCTATATGTGATGAGGTTCGTCTTAAAGATTTTGAGCCAATGGTCACGAAAATTGGCGAAGACCAGCGGATTTTATTCGGCGACAGATATTGGTCAGCCAAATTGTTTGTTCGAAAAAATATGTCTTTACACCTAACCAGTTGTGGGGTTCGCCCGACGGACAATTTGATTGTCCATAAAGAAGTCACAAACTTTGATGAGTTCGTTCGTTGGTTTGACGAATTTGTTTGAAAATAAAAAAACCAATAATGCTTGATTAATAATCATGAGTAACAAAGATAATGACGTCGATTTGACGCACGTGGTATTGAGAAACGGATTCCGAGTTTCAAACTCAGAATACACCAGCAATGAGGGAGCCCAATACGAATTCAGTTATTGGAAACGACTACTGACCAATTGGCCAGATGGTTCTAAATTGTGGGTTGCGGAGATTCGCCGCAAACGTCGTCCCACCGAAACTCAAGAGGAAAAAGTATGAGTGAAAATATAACAGGACTACGGCAACGTTTGTTGGTTGCCAAGACGGAAGCGGAGATTGTTAATCTCCTAGAAGAAGGACTCAAATTTGAGTCGGCTAGCGGCGTGACCCGTCGTCGATGGAAACGGGCCGCGACCCGTCGAACTGCTTCGTTGAAAGGAACGAAGGTCGAAGTTGTAGCAGCTTCCAAAAAAGTTGCTTTGGAAGAAGAAGTTGAGTTTGTGTCCGCCAAAAAAGACAGACGCAAGCGTAAGTAATTTAAATCAAAAAGAGAGACTTAAAGAAGTCTCTCTTTTTTTGTGCCTATTTATCCCGTGTGATTATAACAGAGCAAGAATTTGTAACTAGAGCTAGACATGGTATGATAACCATTTGTCCGTTGTGTTATGACGCGAAGAAGGTTATTAACATGATTCTATACGAACAGCGGGGCTCTGTTGGGGTTATAAAGAATTACTGCCCGAGCTGTCTTGAGGCGTTGAACTTATGCCATAGTTGTCCAAAAGTTCCGAAGGGCTCCTAGCTAATTCCCAGAGAGGTGGGTTCTGTGGACACCGCGCCCCCGGCAGATACAGTTTGCTAGCAGAACAACCACACAACCTACATTTTCCGAGTCCGCCGAATCCATCTTGCTTCCAGAAAGAACACGTTTGACATTTCGCTAATCTCTGCTGATAAACTTCTGGAGGAACTTTTTTAAAATCGTCCTTGGCCCATTGAATTATGGCCTTTGTTAATGTTCCCGCTTGTGTTATTAAAGATGGTTCTTCTTTTTCCATATACATAAATATATACTGAGTTTTATTATTCGGTGAATGCTCTCTATATACACTATTTATAGTCGAAAATGCCGAACTTACCTTCAACATTCAAAATACCAAAGAGATTTAATCTCTTCGGCCATTGGTATACGGTAGAGATAGATGAATTTTTATTCGAACGTGAGGATTGTTTTGGTATTGCTGATGAAGAGGCTGGACTGATTAGATTACAATCCAAAAAACCATTGGTTCGTATTCGGGAAATAAAAGACGAGTTGGGAAATAAGAAGGAGATTACAACATATTTTGAATTGACAGATGAAACCGCTATAGAAGTGTTTTATCATGAAGTGGTTCATATAATTTTAGATGCAATGGATGAAGAGGAACTGTCTATGAATGAGAAACTTGTAAATATGATTGCTAAATCTTTACTGCAAATTTGGTTAACATCAGAGTATGAAGAAACACTTGATAAAGGTGAGGAAAGACGCAGTGGCTGAATACTTATATTCGACATGAAAAAACCTTTAAAAACAAAGAAAAAAAGGTCCGATGCCAAGAGAAAAATTATCCAACTTCCATCATCGAATTTAGATATGGAAAACTTCATTGACGCCAACAGAAATCGACTATTGGAATCGGTAGTTGATGGTTTAGAATATGCTGTGAAAAATAATTTGGGTGGAATAGAGATATTGTCCTTTGATCGTAGCAACTACATCGCACTCATCAGTCGAAAAGACTACAAAGAGAACCTTGATAATATCCTCAATTTAGCTTTAGTCGATGAAAATTATGAGCTGTGTGGTAGAGTCCACAATATCATAAAGTTGATTAGAGCACCTGTACTATCTCGAAAATTAAAGTTGGTAAACCTAATAAAATAACTATGTCAATCAAAAAAGATCGCGCAAGAAGATTAAAAACTGACCCCACTAACATCGAAGTAAAAGTAGATAGAAGTCCTATAGTTTACCAGAAATCAAAACTCAAGAATCCTCTCAACGTATTTAACCGACCATATACTGAAAATCAAAATAAGTTTATAGAACTAGCGCTTTCAAAAACAACCAATATGTTAATCGTTTCCGGACCAGCCGGAACAGCAAAAACATATCTTTCAGTGTATGTCTCATTATTGTTAATGAATGCGAAAAAGATAAGCGATATCGTATACATTCGTAGTGTGGTTGAGAGTAGTGATGTCAAGATGGGATTTCTTCCCGGTGAAAAGAATGATAAAATGTCGCCGTACATGCAACCGTTGATGGATAAGTTGGATGAATTGTTACCGGCGCCCGATATCAAACATCTGAACGCTGAAGGTAGGGTTGACGCTTTACCGATTGGTTATCTTCGCGGTTTAAATTGGAATGCTAAAGCCATCATTGGTGACGAAATGCAGAACTGTACCAAGAAGGAACTCATAACCCTCATGACGCGAATTGGAGAATTCAGTAAGCTATTCCTAATCGGCGACCCATCACAGTCGGATATAAACGGACGCTCCGGCTTCAAATCCATTTATAATCTATTCAACGACGATGAAAGTAAAGAGAATGGAATATATACGTTTGAGTTTACGGAAGATGATATTGTAAGAAGTAAGCTGGTCAAGTTCATTACAAAAAAGGTGAAAAACCTTGATTGAACCATATTTATTGGAGTAATTACCAACTAAATAGCTTCAATCGATGAGCAACCAAAAAACTACCCAGCTTACTCCCATGACCCCGAATGAAGTCGCTTCAGGCGACCTCATTCCTATTGTCGATGTCAGCGCTACGTCATCCCCAACCGGCGAAAGCAAACACATTGCAGCTGGAAATCTTGGAGTTTATTTAGCCGACATCATTTCTCCTTCATATGCTCCCTATCAAGTGGCTAATGGATTGTGGTTTGATGAAAACGTTTCTGGCAGTTCGTTAGATACGGTTTGTTATTCGCCCAACACAACAATTGCTGTCACCGATTGTTCGATTTCCATCCGCGGTATGTTCCCAGCATCACAGTCGGTGGTTGACACCTCACATAGAGTTATTTTTGGAATAGGAACTGACCCACTCAATTCAGCCGAATCTGCTAACTCAGCTTACATCGGAAAATCAGGTAACGATTTGGTTGGATATATCCACGGTGCAACATACGCGTGGCAAGCTAGTATCCCAGATTTCTTCACAAACTATGCTGATAAATCAACTCATGTTATGTTGGTCAATTTATCTGACACCCCTTACTTGTATGTGAACGGCGCCCTTGCAAGCACAATATTGTCGGGCTCGGGAGCAGTTGGAACAATTTCGGCTACTAATGTAATTATGGGCCAGAGCCGTTCAACAAACAATGTCGCTGGTGTTATCTACGAAGGTCAGATTTGGAATAGAGCCTTAAATATCTCCGGTTCAACAGAATTATTTTTTGGTGGTTCCCGCAGAGATTCAAGTTTAATTTCATCTTACATACCAAACACGCTCAACCCAGAGCCTTCACAGTGGTTAGATTCAGTGGGAACAAATCACCTTTTACTACCAACCTCAGGAATGAAAGTAACAAATCCTCGCAAGGAATTTAATCTTCGTTTCGCCGTAACTTCTTCTGGTTATCTTGGAAACGGAAATGACAGAGACGTATTACCAGAGAATTATATTTTGACAAACGCCACCGTTTCGTCAAGTGCTAAACCGTTGATAACACTTGGTTCAGATATTACATCGCCAGTGACAGGTTCCAGCGGAACGGGTTCATTCTACAACAACCGCGTTGCCTGGGTAAGCGCTTCGTATGGAATTAACGTTCTTGATATACTATCACTCGGAGCTGCACACGAAGATAGGAAACTGTTCGTAAGCATGTCCGGTGACAATGTTTGCTCATTTGACCTACAAGGTTACATCAGAAACTAATTTCAATGAATAACGGATTACCCATTTTCGGCCAGCCAGAATATAACGTCTTCGGTGTCCTCGGTGATATTGTCGGCAACACAGACGGTCAGATTTTTATCAAGCAAGCTGACGACACGCTCAACACAGGGTGGGTTGAGATGCCAACGGTTGAGAGATTGGTATTTGAAAGTTTATCTCTAACTTCGACTGCACAGTATGATAGTTCCTCATATGGTTCTCCAGAAATTTTATTTAAGTTGCTCACGGGCTCAGCAGTTGTTGAGATTGTTGTGGAAGCTTTGGACAATGGATATTCTTCATCTACGGCGTATCCAATTTGGGCACAGTTTAATTCTGAGTCGGCTGTGACGCAGACCTCTGGTTCAAGCTTAACATTCACAACTTCTGAATTTTCGGAGAGTTTGAATTTAATCCGCACAAGCTTTCAGAGCGACACCGCCGTTCCGATGAAGGTGACTGTAACTAAGACAGGTGGATATGGTTCACAGTTTACTACCGCACAAGCCTTTGCTAAGTTGGAAACGAGTTATGATATGTTGCTTCAAATTTACAACACAAATCAATTTTCCACGGGACAAGTCAGATTCATGGACGCTTCGACGTTAGATATCCCAGATGTCACAAGCGCCTCATATAGTTACAATCATAACTCCAATGTGATAAGTAATCCAGCAACGTTTTATGGCGGCGGCCAGATAAATTCATTGGGATTAAAAACGTCTCAGACAATCGGTTTCACAGAAATAATTGATATTTCAGATTCATTTACAACGCCAGCTATTAGGACATTCACGCCTCCACCGACGCCTACACCAACTCCTACGCCTACCGCAACTTCTACACCAACTCCAACTCCGACAGCTGGCGGCCCAACTTCTACACCAAGTCCTACGCCTGCCGCAACTTCTACACCAAGTCCTACGCCTACCGCAACCGGAACACTCTATTACTTATCTGTCAATGGTGGGCAAACTGGCATCGCTGGAACGTATGGTTCCGGTTGGTACGCTGCCGGACAGTACGTTCCTGTGACCGCTTCTCTTTCGGCTGGATATAATTTTAACGTTTGGTCAGATGATGTTTCATATCTTCAATCAGCCACGAGTGTAAATCCAAACTTGGTACTGATGCCAGCGGCTTCTGTAATAGTTACGCCGACAGCAGTGGCTATAGCTACCGCAACACCTACCCCCGCACCGACTTCTACTCCAACGCCAACTCCTGGCGGACCAACTAATACACCGACACCTACACCTACGACCACGCCTCTTCCGTGTTATTCCGTGAGAGTATACGCTTCAGATGGATTCACGGCCACCCACATCACCTATACAGATTGTAACGGGGACCCAGCAACGGGTGGACCACAGGTACCTCCATACCTCGATATTTGCACAAGCGATGTTGGAAGCATTATGGGCGACTATGGTATAACTGAGTCCTTGGGTTACTGTTAAGAAATGAACAATGATAAACAAGTTACCAATTCACAATGAGCCACATAATAACGTCTATGGTATAAAAGGAGATTTTCTTACCACAGATGGTGGCTCGGCGTTTGTAAAGAAGGGAGCCGATTTTTTAAATACTGAATGGATTAAAAAACCAACTCCAGATATTTTAAAATTTGAAAAAATATCATTAAGCGCTAACACACAATATGGTGAATTGGATAACGACTCCCCTACACTAAAGTTTGTAATTCCATCCGGCACAGCAGCAATCAAAATTGATGTGGAATTGACGAGCGGACACATTGCTAGTATTGGTGAAGAGTTAATTGTATTAATTGATGGTCTCGAAATAATAAACCAGAACTCGGGAAGTTTTTCAACGATTACGACGACTCAACTCCCTGCTGGGACTCACTCTGTTAAATGTGCTGCTCGGACAAGTACTAAATTACCAATAACACTGACTGTCACCAAGGTCGCTGGTTTCGGAGAGCAATTTACAGGGGCTCAAGCCTTCGGTAAAATAAGCTCAGAGGATGAGATAATACTACGAGTGTATAATACAAACCCATTTGCTCGAGGTAAAGCTAGGTTCTTCGACGTCACAACGCAGACAACGCCAAGTAGCATCGATGTCGATTATAGATACAATTTACAAACGGATGTAGTCAATAACTACACAACTTTTAGAGCTGGTGGGCAGAAGGTATTTTCTGGACTTTACTACCCACCGACAGCAACACCTACGCCGACGCCGACGCCTACTCCAGCGCCTACTGCTACACCAACATTGACTCCAGCGCCTACGGACACTCCAGCGCCTACTGCTACACCAACATTGACTCCAGCGCCTAC
>Ga0209702_10003671_pt1 | contig 23740 bp, 14 predicted proteins | sample FRY01_FD_187210 | JGI IMG/M metagenome (GOLD analysis project Ga0209702, IMG submission 187210) | Freshwater microbial communities from Lake Fryxell liftoff mats and glacier meltwater in Antarctica - FRY-01 (SPAdes) (version 2) | ecosystem: Environmental > Aquatic > Freshwater > Ice > Glacier... | reverse complement strand
CGGTCCGTGACTGCCATTGATAGGTGTAGCTACTATCCCCACCTGCCGGCGCGGTCAGCTGCGTCAACAAGGAGGGCGCGGTGTTCCGGCAGATCGTCTGGTTCGAGCCCACGCTGCCGGGCGTCAGATCGGCCCGCACCGTCACGGTCAGATCTGCGGTATCTGTGGTCGTGCAACTGTCCGAGACCTGGCGGTCGAACACCGTCGTCGAGGTCAAGGCCCCAGTCGAGAAATTGTTGGGGTTGCTCGCACCCCCAACAGGGGCGAGCGTGGCGCTGCTGGCACCTGCGCGCCACGCGTAAGACAGGGGACCCCTTTGAGTCGTCGCGAGGCCCCCGTTCGCGAGGGTCGCGCTGCCCCCATAGCAGACAGTCGTCGCGCCGGTGACGGTGCCCGGCTCGAGCAGCGACACCGCCACCACGACGTCGTTCGAGGAGACGTTCCCGCAGGCGGTATTGAAGACGCGCTTGTAGGCTGTGGAGGCCGTGAGCCCTGGAGGGGTATATGCAGCCCCGGTCGCGCCCGCGACCGTTGAGTAGTTGACCCCGTTGATACTCCGTTGCCAGCTGTAGGCCGTCGGGGCTCGGCCACCAGATCCAGCCACAATGTCGTTCAGTGTTGCGACCGGGCCCGATGGACAGACCGTCTGCGCGCCATCGATCGTTCCGCCGACGACAGGGGGGGCGACGTCGACGTTAACGGCGTTCGATATCGAGGTCCCGCAGTCATTCGTCGCGGCCCGTCGGTAGGCCCGTGTCGAGTTCACCACGCCCGGGAAATAGCTGGAACCAGGCTCGCCGACGAGCAGGTTCCAGGTCAACCCATCGGTCGTCGATTCCCAACGATAGGTGAACGTCCCAAGGCCACCAGCCGCCAACACCAACGATGTCAGCTCTGCGGCCGCCTCGGCAGCGCAGAGTTGCTGATCGTAGCCAATCTCGCCCCCATCAAGAGGGGACGCGATGGTGACGGACGCCACATTCGAGGTCGCCGTCCCGCAGTCGTTCGTGGCCACACGCCGGTAGGCGATCGTACCCGGCGTCGTCGAAGGGAGATAATTTCCGTTGGTCGCGCCGGCGATGTCCCCCCACGTCGCTCCGTCGGCGCTAGACTGCCACTGGAACGCCCACGAGCCGACACCCCCGGTTGGCGCAGTTCCGAAGAGTTGCTCGGGGTTAAGGCCGGCACAGAGAGTCTGGCTCGTACCGATGTCGCCGGCCGTCAGGACATCACAGGTCGGCGGAAGATCCGTCGGTACATGGGAGATGAGGCAAGGGACCACTTCGCGCCACGAGGTGTCGTAGCTGTCGCCATAGGGGCGGCAGACGGGCGTGTCGTCTGGCGATGCACGCACGCAATCCCAGTCGTCCCCCCCGAGGGTCCGGTCGATGACGATAATGGCCGGCGGCAAGATCTGCTCGTAGTCATCGAAGGTGAACACGAATCCGACGTGAGTGATGTTGCCGTTGGGGTCGGTCTCCGCACAACTCCAGCCGGGCGTGATCGATGCCGGGCGTCCGGTGAGCTCGGCCGGGAGGCCTGAGCTTGCTGGGTAGGGCACGGTGAACATGCGCCTTTGGAACTCGACTGGGGGCACGTTTGGCGCGTTCGGAAAACGGACCGGCGCCCACGCGATGCCCTCGATGGCATTGAAGTTGCGCGCCCCGAGGGCATCCGTAAAAGACTGCTGCCGCATGAGGAGCGAGGCGTGCTCGGCCGGGTAGTCCCGTTTCAGCCCTTTGTCGGGCATGTCGTGGATTGCGGCAAAGACGACGTGCTTTTTGACCCAGCTGTTGCTGCAATCAAATCCGGTACCGTCGGGTGTCAGAACGGCCTGCCACTGCACGACTGGCGCCCAGTGGTTAACACGGAATGTGCGGCTCTCGGGTGGATCCTCGAAGACGCGCTGGAAGTTCAAGGCGGCCCAAGATTCCACGGTACAGCTGACCGGCGTGGGGCTGCCCGCAAAGAGGCGCGGGACTATCTGCGCGGTGTTCAAAAAGAAGTCACCGGTCGCGTTCGTGTTCTGGGCGAAGAAGCGGTGCTCACCGAAGCTTGGCTCGGGCGGAATGATGACGGCGCCCCCGGCATCGACGCAGCGGACCCGCGTCGCGTAGCCCGGGAGGCTGTCGAAGAGGTCGATCGGGTCACTCGGATCCGGCTGAAGATCGAAACCGCAGGCGAGGCTGGTGGTCAGCGTGAAGGCGGGGTCCTCCGTGAGCGGGTCACGGAGGAAGCCGTCTCGGCAGCCGATGGTCGCAGAGCAGGCGATGCTCTCGAGGTTTACGGTCGGGCAGACCTGACCGACTAGCGTGGGGTCTGCCCCCTCTGGACATGCGCTGAACTCGATGTACTGCAACGCCGAAGACGACAGATCACCGAGGCCGGGTGTAAAAGCGTCTGGCTGCGCGACCTCCCTGTCGCCCCCACAGCCGGCGCCGATGCCAATGAGAAGGCATGCAACAACGATGTGGACGGGTCCCGGTCCACTTCGTCTCGTGCTATCGTTGTAAGTTGTTGGCATGACAGCGGGTTTATCGCATTCCTAGCGGCTGAACTAGGGCGATTTGACGGAGCACGATGGCCATTAGGCGTGACGGCCTGCCCTAGGAAGGGCGATATTAGCAGGTCGGGCGCCGGATTCAAATGTTCAAAAACAGTTCATGCTTCGTCGCCTGACCGCTGTTCAACGATGGGACGGTGAAGCCCTCTCGTTGCCGCGGCGGCCATAGCGACCCTAGCGCATCACATCCCGGCCTGAGGCTGAGTGTGCAGACGCAGACCTCGAGGAAGATCGGGTCGCCACAACGGCGAGTCGACTAGACCTCGTCGAAGATCGGCTCGCGTTTTTGCATGAACCGTTGGATCGCATCACGCGCCGTCTGATCGATACCGATGAACTCAACCCCGAGGCCGGCGGGCAGATCGGGGCCCTCCGGACGCGACCAACGCACTATACACCGAGCGCGCAGGGCCACGGCGTCCGGTAGAGTCAGAGACACCTCGATCTCGACGCCGTTCGCCATCTCGATGGAGGTCGCGATGAACAATCCTCCGTCACTAATATTGCTCGAGAAACCCGAGAAGAAGTTGCTGTCACTGCCGAAATCGACATGCGTCTCAAGCTTTCGGCGGTGACTCGCTCGAATCACCACCGGCTGCGCGACGGTCACGGGTTCGCTGACCTCATTTGGACGGATGTTGGCCCTGGTCGGCGCACCTTGGTCAGGTGACGACAGCGCAATCGCCGGAGCAACGACGGTGGCGGTCGCCCGAACATCGCCGTGCTCGAAGGCCGTGGCCTCCGGTGTCGGGCGGCGGAGGCGGCCCCTCATCATGAGATCGCGGGCCCGTCGGACCAAGTCTAGGGCCGCGTCAATTCGCCCATGACCGCTTTCGAGCTCGGAATCTAGGCTCTCAGCAAGTACCTGCCTGGCACGCAACGCCTCAAGTCGGAGCATGCGGCGTCGGTCCTCGAAGCTCTTCGGACTGAAACTCGGCAGGTTCAGAGCATCTAGAGATGCGATGAGGCCCTTCACGTCGTCACTACCTGCATCGGCGTGACGCGCTAGGCGCGTGCGCACATCCGACGCGAAGGCCCGCACCTCAGACGCCTCAAGCTCGGCGTCCTCGAGGGCGATGAGCAGGCCTGCCTCACGTTTGAGAATGGAGTCCTCTTCCGAGGCGAAGGACTCGTTGATATTGGGCATCACGGTGGTTGAACTCATTGGCGACCTCACCCAGTTTTCAGGAACACGCGCGCCGAACTGATTCCACTGGGGTTTTCGGCGGGGACATAAATATGCGGCAAAGGACGACGGTCTCGGTATCACGCGCGTTTCTTTGCGATATGTCAAGGGACCGGCCGGCGCCAGTCAGGGCAACAATTGCACGCCGACGGGCGCGTGGTCACTCGGCGTGAGGTCGCCGCGTTTCTTCCGCCAATCCCTTAATATCCATGCGGTCTCGACCTTCTCGGCGACGGCCACGTTGCCGAAGATGTGGTCGATTCGCATCCCGTGGTTGAATCTGAAGGAGGCGCTTCGATAGTCCCAAAAGGAGAAGGCGTCCTTTTGAAGATGGGGTTTGACGAGATCCGAGAGCCCCAGCCCGAAGAGCCTCGCCATGCGTTGCAGCTCGAGGGGGTGAAAACTTGGAACTCCTTCGAATAGGGCCGGATTCCAGAGGTCACTGGCCTCAGGCGCGATGTTCAAGTCGCCAAGCAGAATAAAGGGCTGGCCGCTCTGAAGGGTCTCCGCGATGGACGCGATCAGGGAGTCGTAAAATGATAGCTTGTATTCAAACTTCTCGCTCTCGGCGCTCTGCCCTTGGGGGCAGTAGACGTTCACGATGCGGATGCCGGCGATGACAGCCGAAATCACGCGGCTCTGCCCCTGTTCGGCCTCGGGCAGACCTATCTCGACGTCGGACATCGGCTCGCGCGACGCGATGAGGACCCCATTCCAGCTCTTTTGACCGTGCACGGCGACGGTGTAGCCGCGATCGGTAAAGATCTCGGTTGGCACCCGGTTTGTCTCAAGCTTGAGCTCCTGCAGGACCAAGACGTCAGGCGCCTCAGCGTCCAAGAATTGCTCGACAAAAGCGCGGCGGGCGGTCAACGAATTACAGTTCCATGTAATAACTTTCATGGCGTCTATCCTAGCCCACAAGGAGGGCGCCGTCACCGTGGTCACGTCGCCGCTGTTCTTTGGGCCTCCCGCGCATGTCGTTGTGCCTTGATCCGTTGAGTGATAACCGTGCGGAGACCAAGAACAAGCCACGCGGAGACCGCACGATGCAGACCACTATCAAGCTCGACTCATCCTCACCCTTGGCTGAAGCGCTCGCTTCGGCGTTCGAAGCCAACCTCCGCGAGGCGCGTCATCACGCCGACCACGCGATCGACGCGCCGCACACCTCCCTACGCGGCTACCGGATGGCCCTAAGGCGCGCTGAGGCTCTCTTGGATCTGTGCGCGCCCTGCCTGCGAAAACGGCAGCGCGCGTGGCTCAGCCAGTCCATCGCCAGCGCGCGCCGCAAGACCCGCCTCCTCCGCGATCTCGACGCGGTGGGTGTGGTCGTAGACGACCTCGAGGGTCTAGAGGCGTTGGCCACGACTGAAGCTGGGACGAAGGATGAGACCCGCTACGACGCGGTCCGCGCGCTTATCGCCGCCTTCCGCCACGAGCTCGCGACGACCGAGCTCGTCGCCTGGCGCCTCCGAAAGAACCTAAGGTCCCTCGCCGGCCTCAGCTCCGTCTTCCGCGCGGCCCTCGCGTGGGTGGACGAGAGCGTCCTCCTGGAGGTCCTTCGGGACAGCTACCGCGGCGCGCGCCGGGCGATGAAGGAGGCCGCTCGCAAGGGCACCGCGGGCGCCATCAACGACTTCCGCTGCGAGGCGCGGACCCTGCACCACCAGCTCACTCTCCTCGCGTCGGCCGCGAAGGCATCGGACGAGCTCAAGGCGGCAGCCGACGGGATCGGCCGGGTGGTCGTACAGCTCGGCGCGCTGACTGACATCTTCGCCCTGCGCATGATGGTCGTCAGCGCCAACAAGGCGACCCTCGGCCAGAGCCCGAAGAAGCTCGCCGCCAAGCTCGACGCCCTCGCGCGGAGCCGCACCGACGAGATCTTCTCCCTCGCCAGCGCCGTCTTCGCCGCGCGCCCGAAGGATTTCCTCGCAGCGCCGGCGTCCGCGGCTGACGCGACCCAGAGCGAGAGCGAGAAGATCGCGGCCGACGGCGATGACTTCACGCCGGCGTCGCCGGACAACGATGATCAGAATGACGACGAGCTCGACCCGGGCGACGACTGATTCAGACTTGGATTAGAAAAGAGGGCGCCGGACCTAGGTCGGGCGCCCTCTTCGCGTCCTGACCTAGGGTCGACACGACCCCGGGGCGAAACCGCGAGCCAACTCAGCCAAAGGGATTGCCCCCGCCGCCTCGTCCACCCTCGTTGTCTTCCGCCTCCTCCCAGCCGCCGTACTTGGCGCGATTCGCTGCCTCATCGTCCAGCAACACAGGGGGCGCGGTGCTCTTGCGCTTCTTCTTGGCGGCAGGCTCAGCCGGTGGGCTCGGTGGAGACGCCGGTCTCGTGGCGGGCGGCGCCTTGGGCGAGACCTCGGCCGGTTCGGGCGGCGGTTCAGCGGCCTCGACGTAGCCGAAGTCTGCGCTGCGATAGAGCTTCCTGTCGGTCCGCGGCGGCCGCGACACAGGGCCGTCAAAGTCGGCGTTCCTGAACCCGGTCGGGGCCGCAGGGGCGTTAGTGTAACCGTAGTCCGCACTTCGGAAATTGGGACGCGGGACCTGCTCGGGCGCGATCATCACACGAAGGGTCTTCCCAGCCAGCTTTTGACCGTCCAGCGCGGCCATCGCGGCCTCGGCGTCGGATGATGCTTGAAATGAGATCCAGCCGAATCCGCGCGAGCGACCAGTCTCCCAGTCCATAGCGACGCGAACCTCAGTCATATCACCGAAGGGCGTGAAGACATCGGTCAAACGAGCTTCGGTGACGGCCCAATCGAGCCCTTCAACCAACAGGCGCATGGCCATGGGATCCCTCCTGACGCGCCGTCGGACGGCGCCTCGCGTTTCGCATGTAGCCTATCCGACGACGGGCTGACGGTCGGAGTTGAACACGGCTCGGGACGGAGTTCAACGACTGTGACGTCAGCGTGTGCCGGGCTACGGCCTCAGCGAAGCCAGCCGACGCGAGGGCGCCTTGGTGACATAGCGCCACGAACGCGGGCAAAAAAAAGAACCACCGGGGGCCCGATGGTTCTCTCTGAGAAAGTCGTTGGCCCCAGAGGGGGCTCAGCTAGCCTTTTTCAGGTTGGCCGCGACGAAGTCCCAGTTCGCGAGGTTCTCGATGATCGTCTTGATGAACCGACCGCGATCATTGCGATAGTCGACGTAGTAAGCGTGCTCCCAGACGTCGACGGTGAAGAGCGCCGTGGCGCCGTGGGCCATCGGGAGGTCAGCGTTCGCGGTGCTCATGACGTCGAGCTTGCCGTCTTTGACCACGAGCCAGCCCCAGCCACTGCCGAACTGGCCGGCCGCTGTGGCTGCGAACTTCTCTACGAATGAATCGAAAGATCCGAAGTCGCGGGTAATCGCCGCCGCGAGGTCGCCCGTGGGGACGCCGCCGCCGGCCGGCTTCATGCAGTTCCAAAAGAAGGTGTGGTTCCAGACCTGCGCGGCCTGGTTGAACAGAACACCGGAGCTGGTTTTGATGATCTCTTCGAGGGACTTCGACTCGAGATCGGTGCCGGCCACGAGCTGGTTTAGCTTGTTGATGTAGGCCTGGTGGTGCTTGCCGTGGTGGTAGTCAAAGGTCTCGGCGCTCATGAAGGGGGCGAGTGCGTCTTTGGCGTAGGGAAGCTTAGGGAGTTCGAAGGCCATGATTCATTCCTCGTGGTGGCAGTGCTGTGATCGTTTCCGCGCAATCGCGGGACCCGCGGCTTATAACAACGCAGACGCCCTGCGACCAGCCCAGGCACAAAAAAACCCCACGCCGGATGAGGCGATGGGGCTCTTAGGGAGGCTAGAAGGCGACCATCAGATCGACGAAAACATCCACTTTTCTCCGACCTTGTGGAGATGGAAGGGCACCGGCATCGCGGTCTCTTCACAATTCAGGAAGACCTTCTTGTCGGTGGCGCTGATGTTGTCGACGCGCTGGACGTCCACGTCCTTGCCATCGCCGCGCAAGCAAGCGGCAGCACGACGGGCCTTGGCGGGCAGGTTGTAGCGCTTCAGATCGCGCGTAGAATTGTCGTTGAGGCACAGGGTGTCTTTCGCGCAATATTTCTTAAGCCAGTCGTCGAACTTATTTTCTTTCAACAGGTTAAGCGTTTCAATGAGGGCGGCCTTGACCTCTGCATCTGCAGAGACCTTCGGCGTGTCGGCGAAGGCGGCGCCGTGGGCGAACATGAGGACAACGGGAGCGATGATGAGCAACTTCATGGCGTTCTCCAAGACATGACTAGAGGGGTGGCGCCTTCGAAGCAGCGGCGCTGTAAGGCAACAACGCTGGGTCCGTTGGGTTTATTCACGGATAAGCGCAAATGGACTTTACCCCCCCGCCTGGCTCCGCGCAACCGCCCCCAGAACCTGGAGACTCGCCCAGACCGCCCTTATAGATTGATGAAGGCGACGGCGGCGCCGACGATCACCGCGACCAGGCCCATGGCCATCGGGGCGCGGCGGCGGCGGGCCGGGGGCGTGGGGGCGGAAAAGACGATCGTCGGTCCGTCGACGGACCGAAGCCCAATGAGGGCAACCAGTTCGCGCCGATCCGGGCCATAGGCCGCGAGGGCTCCGGTGTCGTCTTCGAGGGTCCTGCCGTCATCGGGAAAGACGTCGGGTTGGGCGTGGACGGGGGATGGGGTCTGGTCGCGGAGTTGGGACAGCACGGCGACGCCCGAGACGCGGGCCAGCTCGTCCCGAAACTCCTTGGCCGACTCCGGCCGCTCGGCCGGCTCCTTGGCGAGGGCCTGACGAATCAGCTGTTCAAGCGCGTGGGGTACACCGATCTCTGCCGGCAGGGGCGGGACCGCTGTTGTGAGGTGCCCATCGTAGACCTCGAATCGTGTCTTCCCCGCGAACGGTGTCGTCCCCGCCAAGAGACGGAAGAGCAGAACGCCCACCGCATAGATGTCGATGGACGTGGTCAGGCGCTGGCCGAGGATCTGTTCGGGGGCCATGTACTCGGGCGTCCCGCAGATGTGGTGGCGCGCCGTAATGTCGTCGGGCGCGGCGGGCCGGCTCTGCGGGCGGTAGGTCGCCGTGGGGGCGCCCCCGGCCCGCTTCGCGATCCCGAAGTCCAGGAGCTTCACGCGCGGCCGCTCATCGCCCTCGCTGGCGGTGATGAAGATGTTCCCCGGCTTGAGGTCGCGGTGCACGATCCGCCTCTCCTCGGCCGCGACGAGGGCGTCGAGGACCTGAAGTGCGATCTCGACGGCGGCGTCGATCGGCAGGCGACCATCCCGCTTCAGGCGCGCTTGAAGAGACTCACCTTCGAGGAGCTCCATCGCGAGGTAGCGAAACTCGTTGAAATGCCCAATCTCGTGGACGGTGGCGATCGCCGGATGCGCGAGCTCCATCGCGAGGCGGGCCCCACGCTCGAAACGCCCAGCGGCGGCGCGATCGGTCGCGCGCACGAGCTTGATCGCGACCCCCTGAGGGCGCCCTATCTCAGACGCCCGCCAGACCGACGCGCCAGCGCCCGTCGCGCCCAGAAAACCCTCAAGGAGGAACCGACCGGACACAAGGGACCCCGTGCGGTCCATGATCAGCTGGACCCTATCGCTCGGGCAACGGGTGAGCGGCTGTTCGAAACGCTCGCCGCATCGCGGACATATTGCACTACCAATCATTACACCACCGCCCAAGGCCCGACAGAGCTCCTCACAACCAACACCGTGCGCCGCGCATGAGGTTGGCGCACGGCGAGTATGGCGCGACTCTGACCCGACATCGCCGAACCGTGAAATTTTCCGTCTATTTTTAGCGCCTTGCGACGAAGTGTAGGCGGACCGCAATTCCGAACGACGGAGATTGGCAACGCCCCGCCCGCATGCGCTAGACTCCCGCCATCATTCGCCAGTCGCGCTCTCGGTCCCGCATAGAATCGACCCCGAGACGACCTCGCACCCATCCAAGGCCATCGATGCAAGCATCAGACCCAAACTACACCGCCCGGCGCCGATACTCCCTTTGGTCCCGAGCAGCTTGGCCCCTCGCCGCGCTCGTCGCGCTAGCTGGATGCGGCGATACCCTCGGCCCGGCCGCGGACACGACGACCTCATTTGGCGACGTGACGGGGCCGATCATCGATACCACCGGGGCGGACGTCGACCCCTCTGTGCTGTCGGTGTCCGCGATCGAGCCGTCGCTAGGGCCGACCGCCGGGCTCATTCAGACCGAGCTCCGAGGCACGCGCCTTGGGGACGTGACCGCGGTGTATTTCGGCGCGGTGCCTGCCGTCGACGTCTTCGCTGTCAACGACGGCTTGGTCGTGTTTCTGACGCCACCGCACGAACCCGGCCTAGTCGATGTTCGGGTTGAGACCCGGGACCCCGAGACGCCAATACTCACAATTCCCGCCGCTTATCTGTTCCGCGACCCGATGCAGGTCACGGCCGTGAGCCCCGCCTTGGATCACCCGATGGGTGGGGCGCGTGTCACCGTCTCCGGCGACGGCTTTGACGCTAGCACCCGAGTGATCTTCGGTCGCCGCCGCGCCCTCGCGGTCGAGGTTCGCGACGCGCGATCGCTCTCGTGCGTGGTGCCGCCAGGCGAGGTCGGGACCGTCGACGTGTTCGTCGCTGGCGACAACGGAAGTGCCCGTCTTAGAAACGGATTCACCTACGAGGGGGAGCCCCTGCCGCGCCTTGAGGGCACGATCACAGAGGTGTCGCCCAACCGTGGCCCGGCGTCTGGCGGAACCAACGTCACGATTCGGGGCAGAGGCTTTCGCAGCGGGATGTCAGTCCGCATCGGCGCCCTCGCCGCGACCCAGGTCAACGTCAGCTCCGACGGCTGGAGTATCACCTTGCGGACCCCACCAGGCAGCCCAGGCCCGAACGATGTGCACGTCCTTCAGAGTGGGGCGGCGCTGACCGTCAAGGACGGCTTTAGCTACGAGACCGCGAGCCCTGAGCTCTACGTAGCCCGCCCAGCTCGCGGTGCCACCGCAGGCGGAACGCGCGTTCGAATCATCGGCGCCGGGCTACCCACCAGCGGTCGCCCGGCCGTCCAGGTTGGCCAAGGCGCGGCCCGCGACGTGTCGCTCGGCGATGGGACATGGTTGGAATTCAACACCCCAGCGGGGACCTTGGGCGGTGCCGATATCACAGTCACGGTCAACGGCGGTGCGCCCGTCGCCTCGCTGCCAAACGGCTTCACCTATTTCGACCCAGCGTCCCGCCCGGGCACCTGGGGCGAACCGATCGACGAGAACGTCAACGTCTCAGTGGTCGACGCCCGCAGCGGGGATCCACTCGATGCGGCGTTCGTCATGCTCGGCGCCGCGTCGAACAACACGCCCTATCGCGGCTATACGAACGCGGCCGGCCAGCTGGTCTTCAGCGGGGCGGGACTCAAAGGCGCTCAATCAGTGACCGCGTCCAAGGCCGGATACCAGACGGTTAACCTGGCTGGTTTCAACGCCGAGAACGTGACGATCGGGCTCGAGAGGGCGCCGACCTGCGAGGATGTCGCCGACATGCCGTGTGACAGCATCAGCCCGCCGCCGATCACGGCCTATTTCGAGGGGCACATCATCGGTTCGTCGAAGGGCCCCTCCCTGCCCTTTGGTCGCTGCGGTGACTGGGGGGATCATAAAGATGGCTGGTGCGCGCCCTGCACGGCCGCGTCGTCGTGCGGCGACGTGACCAGCGGCTCGGTGTGTCTGCCGCTTGGGGATGAAGGCAGCTTCTGCTCCATCACTTGCACCTCAAATGATGAGTGCGGCGGTAGCTTTGTCTGTCTCGATCCGACCGGACGGGACGAGGTCCGCCGCTGTGTGCCGCCCCCAGGCACGCCCGCGGTCTTCTGCGACGTGACCGAGCCCTCGATCTCAGACTCCACCTCCATGCAATTTCCGGGCAAACAGGTCTTGGCGGACAACACCGTCCGGTTCGAGACCCGCCTTGGGCAATACGCCGTCTTCTGTTGGGGTGGCAGCCTCATCCGTGGCAGCTTCCGGCCGGATCGCCTCGGCGTCGCCCGCGGCCTGACCGCCGAGGTCGACGGCACCATCGTGCGCGCCGATATTCGCCTCGACATCCCCCTATCGCAGCAGGTCACGATGGTCCTTGATCGCCCAACCCTTGGACGAAACACGGGTTTTCTCGACGGCGACAGGCCGATGTTGCGCACCTTCCTGGACCTCAACGGCGATGGGCTCTTGGAGTTCCCACCCCTTCGCGCCCTCACCGTGCGGTCCTTCCGACAATCGATCCCAAGCGCACTGACCGCGTCTCTAAGCGACGCGACCTGGACCCTCGTCGGGGGCGTCGAGAGCCCCAGCATCAACGGTGGCTCGATGCTCGTCGAGCGACGCATCAAGACCCTCGCCGCCGCCTTCGATTACCGCCTTGAGGACGACGTCTGGGAGGCCCTGCCGACCGCGCTGGACGGCACGACGGACGCTTGCACCTGGCCGACGCCAAGCGGCCAGCCCGCCGTGTTGGCGGTCGGCGACGGCGGTCGTATCGCGCGGCGCGTCGGGAACACTTGGTCACGCATGAACGGCGACGGGGCCGGGAACCTCCGAGCGGTCGCCGCGGCGCCCGTCGTGGGCGTCACGGGATACGCCGCGGCCATCGCGGGTGGCGATGGCGGGGTCATGCTGCACTGGGACGGGTTCCGATGGCTGGCGACAGACAGCGGGACTGACGACGTCGTGACGGATCTTGTGTTTGAAGATGGGACCGTCGCATGGGCGACCGCGGGCGACAGCCTGCTGCGCTGGGACGGCGCTGTGTGGGAGGCTGTCTTCACCGCGCCGATGCCCCTCGCGGCGATCGCGATCGCCCCCGACGGGACGAAGGTAGCCGTCGGGGCCGGCGGGGTCTTCGTCAGCGGTGACCTGAACGCGTTTACTACAAGCCAGTTGCCGACCGACGTGAGCCTCAAATCGGTCGCGGTGGGGCTGGACGGCATTATCGATGTCGTCGGGGCCGAGGGCGCATGGCTCATCAAAGATGGCGACGCCCCATGGATGCAATTGCAAGTACCGGCCAACCGCGATCTGATGGTGGTCCGCCGCGATCTAGATGGCCTCGATGGGGACGCCCTCGTCGGTGGTGCCGACGGTGCGCTCTGGGTTCGCCGTGGAACCGACGTCGTCATCAAAGACCCCAAGGTCTCGCGCGGCACCATTCGCGCGATCGCGCTTTCCGACCGTGGCATCCTCGCCCTCGGCACCCACGAGCGCGTGGTCGGACCGCTGATGGGCATCCCCGAAGACCTCCAGCCGGGCGCTGGTGGCTCCCTCAGCGCCGGACTCTCGTGGACGGCCCGCGAAGGGCTCACCCCGCACTTCAATCTCATCGACTTCGAGAGCGCCGTCGGCCCCTGCTCGGCCTGCGGCTTCCTCTTCATGCTGCCCTTCACCGAGTGGCGGACCATCGCAGAGGGTGGGCTCTTCCGCGCCGACTTTCCGAACCTAGACGGGATCCCTGGCGCCCTCCCGATGTCTCGCGGCCTCAAGAGCATCGCGATCTACCGAGTGCGTGTGGACGAGGGTTTCGACTTCAATGACACGGCCTCGACAGGCTTCTTCGGCGCGGATTGGCGGGCCTGGGCTTGGCGTTACACCGCGGTGATTCGCTAGCATGCAGGTAATTTGACCTGAAATGATCTGGCGCCCAGCTTTTTAGAGCCCGTGTCCGCTATCAGATGTCGTCTTGTCACGACCGCTGAGCTATGTTGCCCGGGCCGCGACCACCTGTGGGATTGGACCCCAGTGACGTCGCGCCAACCGTTGACAGACAAAGGACAAGTGTCATGGAAGTGACCATGCTTCGTCACGGCATCGCGGTCGACCGCGCCGATCCCCGGTGCCCCGTGGACTTCGACAGACCGCTGACGCTGGAGGGCAAAAACCGCACGACGGCGGCTGTCCGCGGACTAAAGACCTTGGCGCTCAAGCCCGATCGGGTCCTCGTCAGCCCGTGGCTGCGCTGCCAGCAGACCGCCAAGCTCGTCGTGACCGAGCTTGGCTTGCCACGACGGTCGCTTATCACCGTCGATTGCCTCGCTCCGGGCACTGATCCTCGCCTCCTCTGGGCTGAGCTCGCGGCGATCGCGGGCGGCTCGGTCTTGCTTGTCGGTCACGGCGGTACCCTCGAACCCATCGCGGGCGTCGCCCTAGGTGTCCCGACGCCACTGCCCGGTGAGGACGGCGCCGAAGGGATGCCGGTCGATGTCGCTTTTCGGGCCTTGCAGCTGAAGAAGGCGGGCGCCCTGCAGCTCGACGTTCGATACGAGCCGACGCTGACCGCGCGTCTCGTCTGGCACCTACCCGCGCGTCTCCTGCGCCTCTTGGCCCGCCCGTGACAAACTCCGACGCAGGTAGGGCCATGACCGACTCCCCTCCGTCTGAATTCCTCGCGGCGATTGACCTCGGCTCGAACAGCTTTCACCTCGCAATCGCGCGGGTCGTCGGCGCTCGCATGCAGATCATCGATCGCCTCCAGGAGCGGGTCCAGCTGGCCGCCGGCCTGCGCGACGACATGACCCTCTCGGAGGAAGCCGAGGTGCGCGCCTTGGCCTGCCTCGAGCGTTTCGGCCAACGCCTGCGGGACCTCCCGGGGGCCAAGGTCCGGGCCATCGGCACCGACACCCTCCGTGTCGCGACGAACGCCGAGGCGCTCATTGAGAGAGGCTCACAGCTCCTTGGGCACCCCATCGAGGTGGTGTCGGGCGACGAGGAGGCCCGCCTCATCTATTCCGGGGTGGCCTACGGGATCCCGCAAGAGGACGGCGCGCGCCAGTTCGTCATCGACATCGGCGGTGGCTCGACCGAGTGCATCATCGGCGTGGGCCTGAACCCCGAGCATACGCGCAGTCTGCACATGGGCTGTATCAACTTTACGAAGCGCTTCTTTTCCGACGGCGAGATCACGCGCGACCGAATGCGCCGGGCACAGATCGCCGCGCAGCTCCTCTTCGAGCGCCTACCACCGGCCTACTTCGCGGGGGACTGGCAGCGGGTCTTTGGGGCCTCGGGGACCTTTATCGCGCTCGAGGAGATCATCAGCGAAAATGGTTTCAGCAGCGATGGGATTACCCGCGACGGGCTGACCAAGCTCCGAGACCTCCTCGTCAGCCAAGGCCACGTCGACAATCTAAATATCAAGGGACTCAAAGCGTCCCGCGTCGGCGTCATCGCGGCCGGCCTCGCCATCGCGCGCGCCGCCTTTCGGTCCTTCCCCATCAAGACCATGCAGCCGACGACCTACGCCCTTCGTGAGGGGGTCCTGTTCGAGCTCCTCCGCAGCGCGACGGCGGGCGAGGTCATCGAATCCACGGTCGCGCGCGTCTCCAAACGCTTTGGAGCCGACGAGCCCCAGGCGCTGCGCGTCGAAGAGACCGCGCTCGGGTTGTTTGAGCAGCTTCGGCCCTGGGCGAGCGAGAGCCCCGAGGAGGTGGAGTATGCGCGGCACGTTCTTGGGTGGGCCGCCCGGCTGCACGAGATCGGGATGTCCATCGCGTTCCACGGCTACCACAAGCACGGCGCCTATATCCTTGAAAACACACCACTCCCTGGCTTCACCCGCGATGACGCGCGGATGCTCGCCGTCCTAGTCCTGACGCACCGGCGGAAGTTTACCCGCGAGCTCTTTGAGCCCGTCCCCCGCCCACGACGCGAGCTCGCGATGCGACTCGCGATGCTGCTGCGCGTCGCCGTGCACCTCCACCGCACACGGGGACCGGCGAAACCCGACCTCGTGTCGGTCACCGCGAGCAACCGGACTCTGACGGTGACCTTCGCGGCCGGGTACCTTGAGACCCACCCGTTGACCCAGGCCGACTTTGAAGAAGAGGCGACGCGGGCTCTCGGCGCTGGTTTCCTCTTGCTGATCAAGTGACACTTGCAACTCCAAAGGATAAGCGATGAGTCGCATCGACCCCGGCCGCCCAGAGTCTTGGTTTCCCGTTGAAGGCAATCGTCAGCGCCTCGATGGGGGCGCGATGTTCGGCAACGCTCCGCGCGTCGTGTGGGAACGCTGGGCGACGCCCGATGACAAGCACCGGATCGAGCTCGCCTGCCGAGCCTTGCTCATTAAGGAGGACAGCGGCCGCCTCGTCCTCTGCGAGACGGGCATCGGGGCCTTCTTTGAGCCCGCCCTGAGAGAGCGCTACGGGGTCACGGACGCGCGCCACGTGCTCTTGGACGAGCTCGCGGCCCTCGGTGTCGCGGCCGAAGACGTCGACGTCATCGTCATGTCCCATCTACACTTCGACCACGCCGGCGGCCTCCTCACCGCGTGGGCCGAGGGCCAAGCGCCGCGTCTCGCCTTCCCGAACGCCGAGATCATCGTCAGCGCGCCCGCCTGGGAGCGCGCCCTCAACCCCCACGTCCGGGACCGCGCGAGCTTCATCCCCGAGCTCCACGACCTCCTCATTGCGAGCGGTCGCCTCATCATCGTGCCGGCGACGACATGGGGCGCGGCGGGCACACTCGGAGCGCACTACCGTCTTCACTTCTCGGATGGACACACACCAGGGTTGATGTTGCTCGAGGCGGCACTCCCGGACGGACCGATGGTCTTTGCGGGGGACCTGATCCCGGGCGTCGCGTGGATGCACACCCCAATTACGATGGGCTACGACCGCTACCCTGAGCTCCTCATCGACGAGAAGACCGCGCTGCTTGAGGAACTTGAGGCTCGCCATGGGCGCCTGTTCTTTACCCATGACCCTACAATCGCGACGGCGTGGGTCGGACGCGACGCCCGGGGGCGCTACGTGCCGCAGCTCGGCACGGCGGGTGAGGACCGAACCTCCGCTTGACGGGCCGCCGAGCGCGAGTGATCGTCCGCGCATGGACTTTTCAGACTTTCTCGTCGACATCGGCCTCTTCACCCTCAAACTCGCGCTGGCCGTCTTCGGCGTGGTCATGGTCATTGGCGCGATCGCCAACGCGGCGCGCAGCGGCAGCTCTGGCCCCGCCGGCAAGCTGAAGGCCCAGCGCCTCGACAAACGCTGGCGCGACTACGGGCGGACGCTCCTCAGGGCGTCGAACCGCAAGAAGGAGCTCAAGCGCCTCGAAAAAGAGGACAAGGCCCTCGAGGAGGCGCGCAGCAAGCACCCTCGCCCACGCGTCTTCGTGTGTCGTTTCGACGGCAACGCCCAAGCCACGGGGGTCGCGCGCCTCGCCGAACAGGTCAACGCCTTCGTGCAGGAGGGGGTCAGCGGCGACGAGGTGGTCATTCGGCTCAAGAGCCCGGGAGGCCTCGTCTATAGCTACGGCCACGCGGCCTCACAGCTCGAGCGAATCCGCGACGCCGGCCTGCGTCTCACAGTGGCCGTCGACGAGGTCGCGGCCAGCGGCGGCTACCTCATGGCGGCGATGGCGCACCAGATCTTGGCCGCGCCCTTCGCCATCGTGGGCTCGATCGGCGTCATCGCGCAGGTCCCGAATGTTCACCGCTTCTTGAAAAAGCGCGACATCGACGTCGAGCTTCACACGGCCGGTCGCTACAAACGCACGCTGACCTTCCTCGGCGAGAACACCGACGAGGGACGCGCGAAGTTTCAGGCCGATCTCCTGAGGACCCACGAGCTCTTTAAGTCTGCGGTCACGAAGTACCGCACGACGCTAGATCTCGAAAAGGTCGCGACCGGCGAGTACTGGTACGGCAGCGAGGCCCTCGAGCTCGGCCTCATCGACCGCGTCTCAACCAGCGATGCCTACCTCATCGAGCGCAGCGTCGATGCCGACATCATCGCCGTCGGGTTCGCTGAAAAGCGGGGCCTCGTCGGCCGCTTGATGCAGGACATCAGCCTGAGGGCCGGTCGCGGCGTTGAGCGCGGCCTCACCCGCGCGGCCGACCAGGCCCTCACGCGGGCACAACAGCCGGGCAATAGTACGTACCTCATGTAGATATAGGCCTCGTGTCAGGCCTAGAGACCTCTCCCCTCGGCACTTAGGTGGTCCGTGAAGCACGCCCACAATGTTGACGTCGATGCGCCCGGCCTGACCCGCACTGGGCTCTATCTGAACCCCGAGCTGAGCCTGCTGGCTTTCAACCACCGCGTCGCCGCCCAGGCGACGCGCCCCGAGATCCCGCTGCTGGAGCGGCTGCGGTTCTTAAGCATCTCGGTGTCGAATCTCGATGAATTCTTCGAGGTTCGGGTCGCGGCGCTGCGACAACAGGCCGTCTACGGCGTCGGCCAACCGGGCCCGGACGGCAGGACCCCGCGAGAGGCCCTCGCGGAGATCGCCAAGGACGCGCGGCGCCTCGTGGCGACGCAGTATGACATCCTCAATACCCAGCTGCTCCCTGCCCTTGATGAAGCCGGGATCCGCATCGTCCCACCCGACCGCTGGACCCCGGAGCAGCGCGACTGGACCCGCGCGTATTTCGAGGGCGCGGTCCTCCCGATTCTCTCGGCGACGGCCCTCGACCCGCAGCGCCCTTTTCCGAATATCGTCAACAAGCGCCTCAACTATATCGTCGAGCTCTCGGGCGAAGATGCGTACGGCCGGGACGCCGAGGTCGCGATTATCCACGTGCCCGGGCCTGAGGTTCTAAGCCGAGTCGTGAGGTTACCTGACATGTTGTCAGATGGACCTTGGGACTTCGTGGCCCTCAACGCCCTCATCGAGGTCCACGTGGACGCGGTCTTTCCGGGGATGACCGTCCATGGCGCTCACCAGTTTCGCCTGACGCGCAATAGCGATCTATGGGTCGATGAGGAGGAGATCGACGATCTATTGGCCGCGATTGCCGTTGAGCTCCCTCGCCGGGACTATGGCGATGCCGTCCGCCTTGAGGTCGATCGGGCCATGCCGGACCGCCTCGCGCGTCTCCTGCTCGACGAGTTTGAGCTCGGATTGGACGAGCTCTACCGAACCGATGGTCCCATTAGTCTGCACCGCATCTCGTCCCTGCATGGCGAGGTAGGGCTGCCCCAGCTCAAGTTCCCGCCGTTCCGTCCCTCGGTCGCGCCCGAACTGTCCGGCGAGACCGACCCCTTCGCGACCTTGCGACAACGGGATATCCTGCTACACCACCCTTTTCAGCGCTTCCAACCCGTCGTCGAGCTCATTCGCCGGGCGTCACGCGACCCGGCGGTCCTCGCGATCCGGATGACCCTGTACCGCATCGGGCACGACTCCCCCATCGCCGAGGCCCTCGTCAGCGCGGCTCGGCGAGGCAAGGACGTCACCGCGATCGTCGAGCTGCGGGCGCGCTTTGACGAAGAGAACAACATCGACATCGCCCAGCGCCTGAAGGCCTCCGGAGCCAACGTCGTGTATGGCGTCGTCGGCCGCAAGACCCACGCGAAGATGCTCCTCATCACACGCCGCGAGGGCGATCGTTTGAGGTCCTATGCCCACCTCTCGACCGGCAACTACCACACGAAGACGACCTCGGCGTACACCGACGTCGGCTTCCTGACGGCAGATGAGGGCCTGACGCAGGACGTGGCCGACCTCTTTCGGCAACTGACCGGCCTCGGCCAGCTGCCACCGCCACGCTATCTCGTGACCGCCCCCTTCGCGCTCATGCCCCACTTCGAGCGCCTCATCGCCACCGAGATCGAGGCGGCCACGCGGGGCGAGACCGCGTGGATCAAGGCGCGCATGAACTCGCTGACCGACCCGGGGATCATCGCGGCCCTCTATCGCGCGTCGAATGCCGGCGTGGAGATCGACCTCGTTGTGCGGGGGATGTGCTCGCTTCGCCCCCAGATTCCAGGGGTCAGTGACCGCATCCGGGTGCGGTCCGTGGTCGGGCGCTTCCTCGAGCACTCCCGGGTCTTCGCGTTCGCCAACGGTGGCTCTCCATCCGTTTGGCTCGCTTCGGCCGACTGGTCGCCACGCAACCTCCATCGCCGCATCGAGACCTGCTTTCCGATCCGCGACCCCGCGTTGGCGCAACAGATCATCGATGAGACCCTGGACCTCTATCTGCAGGACGACGTCGACGCTTGGAGTCTTGATGGGGACGGTGTCTGGCGCCCAAGCCGGGCAGACGAGGACCCGTCGTTCCGCGCCCAAGAGGCCCTCCTCACGCGTTATGGGGCGCAGCAATCGCCGACCGAAATGGACACAACGGGTCGACCGACTTGACACGAGGGATCGTTTTTACCAATAGTCAAATCACATGTCGGCCTTGATGCCGGCCCTCGAGCGGTCACCGTCACGGATCGTCCCGGGGTCGGCTCGGTATGCATCACTAGTGAGCGACGCGCACCCCCCCTATCTTTCGTGGATCTCACGTCTCGGGCTATTCCCTTGCGCTACGGCGGCCGCGCCCCCCAACTACCGGGGCAAGGCAGTGAACTCGACGCGGCGGCTAAACGGCGCGCTTGGGAACGACGCCTCGGTCTGCGCGATTGCACTCGCCGGACCGGGCTGGGCGGGTTCGTTCCGACAACACCCGCCCAGCATTTTCACTCTCGGGTGCTAGGTCCCTGGCGGGATGCCAACACCAGCCGTCGACCGGCCAACCCGGTTCCACGCGCGTCCGGACAAGCCCGGCCTAGGGTCGCCGCTCGGCCAAGTCACAACTGGGCGCAAGGGTACGAACCGCCTATCCTGGCCGCGGACTGGGCTCAAGGCTGCCCGGCCAAGAGTCAACGAGGTCCAGAAACGCGGAGGGCCACCGACATCTGACATTTCGTCAGCATATCGGTGGCCCTCTCGATTGAGATCGCTACTCGGAGACGGTCACGAAATCCAAGACAGCTGTCTTCTTCGACAGAACGTCAGCTACCTCCGACACGACCGCCGGCGCCTCGTTCCTCGACCAGCTCTGGGCGCCGTCATCATAGAAGGGACGCAACGGGTTCTCGGCTTGGCCACCCGGGATCACGCCGTGGAAGACGACCGGGTCCGTCATGTCATAGACGTTCCGAATCGCGGCGCCGTGCGCGTAAGTGAACTTGCGGCCAAAGATCCCCGGATCGGAGGCGTCGACACCGAAGATGTCGCCGGGACGGGGGAAACCATCAGGCATCAGCGACGCCTTCGGGATGTCAAAGGCGGGCGCGACGTTGTGCTTGAGCGTGACCGTGTGCAGCTTGCCCCACCGCCACATGTCCATGTCGGCCGTACCAAAACCGCCACTCTTGCGCGGACCCACGACCTCGGGATTACTCAAGAAGGCGATGGCCTTGCCGAGGCTCTTGACCATGATCTCCGCGGGCGTCTCGACCACATCCGTGGTCGTCGAGTCATCCCAGACGGGATGCGCGTCGAGGCCAACATTATAGGTGTACAAAACTTCTGGTTCGAGCACCAGACGGCGCACGAAGCGCGCGGTCATGCTGCCCCCGAGACCCGTGAGGCCATCGTCGAAGACTAGGTCCTCGATGAAGAACTTGACCCAAGCGTTGAAGATCGCCGTGGCGATTGAGGCCTTGGCTTCGTCGCTGCCGGCCACGGCGCCGACCCCGCTGGCCGACTCCCACTTGAGCCCCTCCCAGAGGGCCAACCGCGCCGCGGCCGCCTCGATGGCTGGCGTCAACGCCGCGGCGGCCCGAACGTCGCTGCCGTCTTTGGCGGCGGCCACAGCCTCAAGGAGCTTCGGCACCATGTCCGCCCCAAAGCGCGATGTGTGATCGCCTTGGATTGCAGCCATCGTCTGGTAGTCAAACTTGTCTCCGGCGTCGATCACCCCGCGAATGCGGCGATCGATCTGGTCCATACGATAGCCGATATCCCACGCGTGACCGAAGTAGATGCCGTCGTTGAAGGGATCGTTGTCGAAGACGAAGCCCTCGGGGTCCGCGTTGGCGGTGATGATGAAGCCCTTCTCGGGGTTGTAGGCCTGAGGCAGATCGGCACGCGGGATGAACCCGTCCCACTCGCACTCACCCGTGTCGCCGGGCATCGGCAGAAAGGGCGGATAGTTGGTGTTGCCGGCGGCGATGTGCTCACGAATCGGCACGCGATGTGATGGGTACCAACCAATGTTACCGGCCCGGTCGCCGTAGATCCAGTTCTGAGAGCCGACGCTGAAACGGTCCAGCGCTGCTTTGAACTCATCAAAGTTGGTCGCGAGGTTGAGGCGGGCAATTGCGCCGAGCTCGTCGGTCGCCTCAAAGCCCGTCCACTTCCAGCTGACCGCCAAGAGAGCCCCGTCGGCGTCCTCTCGGAATGACCACGGGATAATCGGCCCATGGCCCGGCACGTCGAGGATCGTCACGTCAAGGACACAGGTGCTGCCCTCAAGACGCTCGCTCCATTCGAGGTTTTTGACGTAGGACGGAGCCGTATCGATACAGGCCTTACCCTCTTGTTTGGCGAACCGGAAGGTCTCCACCCTTTTTTCAACGGCGACCTGCTCGCTGCCGTTTTGGAAGACCATGTCGAAGGGGCCAATCCCCATATCCGCGTCCTCGGGCACGAAGCGCTCGACGTAGGCGTCGGTCGTGTCTGAGTAGACCACCGTGGCGCCCCAGGCGATGTCGTCATTGTGTCCGAGCACGATCCCGGGGGCCCCAGCGAAGTTCACGCCGCTGAGGCTGATGTCGCCGCCGGCCCTCTTGGTATCTAGGTGAATTTGATAGAAGACCGCGGGGTTACGGAGAGACAGGTGGGTATCATTGGACACGATCGGGCGGCCATGCGCCGTATGTGCGCCGCTGACGACCCAGTTATTCGAGCCATACATCTCGCCTTCAGCCCGGAAGGCGCGATGCGGGATGAACTCCATCGCGTCGATGCCGGCCTTGACCTCGACGATGTGCGATAACTCAAGCCCCTGAAAAAATGGATTATTTAGGACATCGTCGAGATCGAAGGTCCCGGTCTGAGGGATCCCGCCGTCCGGGATAACGGTCGGGGTCTTCGCCGCGGGTGCGAAGTTCGCGACGTCTTTCCAGATCCCAGCCAGAGGTCCGTCGCCGTGGCGCTCTTTGAGCTTCATCAGGTATTCAAGAAGCTTTAGCTCCTCGACGATGCCGCCAAAGCCGAGGTCCCACGTCTGAAGGCGTACGATGGCCATCGTGTCTTCGGGGGTCCAGTCGTAGACCATGGCCGAACCGAAGATGACGAGCTCAGGGGGCTTCACCTCTCTGCCGGCTCGCATGTTGACGAGGTAGGCGTTGACGCCGTCTGCGAAGGCGGTGAGCTGGGGCCCGAGCAGCGCGTCATTGGCGATGGCCTGATCGGCCATGTCTTTGGCGACGTGACCAAGCTTTAGCATCCGCAGGAAGAGGTCGCCCGAGAGCGCGCTGGACCCGCTGAACTCGGCGAGGCGGCCCTTCGCCGCGCTGCGCAGGGTGTGCATCTGGAAGATGCGGTCGCGCGCCGTGACGTAGCCCTGAGCGCGAGAGATGTCGGTGGCGTTGGCTGCGTAGATATGTGGGATACCACGGTCATCGTAGACGACACGCACGGGCTGCGAGAACCCGTCAAATGCCAGGACCTCGCCTGCCTCTTCGTCGTTCGGGAAGAACGAGGGCCGGTCGTAGATGATCGGTTCGGTGGTGTCCGCGACCACGTCCTCTGGCGGCGCCACATCGTTGTCGGTGACGTCGGTCTCGACGGAGTCGGCCTGAGTCTCGGCGACATCGGGGCTGACGTCGAAGGGCGGGTCATTCACTTCGCCACAACCGGCCGCCGCGAGGGGCAGCGCGACGGCGAGCGCGCAAAGTAGGGAACGGCGGATCAATCCAAAGGTACGCATCATGGCTCCATGGGTGTGGCGCGGAGGGGCGTGGTCGCTCGCAAAATGGCCAAGCCTTGACTTCGGCGGGGACGGCGACACGCGATTTGCTGGCCCCGAGGGGCGATAAGACGGGAGGATCTTGCAACGTACGCCTCGCCCTTGCAAGGTCGGGGCCGAGGGTGGCTAGGGCGGTCGCAAAGTCGCGACCACGCGAATAAGCTCGCCGGCTTGGGTGATGGCCTTGTAGGGGTGGGTCTTGTACCCACCCTGCTTTTCTCGCGTGTATTCAGTCGATTACAGCCGAAACTTTCGGGCCGGTACAAGACCGGCCCCTACATCGGTATCACTCCAAATGCGGACTTTGCGATCGCCCTG
>Ga0209702_10003668_pt1 | contig 23749 bp, 20 predicted proteins | sample FRY01_FD_187210 | JGI IMG/M metagenome (GOLD analysis project Ga0209702, IMG submission 187210) | Freshwater microbial communities from Lake Fryxell liftoff mats and glacier meltwater in Antarctica - FRY-01 (SPAdes) (version 2) | ecosystem: Environmental > Aquatic > Freshwater > Ice > Glacier... | reverse complement strand
CAATGGCGCAATCATAAAAACAGAAAGAATTTTGAAAATGTAAGAAGCATTGCTGACTATTGCATTTTTAATGCTTAGTTGTATCATAAGAAAAAAGGCTGCCAGAGGGCAGCCTTTTTTTATTTAAGAAGTTATACCAATTCTAATTTTAGAATAGTCCAAACTATTTTAAATGCCAGCCAGCTCCGCCTTAGAAATTCTTTTTTGTAAAATAAAAAAGTACAATTTCTTGAACGGAGACATAGCTTGAAAATAGGACAACCAAGCGCAGCGGTGATTGGACTATATTGAAAGCATAATCGCTATTATTTCGTTTGGGCTTATCATTTTTCTCTTTCCAATCAACAATATTTACATAAAAAATTGTTTGAATTCTGAAATCAATTTGTCTTCCGTCTATAATTCTAAAATAAATCCTTGCTGGGTCATTTGTAAAATGAATCAAAAATTTATTCTAGCCAATGTATATATTTTTCCTCAATTTTAAACAATGTCAACCAATTGTCCCACAAATATTAATTTTATTTTAAGTACATAATATTTGATATCACATTCAAAAAATATTAATCAACAAATAAACAGTTGCTTAGTTAAACATATTACTAACTTTTAGACAGTTGTAATTTTTTAAAATTGCATGATTCGAATCCCTCTTTCTCCGCCATAAAAAACCAACTCCAAAGTTGGTTTTTTTATGAAATAATCTTATTTTTTTAATATGGCCATTGATTGGCAACTTTATCATAAACTTCGATGGTAAACTTTAGTTGTGGATGGTATTGAAACAAATTACTTTGCGCCCCAACAACGAATATCCCAATTTTTATGCGCTCTTTCAAAACTCTAATTATTTTCTCAAATCCAACAAAAACCTCCACATATTTTAGGTTTCTTTCCTGGGTGTATAAAAACCCTCCGCCCACTACTTCAATCAAATTAAGCTTTTTAATAATTGGTATTTTATTAATAATTGAACCATTAAACCGATGAAAATAATGGGCTTCCAAATATCTTTTTCGCACACTAAAAGAAGAATCTAGTCCTTGAAAAGAATATAAAGGATTGCTAAAAAAAATGGGGCCAATGCTCCTTTGAAATTTATAATCTATGATTCTTAAATCTTTGGTATTTATAAATTCTCCACTTGTAATTCTATATTTACTATTTCCTAAAAGCCCTACTTTTAGCTCCTGTTCAACACCAAATTCTAAATAATCAAAATTAATTGTACTTTTAAAAGCGGGCAAACCTTTTCTATATTTCACATAAAATTCAGGCCATTTTGAACCGAGTACGAGTTTTTGAAAAGGCTCTCTTATATATTTTTGAAAAGGCACATAAGACAGCGTAAAATTGCCATAAAATGCGTTAAAATCTTTAAAATCAACAACATTGGAATTACCCCCCCAAAGACTATCGCCCCTGCTATCAAATTTATAATTAGCAACCGAACGCCTGCTTGCAACCTCCGCCCCTATTTGAAAATACAAACCATTTACAAGCTCTTGTTTATGACTTACAGAGGCAAAGGTTTGAGTAAAAAAGTTACTTCTTGCAAAAGTTCTAATCCAGGATTCAAAAGGATTAATAATGCCGAAATCTTCACCAACAGAAAAAGAATATCTAGCACGGCTAAAAGGATTGTATAATTTAGAGAAACTCGCACTGCCTTTAATATCTTTATTTAAAAAACCATAATTTGGTCGAACCAAAAAATTAATCTCTTTTTTATTTTTAAAGATTTTATTATAGCTTACCCAATAATTCAACCTTGGTCCTGCAATATAAAGGGGTGTGTAAATAAAAATTAGTGGTTTGAAATACCAATTTCTTTGAGTGCTTCTTTTATAATTTGTTTGGCCAAAAAAAAACAATTTAGTAAAAGTTATTTTATTTGTAACTTCGTCAACGGAATCTTGATACGATTTTTGTGTAACCAATGCAATAATGCTATCATTTTGGCGGATTAAATCAACCTCACTCCTATTTAAAGGTTCTTTTCTAATGTCTATCCAATAATTACTGTCTCTTTCATAAGCATCTTGTTTGGTGCTGCTTAATTCAGAATTAAAAAACTTTTTGCCAACTGCTATATTTAATACAGGTTTGTTATACAAAACCGTTGTGCTGCCATCTTTTTTATTTAAGCCTTTACCAGATGAATAATTAAAAACTTGCTTTTGCAAAATACTTTGCCCACTATCAAGTGTAAATTCTTGATAAATCTCAAAAAAATCATATTCAGACAAGTGATATTTAGGAGCCGTTAACCTTAAAGATTTAATTGCCCAAATACTATCAATTATTGTAATTTCACCAGAAAAAAGCGCATTCCCCAAAATTCCTGGACTAACTTTAATTTTATACAATTTTTGACCATTTTCTTCATAAACCTTGATAGACTTGAACTTATAAGCGATTAACCCACTATTTGAAATGGGAGACAAAAAAGGGGATTCGCTGAGGGCGGGCACTTTAATAAGATTTTTATAAAAATTGAAATCCCCTTCCGTATGACTAAGATAAAACAGACTGCTTTTGTCCCCAATAATTTTAACACCTAATCGTTCTTCTTTAATTTTGTTTGGCGAATCAAAAAAGGTTTTTAAAAAAATTTCAGCAAAACCAAAATTTTTATTTATGACCGTGTCATTTTTAAGTGTTGAATCGTCCCGTTTTTTTACTTTTACATTAAATGTTTCGTTTGCCTTAATGTAAGCTTCAACAGAATAGGCTTTCTGATACAAAAACTTGTTTTTATTGTCAATCACATTTTTAATAATCTCTTCAGATTTATCATTTTTTTTAGAATTAACTTTTATGGAATATATTTCAGAAATTTCTTGATTCAGGACAACATTTTGGGTGATTGTTTTTTTCTTTACAATAACAGGAATTTTGATGGTTTCAAAGCCTACAAAAGAAAAAACAAGGGTGTAGGCTCCTTCATAAAGTTTAAGTTTATAATTCCCTTCAATGTCTGTAGTAGTGCCAAAATTAATCTTTTCAACAACAGAAACATCAACAAAAGCAAGCGGTTCATTGGCGGCATTAAAAACCTTTCCTGAAATTACAGTTTGGGCGTTAGTTTCTAAAAACCTAAATAAAAATGTTAAAACTATAATATACTTAATATTCACAATATATTAAAAAACCAACTTCAATACTAGTCTTCTACTGTAGAAATCAATGTTTTCATAATAAATAGCATTAAATATTCTTTGAAATTTTTGTTGCAATTTCTAAATATTCACTATCCATAAAACTAACTCTAGGTGCAGTAAAATTCAAATCTCCAATATTGTTCATAGGCACTAAATGTATGTGAGCATGCGGCACTTCAAGCCCTATCACTGCCACACCAATTTTCTTACACGCAATAGTTTTTTTTAAAGCTATTGCAATTTTTTGTGCAATCAAATGAAATTCAGCCAATTTAGTAGCTTCCATATCAAAAATATAATCAATTTCATTTTTAGGAATTACAAGCGTGTGCCCTTTTGTTAAAGGATTTACATCCAAAAATGCTAAATAATTATTGTCCTCATAAACAATATGAGCAGACAATTCTCTGTCAATAATTTTTTTAAAAACAGATTTCATTTTTTACAAGCTAATTTCTAATATTTCCAATTTAATAATCCCTGCCGGAACTGTTATTTCTACAATATCTCCTTTCGATTTCCCAATTAAACCAATAGCGACAGCAGACTTGCTAGAAATTTTCCCCAATTTCATATCAGCTTCTTTTTCTGAAACAATCATATATTCCATTTCTCTATTGGCAGTAATATTTTTGACTCTCACCTTATTTAAAAGATTTACCTTGCCAATATCCAATTTTGTTTCATCAATAACCCTTGCGTTAGCAAACATGGTGTTAAGTTTTGCTATTCTTGCCTCTAGCAAGCCTTGGGCTTCTTTGGCTGCATCATATTCTGCATTTTCAGACAAGTCGCCTTTATCTCTAGCATCTGCAATTTGAGCTGTAATGGCGGGTCTTTGAACTCGTTTTAATTCTTCAATCTCTTTTTTTAGATTTTCGAAACCTTCTTTGGTTAAATAAACTTTTTCTGACATAATATTTTAGATTTTATTTTTAAAAAAAACAAGTGCTATCATTAAAAAAATGAAAGCACTTGCGCAAAGTTAAGCTAAATTAATTGAATTAAAAAAGAGTAACTCTTAATCCAATAGAATGTGTACCGCTAAAAGGCCTTGTTGCTCTGTAAGAATAGTCGAAACCTAAATTGGCAATTCTTTTATTATCTTTGTCTTTCAATGGAATTTGAAATGTAGTACCTATATTTAAACCTGTAAAAGCGTTGTTTCTTGTTTCATATTTAAAAATGCCTTTTTCATAATTATAACCTGCTCTCAACATTAAAATTTCTTTAAATGCATATTCTGCACCAATTGCTGTTTGATTTGACATGGCTTCATTTTTTGTAAATGTTATTGCTGGTGTCAATCTATGCCAATAGGTTTCGTTATTGTTATCTAAACGGAAATCGTAGGCCATTCCAATATTTATTAAAGATGGTAAAGCAACTTTATCAGACCTTTGAGAGGTAGTTGTTGTGAATGGTTTGCCATCAATATTAGATTTTGTTGCCAATCCATCGCCAGAATATCTAACATCTGTTCCCAAATTTTTTATACTTACCCCAAAATGTATGTCAGAACCTCTTCCAGCAGCAGGATTGTCGCTTTCGTTTTGGAACTTCAATTTATTTCCAGATTTCAACTGATCGGCAAATTGCAAACCAGCATCAAAAGCAATAGCACTCGTTCTTACATCAGGTGTTGACTCACTTGCTAATTTAACATTTATACCCGCAGATATTCTCTCAGAGAAATTATGTGCATAAGCTAAATTGATGTTACTAATTGATGGCTTATAGGTTCCAATTCCGCCTTCTGGTTGGTCTGGTGTTGTGATATTTATTTGACCAAGTGAAAAAGATGTTACAGAAAGTGCTATGACACCGCCAAGTTTTTCATCCGTTACCCCAACTCTTTGCGCCAAGCCAAATGAATTGATATTAATACCAGTTCCACCAAGCCATGATGTATAAGAAAATGCAACATCTGTTTTTTTCACCTTGCCCAATCCTGCTGGATTGAGATGAAAAGACTCCACACCTCCAACTGCCGCAGAATAAGAATTTCCCATTCCGCTAGATTTTGCCCAAGAATTTATCAATAGTTGAGAAAATCCGTATTGACCAATGCGCGCGGGCGCAGCTAGAGTTTGAGCTTTCAGAGCTGATGAAACAAACAGAAGCCCTAGCCCTATAATAAAATATTTTTTTTTCATTCTTTTTCTTTAATAATTAATAAGTATCCAAATCTAATTGACGCATTACGCCATACCATTTCAATATTTTTTCTCCCAAATTGCCACAATCAACATGAATGATATAAAAACCACTCGCTATTGGCACTCTATTGGTGTTTTTCAAATCCCAATCTACAAAAGTTTCATTGTCATCTTTTTTAATCCTACGAACTAAAGCACCATTCAAAGTATAAATTGAAATGTCTGCTTTGGGTGGCAAATTGATGATTTTTATTTTATTTTCGACTGCGCTAGACTCGTAACCAGAATAAGCATAATATGGATTTGGCACAACACCAATAAGATTAACAGATTTTTTTCCAGTTTGCTCATTTACATTGTTAAACACTTTTTCTGTGCTAAATGTATAAATTGGTGCTTTTGTAGAATCACCATAGTCTTCATATTTTTTAGTATATGGTTTTCTAACATGTATTGAAATTTCAACTTCTGTTGGAGGCACCCCATTTGTAATACTAAATCCGTTGGCTGTCATTGCTGGAACAGTCCACATTGCTTGAGAAAACACTCTTCTTCTGTCTCCTGCAACTCCAGTTGCTAAAAGTGCTTTGTAGGCATTTCCTTCATCATAAATTGGCCCTCTGTAAACTCTTGAAACCATCCCTTGATAGCTTCCCATTACATAGAAAAAGTGTTTTCCGCCAAATGATAAATAATTTGAACTACCAAAATCGCTTGTTGGGTTCCAAATCATGTCTCTTCCGTTGTCGTTTGGCACATAAGAATCTTCTCCAAAAACAATGTTTAATCTTTCGCCTGTTTCAAGGTTGATAGCATAACCGGGAAAATAACTTGTACCTGTTTCACCTGGGACTTCTTCCCATCTGATAAAAGAACCATCAGAATTGTTGTAAATCGGCCTTTTTGATGTAGCAGCCCTTAACCCAAATTTAGGAGCCCCACCTTCAGACAAGGCAACATCTTCTGCTAATTCTATAACTATTGTTTTGCTCCATTTTCTAACATCGGGGGTTAAAACAATTTTCACACTTGCTAGTTCCGACATTGGATTGTCTTGCACTGCGTTTTGGTTAAATGCAGGAGAATATAAAACGGTTCCTCTTCCAGTTCCGCTTGGTTTTGGGCCAATAGCTCTTGCTGTTAAAGCATAAGGTGCAATTCTACCATTCCATATTTTCTCATAAGCTTGATTGGGGTCATAAGATTCCAATCCATTTCGCAAAGGATCCAATTCTCCATTAAAATCATCAGAATAAGCGTCAAAAGTGCCAGTAAATTTGGTGCCTGAACGAATCCAATTTAATGGAGAATTATCTAAATCATTGTCAAACAAAGCTGTTAACCATATTTTATTATTATCTTTAAAAACAACACTATAATTTAAAAAACCATTTGTTGGATCACCATATTGGTTTTTGCCTGGAGAAGGTGGTTGTTGAACTTCCACAGCCAATCCCCAATCTCTCAAACTTTGTAATCTTTTAGTTGGGCCATTCAAACTTTCTCTTCCTTGAACAGTTTCTATTAATTTCTCAATTGTGCCTTCAGAATAAACAACTTCATTGTTTGTTAAATTTGTTAGCATCCAGTATGAATTTACTGAAATATTATCTTGCCACCTGTTTGCACCAGATCCTAATGGAGAAACTCTATCGGCAGTCAATTCTAAAAATCTAAACTCAAAATTAGCGTTTGGTACTAAAAGCGGATCAACAATCTTAATTTTTACTGGACCGTTACCTCCTAAATAAACTGGCTGATCAATTTTTCTTGTTGAACTGTTTAATATTGCATCAATTGTTTCTTTAGAAAATTCTAAAATATTTCCGCCATTACCTTGTCCCGAAATTTGCCTTAAAATAGGACCATCTCCATAATTAGATTGTTGATCGCTTCCTCCTTGCTCTGGCATTGTATTTCTTGGATAAGCGCTAAATCTAATTGGTGTTCGTGATGGTAAAAATTGAATTGGCTCATTTTTGTTAGGGTCATTAGAGGGAAATCCATAGGGCATCAATAAATAGTAGTAGGTTCTAAAATTTACTAAATTTTTATTAGAACCTGCTGCAAATGCATCAGATTTCACACTAAATGTTCTTTGAACACCTTTGTTCGCTCCATCAACCATTAATTTTGGAATAAGCGCAGAAACATCTGCATCATAATCTTTATTAATCATTGTTGTTATTTCATCTTTAATATCACATTGGGCAATCAATCTTGCTTTTTCAACATTGTTTAGTTCATTGTTTGAGACTGTTCCATCTTTTAATTGATACAATAAATATCCTTGAAATTTGTAAACAATTAATTGGTTTAATTCATTTTTAACATCTTCAGAATAAGCTTCTGTAATTTCTGCATTTATCAATTTAACTACTAGTTCATTATTCAATTCTTGAACCTCTGTTACAGGAGGCGTAGGGCCATTTATTAAATTAAATTTATTGTTAAATAATTTTTGGGCTTTATCGCTTGCTAACTTTAAAGAACTTATTGAACCAGCAGCACCGCCTGAGTTAGCTCTTGCCCAAACAACTCCAACTGTTACATAATTAACCGCCCCCGGCAACAATGTAAACGGCCCTGCTGATTGCAAAAATCTTCTATCTGCTGGTTGATTTCCAGCTGTTTGTTCTGTCCAACAAGGTAAAGTAGCGGTTGCAGGATTGGTGCAATTATCAAACATATAATTTGTTTCCACTGTACCATTAACTCCATTCCCACCAAATTTCATTCTGTTTCCATTCATCCATCTTCCTTGCAAAAAATTATAAAAATCTATTGCATTTGTTGGATTTCCATTAATTGGGTTAAAATTGTTGTCATAATACATAAAAACACCCATTCCCAATTCATTCCCATTTTCATCTAAAGGACCTTCAAAGAAATCGACTCCAATACTTGGTGGATTTAATCCATAGCCTAAAACACCTTCATCATTATCGTCTCCATTATAGCAATAGCCTAAACTTCTGTTTACATCGCAACCAACATAATCGTCAGCATAATTGCCTAAATCTGCATCCACCCATTGACCAAAATATGTTTTTTCTAAGGCTTCGAATCCTCTGTTTACAATTTTTGAACGATAGAATGTCATATTATTAACCTCATCATTGGTTTGAAAAGCAAACGCTGTTGTTTGAATTTCTATACCAACAGGAATACCGCCAGTTTCTGAGTGAATATTTCCTCTGTCATTATAAGCAAACCAAATCATTTGGTCTGGCTGATTGTCTCTCAAATTTTTTGCGGCTTCTCTTGTTGGGTCAAGAATTGGATAATCTCCAGAATACGGGTTGTATCCAGGAACGCCATCAACATCAAAAAACGGTGCTAAATCTGTTGTTTGACCTGAGGCAATTGGCGTGTTTGGGTTGCCAAAGGCAGGCCATTCTAAAATGCCTTTAGATAAATCTTGGAATCCCGATTTCTCTTGCCTCAACAATTCTTCTCTAGAAACTTTAAACATTTTATCCCATGATTCACATCGCCCAGCATCCGTACTAACGGTATTTATATCTAATGTGCCTGGCCAAAAATCATTGCCTCTCTGTCTGTAAGTCATTGCAGCCATTCTTAGGTTGCCATCCCCTTTTCCTAATCCGCCAATCCAAAGCGCACCAGCAAATAAAGAATGCTTTCTTACACTATTGGCATCTGAAACTTTAGGTATTTCATATTTAGGATTGTTTAAATCCCACCACATATCGCCCCCATTTAATATACGGGTTCTAACATTATTAATATCTAAATCCGCACTTTGAGAAGCCGCTCTGCAATTGTTTGCTAATTCAATATACTCCGTCTTCTTTTTTTGTTGATTGTCTTTACCACGGTTGGGGTCAAAGTTTTTAATTTCCGCAGAATACCCTACTAATAGGATAGTGCTGCAAACTAAAAGTAATCCATTTTTTAAAACATTGTTTGACATATAATTTATTTTATTTAACATTGATACTATTTTTTTTATTAAAAGAAAAATCTTGCGCCTAAATACATTAATCTTGGGGCTTCATAATTTCCTGGGTTGTTAACGGCTGTTCTGTAATAGAAAGAATAAGCCTGTGCATTCAATTGATTTTGCAATGCCTGTTGTCCTTGTGGTGAGTTAATAAAACCGTCATCATCGGCTGCGCCTGTAAATGAATTTACAGAAGAGATATTTGCTCTATTAAACAAGTTGGTTACAAAATAATAAACTTGAACATACGCACCTTTTGATTTACCATTTTTATCGTTCCAATTCAAAGGAAAATCTCTTTGAATATTTAAGTTACTAACCAATTGCCATGGCAATCTTGAACCAAATGGTGTTCCTTTAATTGGAGAACGGTTAGCAGAACCTGCTTGAACGGGATCAAGTGTTGCTGTATATGGCAAACCTGAACGAGATACAAAACTTAAATTAAAGTTGGTGTTTTGAAAGATTTTATACTTTCCAATGATTGGCCCGAAATATTTTCTTTTTGCTTTCTCTTTTGTTGTTGTTCCTCCATCATCGCCAAAGCCCCAGTTGATGATTGCTTTAAGTTGGTGACGAATATCAAGTTCTCCCAAAGGGAATAAAGTTCTTAAATTTGGTTGATTACTTGCTATCAATGCTCTTTGAGAGTTGATGTTTGAACCCGTACCATCTGCAAACTGCAAAGTGTAGTTACCAGTGATTGTAAGATTTCTTTCACTTTTATACTCTGCCTCTAATATCAAACCTTTCACAGAACTAAAATCTAAATTATTATAGCTAATGTAAGTTAATGGGTAAGCATTGTTAAACTGAAACAAGGAAACATCATTTTTTGTTTCTCTATAATAAGAGATAAAACTTAACATTACCGAGTTAGAAACTTGCTGTCTGTATCCAATTTGATAATCCGTTGTAATCCTAGGTGTTAAGGCAGGATTTTGAATTTCACCTGAGTTTCTTTGATTTAAGAACACATAATCATCAACGGTTGCAAAACTCGCAGTAGGCCTTTGAGACAAAACATCAAAGCTTGCAAAAAACAAACTCTTGTCATTTAATGGGAATTTAAAGAAAATCCTTGGTAAAATATTTACTTTTGGTTTAAAATCTTTAAAAGATTCTTTTGTTACTTCTTGTCTGTTTGGATCCACCAAATATGGGGCAACCTTTCCGTTAGAAGTTCTGTTTGCGACTAAATCTGGTGATGCAAGCAGTGTTCCATTTTCGTCATACCAATTGTCGTCTTTTCTGTAACCTAAAATTCTTAAAGGATTTTTAACATCATCAACATAAACAGCATAATCTTCTCCAATGTTTGATGGATGAGAAACCGCATTTCCATTTAGTGTATTAACTTCTCCTGCTTGTCTAATTGGATAAAGAGAGTATGGGTCTTTTAAAATAGATTGGTTGGCATCGTATCTTTCAACTCTTAACCCTATTCTAAACTCTAAACTTTTGAAAAAGAATTGATCTTGAAACCAAGCAGCCGTTAAAATTGGCATAAATGCACCAACTGAGCGTTTTTCTTTATTGTCTAAAAAGTCGCCCAAAGATGGCCTGCCTCTCAATTTGTTTCCCTTATGATCATATCCAGAATAATTAACGATAGAACTACCATTGTTTAATAATTCATCAGCACTGAACATGTCGATAGAAAAATCGGACGGTTTGTATGAATTTATATCGAGGAAAGTTCTTTCGTCTATTTTTTTACCATAGACATCCACAGCTCCCGCGTTTATTAATTTATTTCTGAAATTTCTGTCAAATGTTGATTGCTCGCTTGTGTTTACTAATCTATTGTATCTAATCGTGTCTTGAAAAATACCATTGGCATCATAAGACAATATTGGATTGTTTAAATCTAAGTTAGAAATATGATTATTGGCAAATTGATTCATAATTCTCCATAAATTATTGGCATTTAAACTAAAGCTTCTTGTAACAACCTGCTCATAGGAAACTCCAAACTGCAATTTATGACCCGATGCAGTTCTTTTTGATTTATTTTGTGGCCCTTTAATCTCTGTTTCGCCCATTGCAAATAAAGTATATCTTTCGTTTTGTGATTTTCCATAACCGGACAACATAGTGCCAGGCGCATTCCATAATGAATAAATATTTGCAGGATTGAATCCATTTAACAATCCCTGAGATTGCAGAATAGTCTGGTCATTTTGAATATTTGCACCAAAACCTTCAAACCTATCAAATACCGATTGTGTGTAGTTTCCTCTCACTTGATTGATGCCAGCCTTCGTAAACCTTATTGATGTATCTCTAAATCCTGTTTGTTCCCAAGCATTTCTTAAAAACACGGTGTCTCCATTTTGGTCAACAAATTTTCTTGAATTTCCACTAGGGTTATTTATGTTTCCAAAATAACTGAAAAATTCTGTTGGATAGTGCTTAAACTGTCCAATATAACCATAATCGAATAAATTATCTCTATGTTCAAAATCCATGTTTTTTATCCAAGTTGATTGATAATCAAATCTCGCAGAGAAAAAGGTGTTATTCAAAGTTGTTTTGGTAGCTTTAGACAAAGAATCTGGACCTTTAAAGTTTTGAATAAATCTTACATAAGATAAATTATATGTGTTTGTTGACATCGGATTATGATTGTGTGCCAGGATGTTATTGCCACCGCTTCTTTGTTGTGTATAAACCAAGTTACTAAACACAGACAAGGTGGACATATCAGACAATCTAAAGTCGAACTTTGCTTGAACTGCAGAAGAGAATAAATAAACATTTGGTCTAACCCTTTGGTTGTTGAAGTCATTTTCATTCAAATAACTTGCATTGCTTACCAAACCGCCATCAGGATTTACCCTCAATGGATTTTGCTCTAATTGATTTAAAACATCAGGTTTTACAACTTGATAGCCTATGAATGAAGGGCTTGGTTCTCTGTTATAATTAAAGTTTCCAGAAATATTCATTGCTGCAATTGGAATTTTACGGATATCGCTTTTTCCTAAAGCAAATTGAGGATTAGTTTTAAATAAAATTGGGGTTGAATAATAAGCTTCAAACAAATTTAAATGATAAGGATTAAACATGCTAGAGCTTCTAGCTTCTAAACCGCCCGATTTTTTGCCCGAAACGCCTCCTTTGGTTGTAATTGAAATGCCTAATCCAGTGAAATCACCATATTGGGCAGGCACGCCCGCTTGCATAACCTCCGTTTGTCCATTCATCCCTTGATTGATTGAACTATTATTTACACGCACACCATCTACAAAAACAGCTGTTCCATCGGTTCTACTTCCTCTTCCGCTAATGCCGCCTCCTCTTGTTGTTGTTACTCCCGCAGAAAAAGCAGAAACACCAGCACCACTTCTAATTCCTGTTTGAACCAATGATTTTCCATCAATAGTTGTTGAGGTGGTTGTTTTTTCCAAATTGGCAGTTTCTTTCTTTTTTGCACCCGTTTTCTCAATTTGACCTAGGTCAGTAACTTTATCTTTAAGGTCAATATTATAAACCTTGGTTTCTGTGGTAATTGTAATTTCATTATCAAAAGCTTCTGTTGTTAAAGTTTTGTCAACAAAAACTTTATATTCACCTGGTTGAATATTGTTAAAAACGAATTCTCCATTTCTTGGGGTTACAATATTGCCAATTTCATCGAAAGAAGATGAGTATAAAGTAATTTTTACGCCAGCAACAGGGTCGCCTTTGAAAAAAATCTGTCCTCTGAGAGACCCAAGGCCAGTTTGTGAATAACCATTTGAAACAAGACTGAAAGCAAACAACAGCAACAGAATGGAGTGGATTGTAAATTTTAACTTCATATTATTTTTGATACCTATTTATTATTTTTAAAAAGTGAGGCAATTTCATGTATTTTTTTTAATTAATCAACACTCAACTGATTTTTTTTGAAATTAATCGAAAAACTGTTGATTTTTTGGGCAAGCACCTTGCCTATTTTATAATAACTCTCTTTTGTCCATCCAGCAACATGAGGTGTAACAACCACTTGACTATTAGATATTAAACGCATAAAAAGCGCTTTTTCTCCTTCAGAAAAACTGCCTAAATTTTCGTTTTCATAGACATCTAAACCCACAGATTTTATTTTTCCACGATTTAAAAAGTTTTCAACATCGCAAGGGTTCAAAATCCCTCCTCTAGAGGTATTTATAAGCACAACATGTTTTTTACATTGATTTAAAAAACCGGCATTAACAAATTGGTTTGTTTCTGGGGTTAATGGAATATGTAAACTTATTATATCTGCTTTTTTTTGTATTTCTTGCAATGTAGCCGCTTTTGCAAAAGGAGAATTTACGGTTTGGTATTTATCATAAGCAATTACATTGCAGTCAAATCCACTCAATCTTTTTGCAAACTGCCCACCTGTGTTTCCAAAACCTATGATTCCCAATGTTTTTCCGCCAATTTCCCAACCACGGTTTTCTTCTCTGCGCCACTCAAAATTCTTTACTTCATTATTGCTTTTAACAATATTATTGGACAAAGCAAGCAGCAAAGCCATAGTATGTTCTGCAACGGCATCTCTATTGCCCTCTGGAGCGTTTAATAAGGTTATGTTTTTAGATTTTGCAAACGCTTCGTCAATATTGTCCATGCCAGCGCCTCCCCTAGCTATGCATTTTAAGTTGGGTAACTGCTGCAATGAGGTTTGCGTAAGGTTAATTTTGCTCCGCACAGCCATGATATTAAAAGACTGCGAACGGGCAATAATTTCTTCTTTGGCAATGTTGGGCAAATATTCTACTTGGATGTCTTTATTTAGGGTTTCTAAAAAAATTGGATGAAAATCATCGACAACAATTAATGTTAAGTTTTTATTCATGAAAGAGTGAGCAAATATACCCGAGCAAAATAATACAGTTTTAATTGAAAGCAATAAACATTTTGCCCACTCTAGCATGAAATTTCTTAAAACACATTTAATATATACAATTATTAACACCATTGGTTTCCGATGAACGGGTTATTTCATTGGACAAATGAAAGATGCAAAATGCTGCAATGGTGTTGGTGTTTTTTTTAAAAGGAAAAGACAAAAAACAAAAAACAATTGATTATCAGCCTATTACTAAAATAATTTTATTTGGTTATTTAATTTATTGGGGTCTGTTTTTTCTGCAAAAAGAAAGTTTTCTCCAACGGTCGGCAAATTTTTTATGGTTTCGCTGAAAGATTTTTCGCCTAACCATGCTTTTTCGAAGCCGTTTGGTATTATTAAAGGCATTCTTTTTTGGGTGTTGTGTATTTCAGACATCAGGGCGTTGGCTTTTAGGGTGATTATAGAAAATGTTTTTTGTTTTTTGCCTTTTTTTTTAAACAGATTATAAACCACTGCCAATCCCATTATTCCTTCTAAATCTTGAATATGGTATTGAATTTTTTCTTTCCCAATGTGTTGCCATTCATAAAAGCCTGCAATGGGCAAAATGGCTCTTTGGGTGTCAATATATCTGGCAAAAGAAGGGGTTTCTGTAATGTTCTCGAGCCTTGCGTTCAGGGTTTTTATGGCATGTTTGGGGGCGTTTTCTTCTTTCACCCACTCTGGCAACAACCCCCAATTGTAGGTTTCAAAGCCATAAGAATCGTTCTCTTTTTTTCTAATAAGTATGGATAATTCGGGCAAACCGAATCCTGAAATTGTATTTTCTTCTTTAAATAAAAAATCTTTAGCATTTGCAAACGGAAATTTTTCGACAATTTCTTCTTTTTTTACTTTTACATTAATAGAATAACACATGTTTTTGGATTAAAAATACACTTTGCAAACTTAGGTTTCTTTTCAATCATTAAAAATAAAATATAAGCATGAAATGATTATATTTACACCCTTTTTCTTTTAACAAAATATGATAAAAAACATTGCAGTTTTTGGCGCCACGGGCTATCTGGGTGCTCCCGTAACAAAAGCATTGGTGGATGGGGGCTACAACATTTCGGTGTTGGTTAGAGACATTGACATAGCCAACCAAATTTTCCCGGAAGGCGTTGAAATAGTGAAAGGCAATTTAGCTTATCACCACGATATAAAAAAGTTTTTGCAGGGCAAAGATGCAGTCTATTGCAACCTCAGCGTGTCGCCAAATGAAACAGAAACGGGCTTTCATTTAGAAACTGATGGATTGCGAAAAATCATAAACGCAAGCCAAGAATGCGGAATAAAAAGAATTATATATCTGTCTTCACTTGTGCAAAACTATCAAAAAGAAAACGATTTTGATTGGTGGGTTTTTGAAGTGAAAAAAGAAGCTCTTAACTATGTGAGAGACTCTGGCATTCCGTTCACAATTTTTTATCCGAGCAATTTTATGGAGAATTTTAGCCACGGCTATAAAAAAGGCATTCATCTCACTTTAATTGGCGAATCGCGCTTTCCTATGTTCTATATCAGCGTTAAAGACTATGCTAAAATGGTGGTAAACAGCTTAAAAAAACTAGGCAACGAAGACCGAGAATACGACATTCAAGGGCCTAATTGCTACACAATACAAGAAGCAGCCGAGCTTTTTAAACTTCATTACACAAAAGCAAAATTACGGATAAAAACCATTGGCATGGGTTGGGCAAAATTTTTGGCATTGTTCGACAAAAAGATTGCCTACGATGTGGGCATGGCCGAAGCTTTGAATAATTACAACGAAATATTTGTTGGCGACCTGGCATGGGAAGAACTAGGCAAACCCGAAATAAACCTCGAAACTTTCGCCAAAAATGCGGAGTAGTTTAGTGGTGGATTGGTTAATTGGTCCCGATAGCAATCGGGAGATTAATTATTAATGTTGGATTGGTTATTGGTGTATTAACTTTCAACTTATAACTTACAAAAGTCTTAAACTTTGTTTTATCAAATCTTCCAAAGACATTGATATTTTATTGTTATTGGTAAGTTTTAGCAACACCTTTTCTGCCACATTCTTTTGAAAACCAAGCGCATGCAAAGCAAGCATTGCTTCTTCAAATGTTTTGTTTCCAACAGAAAAGCTTTCGCCCAACTCGCCCGAGCTACTTAGTTTTCCAAGCTTGTCTTGCAGTTCTAATATTATGCGTTGAGCCGTTTTTGGCCCCACACCTTTCACCGCTTTTAACATGGCAATGTTGCCTGTTGTAATTGCGCTTATAATTTCTGAAGGCGATTGTCCGCTCAAAATCATCCTTGCTGTATTTGTGCCCACCCCATTTACTAAAATTAACTGGCGAAAAAGCGTGCGCTCCGTCTCGTCAAAAAAACCATATAGAGAATGTCCGTCTTCTTTAATGGCAAGATGCGTGAGCATACGAATTTCTTTAAGCTCCTTAGATTTCTCAAAAGTGTTTATACTAATAAGTAAATGATACCCTATGCCATTGCAGTTAACCACCACAAAAGCAGGATTCAGCTTCTCTATGCGTCCTTCAATAAATTCGTACATATTTTTTTTAGACAGTTGTAACAGATTGGGGCTCTAGTTTTTGCACCCAATTGTTTTTATCTTCAATTTTAAGTGTTTTCAAGTCTTCCAAATATTTTTTTATTCGAGCACCTAACATATTTGGCTCTACAACAAAATCAAACCTTTGGTCTTTAAAACCCAAAGCATCTACATTTGTAACAGTAGCGGCTGTGCCAGTAACAAACATTTCAACCAAATCTTTGTTCTGACAAATGATTTTCAACTCTGAAACAGAAATATGTTTTTGCTCTACTTCGATGCCCATGTCTTTCATTATTTGTATGATAGATTTCCGAGTAATTCCGTCCAAAAGACTGTCTGTTAATTCAGGTGTTATTACCCCATTTTTAGTAACAATAAATACATTGCTCGTGCCCGTCTCTTCAATAAACTGATGGGTTGCGCCATCCGTCCACAACAATTGATGGTAGCCTTCTTTTTGTGCTAGGTTTCTTGGAAAAAGCGATGCGGCATAATTGCCCGCACATTTTGCACTGCCCACTCCGCCCTGCGCGGCCCTTGTGTAATGCTCCTCAACTTTTAGTTTAATATGGTTTGCATAATAGGCATTTACCGGACAAGCATATATCATAAATGTGTAATTATCGCTCGATTTTACACCCAAAAAATCATCGGTTGCAAACATAAATGGGCGCAAATATAAAGAACCGCCATCCGTTGTTGGAATCCATTCTTTATCTAAATCTAAAAACAATTTCAAAGCTTCCATAAATAAATCCAAAGGCAACTCAGGCATAGCCATTCTTAAGGCCGATTTATTTAACCGCTTAAGATTTTCCTCTGGACGAAACATAGTAACAATTCCCTCGGGGGTTTTGTAGGCTTTCATTCCTTCAAAAATAGCTTGACCGTAGTGCAAAGCAGATAAGGTTGGACTGATAGAAATTTTACCAAAGGCCTCAATTCTAGGGTTGTGCCATTCGCCATTTTGAAAGTCGCATATAAACATGTGGTCTGTAAAAACCTCACCAAACGCGATATGTTTAAAATCCAAAGTAGAAATTTTTGAATTTGTTGTCGGATTTATATTAATTTTGTAGCTCATTTTAAAAATGGCAAATTAACAATAAAAATGGACGAAAACCTAATTTTGGACGAAAATTCCCCTGAACTTATCAACCTTTTTATGGGCGACATTGTTTATCAAGCAGTTGAAACGCAATGGTATGAAAAATTGCAAATCGATGGCAACAACCAATTCCGTTTTTTACACATTATAAATCAAGAAAGTTGTGATTTTTTATCAGAAGAGCAAAACAACTCCTTTTTTAAATATATAAATGCCATTCAAACAGACCGCTTAAAAATGGACAAAGATGGCTTTGCAATCCTCAATCTTGCAAATCATAAAGGCATCTCATGGAAAAATATTAACAGCATGCTTTCTCCAAAAATCTGTATTTTTTGGGGCGTAAATCCTTATCACTTTGGCTTTGAAACAGGAAAATACAGCATCCTTAAACGCAATGAAATATCAATGATATACATTGATGAAATGACAACCGTTATGCAAAACCCGGCTTTAAAAAGCAACCTTTGGGCTCTAACTAAACAATTATTTGACTTTTAAAAAAAGATTTAAAATATTTTGAAAGAAATTATTTTTGCCTCGCAAAATAAAGGTAAAATTGCTGAAATAAACGCACTACTTGGCCCTAGTTTTAAAGTTTTAGGCCTCAATGATATCCAATTTTATGAAGAAACCGAAGAAACAGGCAATACATTTGAAGAAAATGCTAAATTAAAAGCAGAAGCAGTATTTAAGTTTAGCGGTAAAAATTGTTTTGCAGATGACAGCGGCCTTAGTATTGATGTGCTAAACGGGGAGCCAGGTGTAAAAAGCGCTCGATACGCATCAGAAAAAGCTAATAATGAAGAAAACATTGTCAAAGTTTTAAAAGAACTCAAAGGCAAGACACCAGCCAAAGCGAGGTTCTCAACCTGTATTTGTCTTATTTGGAATGAAGAAACATTTTATTTTGAAGGCAAAGCCGAAGGCGAAATTATTGAAGAAAAAAGAGGCCGCAATGGGTTTGGATATGATCCAATTTTTATCCCACAAAATCATAAAAGAACTTTTGCAGAGATGAGCGCAGAAGAAAAAAACAAAATCAGCCATAGAAAAAAAGCGATTCAAAAAATGATTGCCTTTTTAGCAGAAAAATCTAATCTTATATAAACCATGAATGAAATTAAAATTGAAGACTACAACTATATTTTACCCGATAATTTAATAGCTCAAACAGCCATAGAACCAAGAGATGCAAGCAAACTACTTGTTTACAAAAAAAATGGAATACAGCATTCTTTCTTCAATCAATTGGATACCTTCATTCCCGAAAATGCACAATTGTTTTTCAACAACGCAAAAGTCATTCCTGCACGCATTTTTTTGAGCAACGAAAACAATGCCAATATAGAAGTCTTTTTATTGCAACCATTTAAACAAGATTATTTCTCTTCATTAAACAACACAGAAAAAACTAAATGGGAATGCTTAATTGGCAACAAAAAAAAATGGAATGCGGAACAAATGCTTTCTATAAATATAGATAATACAATTATTAATTTCTTTCAAAAAGAAAACAATGTTGTTGAAATTTCGTGGAATTCAGGATTGCCCTTTGTTGAAATATTAAATTTGATAGGCAAAATGCCCTTGCCTCCCTACATTAAAAGAACCGCCAACGAAAACGATAACAGCAGATATCAAACCATTTATTCTAAAAACGAAGGCTCTGTTGCAGCACCAACAGCTGGTTTGCATTTCACAATTTCAGTTTTAGACAATCTTAAAACCGCAGGAGCAACACTCAATTATCTTACATTACATGTTAGCGCAGGAACATTTTTACCGGTTAAAGTAGAAAATGCGGCAGACCATGATATGCACAAAGAATATTTTTCTATTAACAAACAATGCTTAGAAAACATTTTGAAAGACGGATCTAAAATAGCAGTTGGAACTACATCTATTAGGGTTTTAGAAAGTATTTATTGGTGTGGCGTCAAATTGTATTTAAAAAGAGAAAATCCTTTTATAATAGAAAAACTAATCGCCTATCAACTTTCAGAAATCGAAAACTTACCGAATCTTCCATTAGCCATCACAACTTTAATAGAGTATTTAGAAAAAGAAAAGAAAGGTGAAATAGAAGGAGAAACCTCTATTTTAATAATGCCAGGCTATCAATTTAAAATAGTTGAAGGATTAATAACTAACTTTCATCAGCCAAAATCGACTTTAATTTTGCTAATTGCAGCTTTAGTTGGCGAAGATTGGCGAAAAATTTATAATGAGGCTTTAAAAAACAACTATAGGTTTTTAAGCTATGGCGATAGTTCACTGCTATTATCATAAAAACAAATAATCGTTTAAAATTATTATTAAATTTTGATAAATAATCATAATTTTGCAGAAATGAAATATTTTGGCACGAAATTCGTTCTATCAAGTATAATCATATAAAAAAACAAAAAAATGAAATATAAATTATTATTAATTCTACTTTGCACAACTATTGTCTCAAGCAATGGATTTGCTCAAAAATTTGGATACATAGATTCAGACTATGTTCTTAGTCAACTAACCGAATATAAAGGCGCACAAAGACAATTAGACGAACTTTCTCAAAAATGGGAAACGGACTTAGCTAACCAAAGGTCGGAAATAGACAAAATGTATAAAGATTATAAAATCGAAGAAATTACATTGACCCCAGGACAAAGAAAAGAAAGAGAAGATGCAATTGTTGCTAAAGAAAATACAATGAGAGATTTTGAACAGTCAAAATTTGGTGTTAATGGTGAGCTTTTCAAAAAAAGACAAGAGCTAATTAAGCCAATTCAGGACAAAATATCTGTATCAATAACTGCCGTAGCCAAAAAAAATGGATTGGATTTTATATTTGATAAATCAGCTAATATGAACATTCTATTTAGCAACCCTAAATATGACAGAAGTGGCGATGTTCTTGATGAGCTAGGCGTAACAGTAAACGAAAAATAATTTAAAAAAAGCAAGAAAAATAAATGAAAAAGTATCTAATAAAAACCGCTCTGTTTGTAAGTATTTTATTGTGTAGTCCAATGGCAAAAGCACAAAAAATAGCCCATGTAAATTTTCAAGAAATCATAGTTTTGATGCCCGAATACGAAAAAGCATCTAAAGAATATGAAATTTATCAAGCTTCGTTAGAAGATGATTTAAAAGAAATAGAAAACAGAGCTGGTATATTGAACCAAAAATTGGACGCAGAGCAAAAAAAGCCACAACCAAGCTCAACCAAACTAAAAATTTACCAACAACAAATGGAAGAATTGCAACAAGAATATACTGAAAGACAGCAAACAATCAAAGATAGCATGACTTCTAAACTGGCTCAACTTATTGCACCAATCCGCACAAAAGTAGAAGCCATTATAGCAGAAATAGCAAAAGAAATGGGCTATTCTCATGTAATTGATAAAAATTCTAATGTTTTAATATTTGCAGATGAAACCTACAATTTAGACAAAATTGTTAAAGACCGTTTGAAAATTAAAGAAAAACCAAAGTCGAGTGTTTTACCAGGTTCAGGTTCAAGAACCATGCAAAGACGCTAAAAAAAACTTGTTGTTTGACAACAGAAAATAGACTTCATTCAATTGGCGTTTTCGACTCGGGTGTTGGAGGCTTAACTGTGCTTTCCTCCATCACAGATTTATTGCCCGATTATAATTTTATTTATTTGGGAGATAATGCTCGAGTGCCTTACGGAACCCGTAGCTTTGAAACTGTTTATAAATATACATTAGAAGGCGTTAAAAAGCTCTATGAATTGGGTTGCAGATTGATTATTATCGCTTGCAACACTGCATCGGCCAAAGCACTTAGAACAATTCAGCAAAATGATTTATTTAAATTTCCTGAACCATTAAAAGTTTTAGGCGTTATTAGACCAACCGTTGAAACAATTGGAGGACTAAGCAAAACAAAACATATTGGTATTTTTGCAACTAGCGGCACAGTTAATTCAGAATCATATCTGTTAGAAACGCACAAATTATTTCCGGATGTAAAGGTTTTTCAAGAAAGTTGCCCCATTTGGGTATCTTTGATAGAGCAGAATGAATTTAACAACGAAGGTGGTGAATTTTTCATTAAAAAGAATTGTGAAAATTTAATTTCAAAATCTTCAAATATAGATACCATTATTTTAGGATGCACCCACTACCCTATTATTAAAGAACAAATAAAAAAGTATATCCCACAAAACATTAGTGTGATTTCGCAAGGTGAAATCGTAGCAAAAAGTTTGAAAAACTATTTAGAAAGGCATCCGGAAATTGAAAAGACATTGGCTCAAAACGAAAAGCAAACTTTTTTTACCACCGAAAATCCTAAAGAATTCAATAAAAAATCCTTGCTTTTTATAAATAAGCATATAGAAAGCAGCCTGATTGTGCTTTAGGTTGAAAGTTTTATAAATATCAATAATACTTTCCTAAATAAATTTGAATAAAAAAAGAAATGAGCAAATGCAATACATTTGGCTTGAACAATTGATAAAATCAAAAAAGAACCCCCTAAACTAAATTCTGTTTTTTTGGAGGAGGGTTTTCAAAAGGATTATTGAGCCAAAGCATCAATTCAATTTTCACAAAACAATTTAACCTTATAAAAGCAACAAGGTTTGATAATTGCCATTTAAAATGAGCAATATTTTTCAGGTATGTCAATATCAAAATGGTTATCAGTGCGGTCCAAAATTGAATTCTAACTGCATTTTCAGTAGTTCCAATAAAAGTTTTAATATGCAATAGTTGCTTTATGTCTCTAAAAAACAGTTCTACTTGCCAACGCGCTTTATAAAGTTCACCAATGGTTTGGGCAGCCCAAGTAAAGTTATTGGTTATTATTTCAATGGTTTGTTGGTTTTTTTCGTCCCAAACAACAACTCTCCTTAGCTTTTTTGGGTATTTTGCATGAGATTGGACGCTTAAAAGTTCAATTTCTTGGTCAACTAAAACATGTTGGGCATGATTTTTAGGCAATTCTCTTTCTTTGATTACTCTATATTGCAGATTGATTTCGTGTCTAATAACAATATTCACTTTGTTGCTGTCCCCAATATTTAGCAACGGAAAGTCATTGTAATATCTATCTGCAACCACAACGCTGCCAAGTGTTAGTGGGATATATTCAGCACCTTTATTGTCGGCTATTTTGCCCTCTGTGATATTGACATAATGTGACAAACTACTATGACAATCAAGCAATGTATGAAGTTTAACGGCTCCTTTTGTTGTTCTGAATTTTGCCCCAATCAAAAAGTGATAAACATAAAGGGATGGTTGTGGAATCTAATAGGTAAATAGGCGTCTTAATTTTACTCTATGATGCCTTGAGCCTTTATGCTGTCCTAATTGATTGAGCAAAGCAAAATAGTAGTCTTGAAACAAATGGTGATTCCTATGCTTGTATTGATAGCTGATAGTGGATTTTGATGAAGCTTTTTGAATGCCTAAATGGTTTAAATTTTCAGTTGCAGAACGCATACCATTAAATATGTCTCGCACTGAGTTACTTTTTGCTAAATGGCAACTGCGAAGCACTCATGAATGCTTATTAAAATTTAAAAAAAGATGAATAAAAAAGTATTGAAACTAGGTGAGTCCAACTATAAAATCCTTTGTTAGATTTGTCTATTTAGTGGTCTTTTACAAGATTTTTAGAACTGTTTTTATCTAGTCTTGCTATTATTTGACTAAAAAGCGTGAAATTTGTCATCAAGAAACGGGGCTTTTTTGTTGAAACATCAAAGGTAACTCTGAGGATAAAATTTTCCCTTTCTTTTTTATTTGGGACGCTATTGATTAATTATGTAACATTTAACTTTGTATGTGTAATCAAAACGAAAAAACAAAACGACATCTTTGCACTAATTAAAATAAATTATATGACAAAAAATTCAAACTACATCGTTTTATCAGTTGCCTTATTATTAGGTGCTTCTG